>OGZH01000396.1_pt1 | contig 30956 bp, 17 predicted proteins | sample 1576741 | NCBI WGS metagenome assembly OGZH01 (sample SAMEA3541560, study PRJEB24748) | human gut metagenome | biome: human gut; feature: human-associated habitat; material: faeces | place: China | collected 2012 | reverse complement strand
TTGTGTGAACTTTCTACTCTTTCGGAACAGCCGCCTTATTCCTATCCTCAAATGACAAAGCGCAGTGCCACTATTGATACGATATGGTTCAACGGACGTAATATGCCTCATTCATTTTTTGAGATAGAACATTCTACTGACATCCAGAATTCTTTACTGAAGTTCAACGACTTGCAAGATTTCTATGTAAGAATGGCTATTGTCGCTGATATAAAACGTAAGCCTGAATTTGAAGCTAAGATGCAGTTTCATGCATTCGATCATTTACGGTTGAACAAACGCGTGGCGTTTTTAAGTTATGATGCGCTTATTAAGCAGTATGAAATGGAACAGGAAAAACAATCATTTGAATTTATCCTTTAGACTTGTAGCTACTTATACTGTTAGCCTATATACTTAATCAGAGTGAGGCTATTCAGCAATACTGCTTTTGAATGGATTTTTGAGAAAGTCAACAAAAGATTATAGTAAGCAAATCAAGATTGCTAAACAAATATTGGAGAATTTTGAATTATGAGAAAGTTGGATGAAAATAAGTCAGCAAAATTGCATATGGCAGGTGAGTTGTTAGATAGGAAATATGGAGAAATAGGGACGGAATTCCGAACCTCTTTTCATGAAAAATCAATTGCATGGTATTATGGCGAGATATTGCGTGATCGTCGTAAGGAGTTAAAGATAACTCAGCAGGAGTTGGCAGAGAAAGTTGGTACGGCACGAAGTTATATTGCCCGTGTGGAAAAAGGAGAAACTGATATTCAAATTTCAAGTTTTTTCCGTATAGCTCGTGCTTTGGGCATTGAATTTACTCCTACATTTTTATAGATTTTTCTTATTTGTACCATGTAGCTGCTATACCTATATATTACGGACACAGCGTATCGCATAATTATTTTGTGGAAAAATATTCCAATCAACATAGCCTATTTCTCCTTGTTGATAAGCAGGATTTAGAATTATAAATACCGTACCGGGAGTAGACCAGAAAAGTCCTCGTAATCCGCTTTCTGTATATGGAGAGCCATATTGTGGAACGTAGCCGCTATGCTTCCTTCATGGTAGGTACTACGGAATATGCCGTACCTTTGGGTAACATGATTGACGTGGAAGCCGAGATAGCCCGTATGGAGGCCGAACTGAAGCATAAGGAAGGATTCTTGCAGGGTGTGCTGAAGAAACTGGGTAACGAGAAGTTTGTGAATAATGCTCCTGCCGCCGTTCTTGAGATGGAACGCAAGAAGCAGGCAGATGCTGAAAGTATCATCAAATCTCTCAAGGAAAGTATTGCAGCATTGAAAAAGGCATAACTGTCCGTCACATAAAAACAGAGAAAAAGCTCCGGAACCTTCAACTCCGGAGCTTTTTTTAGCGGTATAATGAACTGTTTATTTGAACAGTTCTGCTACACACCACATTAGGCGTGCGGTGGTGTGTGTCCAGATTTCCTTGTAAGTGCAGTTATTTTGCATCGGGAAGTAGGGTTCGTCCTCATTTTCGAATGTTTCGATTCCTACGGGTACAGCTCCCACCACATCTCCGGCATAGGCTCCGTAAAGTGGCGGGTAGTCATATCCGTCTCCATAAACGGTACTCATGGCAAACGGGTTGTAGCCCAATATATACTCTATCTGGCGGGTTGCAATATCCCTTAACGCTTTATCATTGAATAGGCGTGCAAGGATAAAGGCAGCCTTGGCTTTGCCCATGACAACAGCGTGGAATCCCCTGAACTGGTAGGCAACGGGGAAACGGCGCAGGTAGAAATTCTTTGAGAGAGGGATACCGTTGCGCACTTGTGCATTGTATTCTTCCAGACTGGGAAGCCCTACCTGCTCGCCTTCATGGTACAGATTCTTATAATCGGTATTATCCACCTCGTATACGGCGCTTGGCAGTATGCCATACGGCTCAATCAGTTGTGAAACCCCGCGTAGATAGTCTGCATAGGCTTCACAAGATGCCTGCCACAACGGGGCGTCCAGATGGGTGGGGGCATCTGTCAGTAGCATCGAGAGTCCTTCGGCCATCAAGTGCTCTTGGCTTTGGTGATAATAGGCCAGAATACGCTTTTTCCGGGAAGATTCATAGAAGAAACCTCGCAGGGGGATTTTCCAGTCGGTACGCTTTTCCAACTGTTGGCCCGCCATGACGGTACGTGCCAGCCGGGTTGCCCAGTCCAGATAGTAAACATCTTGTGTAAGGCGGTACAAACGCATGGCTGTGACGGTGGCAAGGGCATAAAGTTCGGTTTCGTTCTGTTCCGTCCTTTGTGTATCCAGCAGGTCGATGGCGAATTGGAAATCCTCAATGGCACTGTTCCGGCACCACCGTGCAAATACCGGGTCTTTCTTTTCAAAATGAGGGGCGGCGAGTGCGCAACTGGAAGCGGCTTTCAGATTGTCCGTAGGTGTATTTCGTGCTTCTGTCTGCATGTCGTCTTTGTCACCACGGATATTCTTTGTCCAAATGCCGATAATCAGTCCGCCCAGTCGGTAGCCGTCACCGAAGCGGGTACGCAGAATCCAGTTCACTCCCCAGCGTGCCTCTTCCAGCAGGCGTTCGTAGAAGATACTGTCTTTGCCTTGTACGGCACCGGCCATTTCGAGGAGGGCGATGCATGATTCGGCTGTATTTCCCGTTCCTTGAGTCAGGTCGGCTGCATCGTGCCATCCTCCGGCAATACTCATGCTCCGTCCGTCGGGATGATAGGCGAATACATCCTGATGGCATTCCTGATGAATGTCGGGCTGGTCGAAACCGCAACGTTCGGAAAAGAAGAAGTTCAGCGTGTGCCAGGCGGTAGACAGGTAGGCATCATTTCCGATGGGGAAAGGCTTTGATTGTACATCACCGATGGAGAGGAAGTATTGTCCGGGCGTATTGAAACTGCTGAAGTCCAGCACAAGAAATCCTTTGTCCTGCTTCTTGTCTTGATTCAGAGGACTGGCCTTACCTTGATAAACGGTTTGTCCCGTGGCGGCATCGTGTAGGCTGAAAGTCCTTTCCGGTACGTGCTGCACCAAAGCCTGCTTGCGTGCTCCCGGCTTGTATCCGCTGTGGCAGTAGGCCATTGCATCTTTTCGCAGGTCGAATCCCCGGCTGTTTTCCGCTTCTACCTTTTCGATGCGCATGTCGTCTATGTATAGGCTCATGCATTCGCTGGCTCCTGCAGGAGCACCTGCCAGCATGATGTTTACCGAAAAGCCGGTGACACAGTCACGGTATAGGTCCGGTATCTCCCATATGATGTGCTGCCATTTGTTGGGATAGACAGTCTCGAAGTGTTGTCCTTCAAAGCGTCCGGGAGTCGGCATGATTTTCTCTCCTTCATTGTATAGGGTGAATCCGGCAAAGGTCAGATAAACGCCCGGTGCATCCACATATACCCAAACGGAAAAGCGGTTGTATTCCCGCAAGTCTTCCCGGTCGAGGGGACGGATAATCTCCGGGGTGGCGTAATTCCGGTTTGTTGGATTCTTCTTGCCCAAGGAGGCAGGAGTGTCCAGACGGACACTTCCTTTGCCTGAGACAGTGACTTTACGGTCTACATGTATGGTTCCGGGTCCGGTATGGCGCAGAGCACCGAAATCTTCGGCCAGAGGGAGTACCCTGCTTTTCAATACCTCTTTCTTTTCCCACCGCGTCAGTCCGGCGTGTGCGGGATTAGCTTTCATTATGCGGTGCACATGATTGCTTTGCTGTAATTGTTTCTCCAGTTCCGTATCGGGTTTCCACGGAGCTTGTGCTTGTGCCTGCATGCAGCAGCATGCCAGCAGTAGTGTTCGGATGATGTATTTCATGGTATTCAGTGTTTGGTTTTAGGGTAAGCATGAAAAGGAGCCTTGAACTCCGGACGTAATGTATAAGTATCCTTCAGTGGGAAATCTGCGGGAACTTCTTGGGTGACGGCGCCGGTGGCAGCCCATTCGCATCCCCGGAGTAAAGTCACCTGGAAACCGGTGCAGCGCATGGAGTAAGTCATGTTCGGGTCGTTGCCGCAGTGCCCCAGGAGGTCGACGAATATGCGCCCTTTCCCGTAGCTTACTGTCCACATCAACGGTTCATGCCGTCCGCGTTCGTAGGCGGTGGCCAATATTTCCATGTTTCTTACCGGACCGCGTAGGCGGGTATATATCTCGTCCTTGAAGTGTTTCCATTGAGGAGGCAATCCTTGCAGGATAGGATGATGGGGGGCGCGGTGTTCTATGACGGTTTCGTGCTGCAAGCCGTGGTAGCCGGCATACCCCGGAGAGTAGTCGTAGACGTATTGTCCGTCTTTCCAGTACAGATACGGACCGTCCTTTTCGTTTCGTCCGTCCCAGGCTCCCATGCCTATTATCTCGTTGTATTCTTTCCAGTCGGCCATCGGGACGACGGAAGAATGTATCACTACCACACCGCCTCCATCGGCAACGTATTTCTCGAAATTCTTGCGTACGGGCTCTGTCCATGTAGCTCCGCCGTAGTTGATGACGATTAAATCATATTGGTGGAAATCGGGTTTGAAGGTGGCGATGTCTCCACGAAAGTCGGGTGTAAAGGCAAAGTCCACTTTGAACATTCCGCTGTTTTCCAATATCTGCTTCATGGCTTCGCAGGCGCCTTGCCAGTAATGGCTGCCGTCCTGCCCGGCTATCATCATGGTTTTGATTACTTTCTTTTGCTGTGCGTGTGTGTGCGAGGCAGCTCCTATATAAATAAGGAGTACCAGGATAAGTGTCAGTCTTGTTTTCATTTTCCGGAAGATTTAAAGTTTTTGCCAGTAGGGTTCCATTCTATACGGTCGTAGCAGCGTGTGGTGCGCAGATTGTAACCTTGTTCGTCTACGCTGAACTTTCCGTCTTTGAAGTAGGATATGTAGAGCTCGGAGATGCCGTCCTTGTTGCGGTCTTCTACAAGGAGATTGTACTTGTCGGTGACATAAATCTCGTCGGAAATGTATTGTATTTCTTTGGTATAGTTGTCTACGATTGCATAGTAGGCCTTGAAAAGGTCGAAAGTGGGGTAGTGCCCGTTGTCACGTCCGAAAAGCATTACTTCTTCAAGGGCATCGTCCCCGTCCATATTGGCAAGTACGGATTGCTGAAAGGAAAATCCCGGTTTTTGTACTTGTGGAGGGATATTGTCCCATCCTTCCTGATGGGCTGTCACTGAAAATTGCGCTTGTGCATGGATGACGTACACCAGCGCCGATAATAGGATAATCAGTTTTCTCATTGCGTGCATTTTGAGGTTATGATAATAATAGGGTTACTTCTTGCTTATATGACCGGTGGCCCGGAGTTTTCCCTAACTTTTTTTAGAATAATTAATGAATACGGGATGTATAGGGACTTAGTGCCTCTCCCATCAGGACTGAACCGGTCTGACCCGTATACTGAGAGGTCATAACATCCGCATCCTTTCCATTAAAACACCCGGATGTTTTATGGTAATACATCCGGGTGTTTTGGGTGAAAACATCCCCATGTATTGGGGTAAAACATCCGGATGTTTTGACCTCTCAGTCCTATACTCTTTAGGGCTAAGTCCCGGTGTGTAGTCGGCACGGTATAGGGGACGTTCTGCTTGTGTATGGTCTTAATGCGAGGTGAGCAGGTGCATCAATATCAGTGGCAGATAATCTTTCAGCTTGACCCTTAATATCTTCAAAGCCTGCTGAATGCGGTAGTCTACCGTTTTGGGGGAAACGTTGAGTAGTTCGGCAGCTTCCTTGTAACTCAGATTCTGGAAACGATGCATGATGAAAGCTTCCCTATAAGTAGGCGGCAGTTCGTTGATGGCCCTTTGTATATGCTTGCTTAATTCGTTGATTTGATAGATATCCACCTCCTGCAGCATGGCGAACATTCGTTCATAGTAAGCGGTGTCTGCCCGTTGCTTCACTTCATTTTGGGCAATCCGGGTCATGCAACGATGGTAGACAGCCTTGAACAGATATTGCTTGAGCGAATATTCGATAACGGGTCTTTCTCGGTTTTCCCAAAGCCATAGCATGACGTCCTGAACAATCTCTTCTGCATCTTCCAACCGGACAAAACGATAGCAGTAGGTGCAGAGCACTGAATAGTACTTTTGAAATAACACATCAAAAGCACTTCTATCTCCTTTTTGTATGGCGGATAATAAAGATGTATCTTCTAATGGTATGTTTCTCATAGGGTGGGGGTTCATTATTGTTGGGCAAAAATAGCTTTTTTTCCTATTATAATCTAAGTATATAAAATATTTTTAGTTTTTTGTTTAGGAGTTCTTTTCACCCGTTTGTCTTTAGATTAAAGCTAGCAATAAAAATTATGGTAAAAAGAGAGGGAATGGAGAACCTGCTTCTCAGCTATTATGAAGGAGAGACAACGGAGGATGAAACTGCTCTGGTAGAGAAGTGGTTGGAGGCATCGGAAGAGAACCGCAGGACAGCCCGCCAGGTTCAGACACTCGGCCTGGCGGCGGACATGGCGCAGATTTCATCCAGGCTGGATGTAAAGAAGGCCTTGGAGGATGTACATCGTAAGATGAAACAGAAAAAGGTCAATAGGTATCGGGTATTATTTAGAGGGATGCAACGGGCGGCCGCCATTTTATTCATCCCTTTGATGGTATCGTGGTCTATCCTTTATTGGGACAAGGATGAAGAAGAGATACATATGATGGAAGTCAGGACAAATCCGGGAATGACTACTTCTGTCGAATTGCCGGATGGAACGGAAGTCGTTCTGAACTCGTCGTCGTCGTTGCGTTATCCTTCCCGGTTTGCCGATGATAAAAGGGAAGTGAAGTTGGTGGGTGAAGCATTCTTTTCTGTCGCAAAAGATGAAAAGAAGTTCATTGTCGGCACGCTGAACAATTCCAAGATAGTGGTACATGGAACGGAGTTCAACGTAGAGGCTTACAAAGGGAGCAGGACGGTACAGACCACTTTGGTTTCGGGTAAAGTCAGTTTCTCCTATGTGAATAATGGCAGGAGGAATAATGTAATGATGATACCGGGGCAAAAGGTTATTTATGATATAGTGCGGGAAAAGGTCGTTGTGAAAGAAGTCAATGTAGACGTGGAAACATGTTGGAAGGACGGATGCTTGATTTTCAGGAACACTCCGTTTGAAGATATATTGAAGAGTTTGAGCAAAAGATATAATGTGGAATTCATTCTGAAAAAGGCTTCATTGAAGCAGAATTCCTTTACGGCTACATTTACCAAACAACGTTTGGAGCGAATATTGGAGCACTTCCGAATATCCTCGAATATTCATTTCAAGTTTGTTGAAGATGGTGATGTGAATGCCGAGAGACAGGTAATAGAAGTTTATTAACCCTTTAAAAAGTAGTATGATGAAACACAAGTCCGTTTAGAAAAACATGCAGGAAAATGTTGGCGCATTTTCCTGCATGAAACACAGTAACTTTTAAATATCTGTTTGGCGACAGATAAAGCAACTTTATTTTTTCACTAGAAATCAATACAAAATTATGAAAAAACACTATTGTATCCAATCATTTAGGGCAAAAAGTGTCCTGATGAGATGCATGAAAAAAATTCCTCTTGCTATGAGATGCACATTATTTATGTTGTTTTGTTTGGTTGGTATGACTTTTGCCAATGAAGGTTATGCTCAAAAGACAATGGTAAACATTGCTCTTGAAGACAAGACCGTTGATGAAGTACTGACAGAATTGGAACAGGGTACTGAATTCGTTTTCTTCTACAACAACAAGCAGATTGACGTTAAGCGCCGTGTATCGGTCCGGGCAAATAACAAAACCATATTCAAGGTTCTGAACGATGTGTTCAAAGGAACCAATATAGGCTATAAGGTATTGGACCGTAATATAATCCTTTATGATAAAGCTATAGGAGCTGATGGGATACAGGCAACCTTGCAGGCTGCGACAGTGAAAGGTTCTGTGGTCGATGCAACCGGTGAACCGGTGATTGGTGCCAGTATCTTGGTGCAGGGAACTACCAACGGTGTCATAACAGACATTGACGGTAATTTCATTCTGACCAATGTGGGCTCTGATGCTACTCTTATAATAAGCTATGTAGGTTATAAGACGCAAAACATAAAGGTTGCAGGCCGAAATTCGTTCAAGATAGTTTTGGTAGAAGATGCTGAGATATTGGATGAAGTGGTTGTTGTAGGATATGGTGTACAGAAGAAAGAATCACTGACCGGTGCCATTGCAGCCATTGGTGCTGATGAAATAGCTACGACCAAGACCGAGAATCTGATTAGCAATATTCAAGGTAAGATGCCGGGGTTATTGATTCGTCAGAAAACCGGAGAGCCGGGAACTTTCGACAATATGGTGAGCATTCGCGGTTATGGTGACCCGTTGGTGGTAATTGATGGTATCACACGTGAAGGTACTGAAGAACTTGCACAGCTGAATTCTGAGGATATAGAAAGTATCTCTATTTTGAAAGATGCTTCTGCCGCTATTTATGGTATGAATGCGGCTAATGGCGTAATCATTGTTACTACCAAAAAAGGTGTAGCCGAAAAGACCAGAGTATCTTACTCAGCATTGTTCGGTATGAAGAATGCCACGGGTATGGAAGAAACGGTAGATGCTTATACTTATCGCATGTTGGCCAATGAAAGGGCACGTAATGACCAGGCTGCCCCTGAATACACTGACGATATTCTGGAACTGTATAGAACCGGGGCTAAGGGTTATACAGACAATAACTGGATTGACATGTTTATGAATAAACTGGCGTTCCAGCAATCGCATACTGTTTCTGTGAGAGGCGGAACGGATAAGGTAAAATATTATGTGAGCTTCGGCTATAATGGCGATAATGGTTTGCTGAAGAGTGGTATCCAATACTATCATAGATATAATCTGAGAAGTAACCTGACTGCAGAGCTTACGAAAGGGCTGAAACTGAATGTGAATCTGTCCGGGCGTTGGGACGAGACCCAAAGGCCGAGAGAGGATTTTATGTGGACTTTTAAGACTTTGATGGTTAATGACCGTGGTATCGGTACTCATACGATTAATAATCCCAATCATCTCTCTGCAATCGGTCCTGAAAACAAGAATCCTTTTGCGTTGGTTGATCCGGATATAGACGGTTATCGCAAGAACAGAGGCCTGACGTATTCTGCCGATGTGGAATTGAATTGGCAAGTTCCTTTTGTAAAAGGGTTGGCATTGAGTCTTTTGGGGTCATTTGACGGTAACAATCGTAACAACTCTTCTTTAAATCGTTCTTATCCGTTGTATGATTATTATACAGATGCGCCTGCCGGTACGGGAGGTAGTACTGATGCTTATTCCAATACGATGAGAATATATCAGAAGATTTATGGTAGGTTGCAGGCTAATTATATGCGTTCTTTCAATCAGCACAATTTGAATGTGACAGCTGTGGCAGAGTTGAGCAGTACACGACGCGATGAATTATCCGGTTCCCGGCAATATTCAGAGTTATTTACTAATGATATTTTGAATCAGGCAAGTCCGGGTACAGCTACCAATTCAGGGTATCGTAGTTTTGGCCGTTTAGCAGCCTATCTGATGCGTGCGAACTATGATTATGCCGGTAAATACTTGTTGGAAGTAGTAGGGCGTTATGATGGTTCTTATCGTTATGCTCCTTCTAAGCGTTGGACGTTCTTCCCGTCGGTAAGTGCCGGATGGCGACTTTCGGAAGAAAGTTTCATCAAGGACAATTTGCCGTTTATTACTAATTTGAAAATCAGGGGTTCTTTTGGGCAAAGTGGATATGATGCCGGTGATCCTTTCCAATATGTATCTGCTTATAATTCGGCTTCCAATGGTTATGTTTTTGATGGTACCAGCCAGATTATGGGTATGGTAGCTCCTGGTGTAGTGACCGACCGGCTTTCTTGGGTTACATCTTCTATTTCCAATGTAGGTCTGGACTTTGACTTATGGAACGGTAAGTTGAGTGGTACTATCGAGTGGTTCAATCGTAAGAATGAAGGCATTTTGGCCGACCGTGCACAATCTGCTCCTGATACATTTGGTGCAAGTTTCCCGAAGGAAAATCTGAATTCTAACCGGAACCGGGGTTTTGAGATTGAATTGGGACACAGAGGACAAATCGGTAAGGACTTCTCATATTCAGTAAGTGCTAATTTTACGTATGCACGTGAAAGAAGTCTGCATGTGGAACATGCCGAATATACCAGTTCTATGGATAGATGGCTGAATGGAAAGGAAAACCGCAACAGTAATGTGATGTGGTTGTATAAATACGATGGCCAATATACTTCTTTGGAACAGTATGAAACGGCTCCTTTGATTGGTGGAAACTTGGGTAACTCTAAGATGCTTCCGGGTAGTTACAGATTGCTTGACCTGAATGGTGATGGTAGAATTAACAGCAGTGACCGTGTTCCGGAGTTTTGGGCAACCGGTGCAAATCCTCCTATCCAGTATGGGTTGACTTTGGCGGCTTCTTATAAGAACTTTGATCTCAATATGCTGTTTCAAGGAGCTTCCGGTTACTCCATCGGATATGCCAATGATGATGTTTGGGGATATGGTGGCAAGACAAATAAATCTTATTTAATTGCGAAGTATGTAGATCGTTGGCATCCTGCAAATATAACAGATGATCCGTATAATCCTGCCACACAATGGGTAGCCGGTTATTATCCGGCATTACGCCACAATTTCTCCAATACTTCGGATAATGGTAGCAGATGGAATTATGGTATTTCCGTTTGGCTTCCGCAAGCTACTTATCTCCGTTTGAAGAGTATGGAGATCGGTTACAATCTGCCAAAATCATTTATGAAAAGAATCGGGTTGAACAGTGCCCGTATCTTTGTCAATGGTTCAAACCTGCTTACGTTCTGTAACAAGGCTTTGAAGGATGCTGACCCCGAACGTGAGGAAAGGGATTGGGGAGCCAACCTGGCATATCCGTTGATGAGAACTTATAACTTTGGGTTAAACATAAACTTTTAATTCTGAAATACCATGAAAAAAAATATTTTATCGATATTCTCATTATGTGCATTGATGGGATTGTCCGGTTGTAATGCCTTCTTGGAACTTGAACCGCTGGATAAAGTGTCTCCCGAGCAGTTATTGGAGACAGAAGGTGGTGTAAAGGCACTATTGGCAAACATATATACCATGATTCCTATGGAAGATTTTAATTATCGTCCGAACGCTGGTTTTAATCAACGCGGTTATGATGGTGTGAATGAAACTACTAATTTGGCATTTCTCACCGACGAAGCTACCCGTAGTGACGGAGGAGTGGGTATAGGTTACGAAGGATTCAATTATTGGCCCTATGGAGATATTCGTCAGGTGAATATTTTTATGCAGAATGTAGAGAAAGCCAAAGAAGCCGGAACAATTTCTGTTGCAGATGCGGATCGTATGACTGGTGAAGCCCATTTTGCACGTGCTTATATGTATTATGGGCTTGTAAAAAGATATGGCGGCGTTCCTCTGATTGACAAAGTGCAGGACGATGATTATGCCAATGGTGGACCGGGTGCTGTGGCAGTTCCTCGCAGTACAGAGTTGGATACTTGGAAATTTGTATTGAATGAGTGTACCCTTGCTGCTGCTACTTTGCCCGATGCGACTTCTGGTTCGGATTTGTATCGCGTAACCAAGTGGGCAGCTTATGCGTTGAAGTCAAGAGTTGCACTTCATGCAGCTTCTGTAGCCAAGTATTGGAATCTGGCACCTTTGGCTGGTGAGGCTGTCACTCAGAAACTGGTGGGTGGAATGACTTCTGCCGATGCCGATGCATTCTATAAAGAATGTATTGAAGCATCTAAGTTCCTTATAGAGAATTCCGGTAAATCTCTTTATAAGCCTGCTCCGGCTACTGTTAAGGAGGCTGCATCAAACTTCCAGGCCTTGTTCCTGAATGACCAGAATGAAGAGGTCATTTTCAGTAAAGCGTATCTTAATGGAACAACCAATACTAATCAGGGACATAGCTATGCCCAGTTTAATATCCTTCCTCAAGTCAATCCGGGCGCTCTGAAATATGGACGTTTCAATCCGATGTTGGAAATCGTTGATTTGTTTGAAGATTATACGGATGACGGCACGGGAAAAAGTGCAAAGATTGTAACTCGTACGGATGGGAATGAAGATGCTTATATCGCTAATTTCCATAATATGAATAATGCTTCTGTAGTGAACACCTTGATGTCGGTACCTTTTGTTAAATATAACGATTTGTATGAACCGTTTGCCAACAAGGATGCACGTCTGTTGGCAAGTGTGGTTGTGCCGGGTTCATCTTATGCCGGCACTGAGATTATTATCCAGGGCGGATTTATCAAGGACAATAATAGCTATGTGGCTTATTCAAACGAGTCTACTCAGAAAAATGGAACAACATATTATGCTTTAGGAGCCAAAGGTGAAACCATGTTCTCCGGATTTAATAATGTGAACAGTGGTGAGGATGCCAATTGGACTGCTACAGGTTTTGGAGTCCGTAAGTATATGCCCGAGGGCGAGAGCATGTCTCCCGACCGTCTTTCGTCCACTACCTCTTATATTGATATGCGTTTGGCAGAAGTCTACCTGAATTATGCTGAGGCTGTTGTGGAAAATGGTAGTGGATTGGGCGATAAGGAATTGGCTGGGAACTGTTTGAATGCTTTGCGACGTAGAGCCGGACACACCGACCGGATATCTTTGACATTGGAGAATGTCCTGAAGGAACGTCGTGTGGAGATGGCGTTTGAAGGAAAGCGTTTTTGGGATATGAATCGTCGTAGGGAATTCCATACTGAGTTCAGCAATAATAGAATTCGTAAAGCTTTGGTGCCGATGCTTGACTTGCGTGGTGCAGAGCCTAAATATGTCTTTGCAAGGGTGAACTACTTTGGTGACGAAACAAGAGGAGGGCGTACTTTCCAGAACATCAATTACTATAGGGGCATACCTAATATTGCCACGAATGGTTTAGTTCAGAATCCAGGTCATTAATTTGAATAATATTAAGTAGAAAGTTATGAAAAAGATATTGTTATTTGTGTCATGCTTCTTATTCGCATTGACATCTTGTGAAATTGATAATTATGAGGGACCGGATGCTTCCATACATGGTTCTATCCTTGACGAACAGACTGGTGAACTTGTAGGTTCCGATATGGAAAACGGTAATGCAATTAAAGTGAGGGAGCATGGATTTACTAATGCTACGGATCAAACCTGGTACATCACAAATACTGGAGAATATCGTAACAATATGGTTTTTGCTGCCACTTATGATGTCCGTTTTGAAAATGGGAATTTTTATCCATTTGAAGTGAAGGATTTTGTTGTTAAGTCAGGGGATAATGTGTATGATTTCAAGGTTATTCCTTATATTCGCGTTAAAAGTCCAAAAGTAGAAAAGAATGGCAATGTAATTACTGCTACATTCTCGTTGGAAGCTGGTAAACAAGAAGTGAAATTGAAAGAGATTCAGCTGTTTGCTTTTTCAGATATGTGGGTAGGTAACAATGTGAAATTGACGTTGAATGGAGGGACTGATAAGCAAGTGTTTAGTCCGAGTACTGCTATAAATAGCGCTGATATTTATACATTGTCCATCGATCTGGGACAAAATGCTGATGTCTTGAAATACAGCAAGAATTATTATTTCCGTATTGGCGCTCTGGCTGATGTTTCGGGTGTGGGCACTGTACGGCATAATTATGCGCCGGTAGTAGTTATAAAATTGTAATTTATAGCAGAGGGAGACGTTCTGCTTGACGGCAGAACGTCTTTTTTTATCCATACATTAAAAATAAGACCATGAAGAAATTGAACACGATTATTTTAATTTTGCTGGGGATGATATGTACTCAGTTGTATGCTGTACAATTGAATTCGATTTATCCTCTAAAACCCAATGACTCCGAAGCTTTTTATTTCACTCCCGAGAACTATCCTATAAAGGCGGATGGAAAGATGGATGTATCGGATGCTTTGCAGGCAGCGATTAATCAAGTGAAGAAAGAAAAGAATTTCGGAATCCTTTTTATCCCTGAAGGTAAATATAAAATCAGCAAGACCATTTATATTCCTACGGCTATTCGTTTGATTGGCTATGGAAAGAATCGCCCGGAATTTATTCTGGCTAAGAATTCTCCGGGTTTTCAGGAGGAAGTAGCTGATGATAAAGGAAAAGCTAAATACATGTTCTGGTTTACGGGAGCCGTTGTCAAGGAAGGTGAGAAACCCCGTGATGCCGGTGCCAGTACGTTCTACAGTGCCATGTCGAATATCAACTTGCGTATAGAAGATGGCAATCCGCATGCAGTGGCGCTACGCACACACTTTGCCCAACACAGTTTTATCAGTTATGTGGCCGTATACATAGGTAAAGGCAAGGCTGGTCTGTTCGATGTGGGCAATGAGTTGGAAAACGTTGCTTTTTACGGGGGAGATTATGGCATTTATACGACAAAAGCTTCTCCCGGATGGCCGGTAATGATGGTCGACTCTTATTTTGAGGGACAACGTGTAGCTGCTCTTCGTTGTCAGGAGTCCGGTTTGGCAATGGTGAATCTGTATGCCAAGAATGTTCCGGCTGTATTTGATATTGACCCTAATTATTGCGACAAGTTATTTTTGGAAAACAGCTATTTTGAAAATGTAAGTGGTCCGGCAGTGGTGATTACCAACGAGAACAACAGCAACAATCAGATAACCTTCCGCAATGTATATTGTAAGAATGTACCGACCTTGGCGAAATATACCCGTAGCAATACGGCCACCCATGTTGCTCATAAAATCTATAAGGTAAAGTCATACGACCACGGCTTGCAGATGGATAACATGGTGGATATGCCGGAATATGAAACGTTGGTTGATATTGAACCGATACAGAAGATGCCGGTTGCCCAACTGATGGACATCCCTGCACTGCCTGCAATGGCAACATGGGTAAATCTGCGCGAACTCGGTGCAAAGGGAGATGGGGAAACGGATGATACGAAGGCCATCCAGGAGGCTATTGACAAGTATGATAATATCTATGTACCCCAGGGCTGGTATCGCATTACCGAAACTTTGAAGATGAAGCCCGATACCAAGTTGATAGGCCTGCATCCTTTTGGCACTCAGTTCCGGCTAGATGAAAGTACTGCTGCATTCAGTGGTTTTGGCGGTCCGAAAGCGATGGTGGAATCTTCGGAAGGCGGTGCAAATATGCTGGTGGGCATTGGTATCAATACCGGCGGTTATAACTATCGTGCTGTAGGTGTGAAGTGGATGGCAAATGCAGATTCTTATATGAATGACGTGAAGTTTGTAGGCGGGCATGGTGGTTTATGGAAACCTAAACCGGGTGTTGAGGAACCACGTGGCCGGTGGAACAGACCGGCTCGTATCAGTTCTCCCGATAATCCGGTAGCGGCTTCGGGCATGGATCTTGCTTGGGACAACCAGTATTGGAGTCTGTGGGTGACCAACAACGGTGGTGGCACCTTTAAAGATATCTGGACAGCAAGCACATATGCCACCAATGGTTTCTATGCCAACAATACTTCTACTCCGGGGCGTATCTATGCCATGTCCATCGAGCATCATGTAAGAAATGAAGTACGTTTCAGCAAGGTGTCCAACTGGAAGGTGTATTGCATGCAAACCGAGGAAGAGAGCCGCGAAAGTACCGATTGCCAACCGATAGAGATGGACGACTGCAAAGATGTGACCTTTGCAAACTTGTATATGTTCCGCGTTATCCGTGTCAATGAACCGTATCACAGTTCTGTACGTATCCGCAATTGCGAGAACATCGCATTTCTGAACCTGCATAACTATTCTCAGATTAAATATACGAATAACATTGCAGTGTTCGATGTCAACAAAGACATTGACATCCGCCCGTGGGAACTTTCTCGCTTGATTGTAACCGGAAAAGAACCTCATCAGCAATCGTTAGGCAATGAAATAGGTAAGGTGAACCAATTGGCTTCCGATTTGGAATTTGCCGAAGGCATTGCGCGCGACAGTAAAGGTAACATTTACTTCTGCGACCATCGGATGCGTCGTATCTTTAAGTGGTCGGTAGAGACAAACAGCTTGTCGCTGCTGGCAGATTTCCCGTGGAAACCCTCCAACCTGGCTTTTGATTCAGAAGATAATCTATTGGTATTGTTCAGATATGATGCGCAGCCGGGATATCTGATTAATGGTAAGCCGGAGGAAATGCCGGTAATGCCTGATACAAAAGGTACTTCTTTCAGCGGATATGGTAATTCCGCATATACAATGAGAGTCTACTCCATTGACCCGGAAAATCCGGAAGAGACCATCAAACTGTTGCCGCGTGTTCCGATGGGTCAAGTGAAGAACGTGTATAAGGCTCTTTATCCTTCTAACCGTTGGAGAGACTTCCACGATTTCAATGCGGTGTCGGTCTATGTTCCTGAAATGTGCTTCCTGGCACCGGATGGAAAAACTATCATTCCTCATTATTTCGACTTGTCACGTAGTTCTTCCCTGCTGGAAGCCTATCCGGGAAAGCCTTTCTATACATCTGATGAATATGACCGCAGAATGGTGAAGATGGATGTGGCCAATGACGGCACGCTCTCCAACTTGAGCTATTTTGTGGAGCAGGGCGAATTTGGTTCTGCTGTAGATAAGGAAGGGAACTTGTATGTGGCTGACGGAGAAATATATGTATTTGATAAGGATGGCAAGAAGAAAGGGATGATTCGTGTTCCCGAACGTCCGTCCACATTACAGTTTGGCGGTAAGGATGGCAATACATTGTTTGTCACAGGCCGTTCCAAGTTCTTTGGTGTACGTATTAAATAAGGAAAATCCATATTAAAACAATCTGTGTAATGAGAAATTATCAAATAATGAGATACCTGCTGATAGTCTGTTGGATTATCGGTAATATGCCGTCCGGGTGGGCGGCAGAGGGTGGTTCCACCTATACGCAAAGACCGGACGATCCGGAAGCATTCTACTTTACCCCGGAGAATTACGGCTTCAAGGCTGATGGAAAGTCCGACGTGACCGATGCACTTCAAGAGGCAATCAATCAGGTGAAGCGCGAAAAGAATTTTGGGATACTGTTTCTGCCGGAAGGAAATTATCGCATTAGCAAGACGATTCAAATTCCCTCATCCATTCGGCTGATTGGTTATGGGAAGAAACGGCCGGTGATTTATTTGGGAGCCGATACACCCGGTTTCCAGACTACTCAAAATTATATGATATGGTTTACGGGAGGGCTGGCACAAGAGGGCAGGAAGCCTTCGGATGCTGGTGCAGGTACTTTCTATAGTGCGGTGTCCAATGTGGATTTCCGTATAGACAAAGGTAATCCTCAAGCCGTCGCCATTCGTGCGCATTTTGCCCAGCATGGATTTATCAATCATTGCGACATTCGGATTGGTTCGGGAAAAGCCGGCATGTATGATGTTGGCAATGAACTGGAAGACGTCAGGTTTTATGGCGGTGAATATGGGATAATTTCCTCCAGGACTTCTCCGGGATGGCCTATGATGATGGTCGATACTTACTTTGAGGGGCAGAGAAAGGCGGCTGTCTATTCAAAAGAGGTGGGGTTTGCCATCGTCAATATGCATGTGAAGAATACGCCCGTTGCCTTTGAAATGGCAGAGAATCTGGCAGACCGCCTTCATGTGGAGAATTCGTTGTGGGAGAATATTTCGGAAGCCGGTGTCAGGGTGAGCGTAGAGGGAAATACTTTTTCGCAATTGAATCTGGTGAATGTGGATTGCAGGAATGTTCCCGTACTGGTGGGCTATGCTCAAAGTGGAAAGAAAGTTGCCGGAAAAGCAAAAATGTACAGAGTCAAGGAGTTTACTTACGGTCTGGTGTATCAGGATTTGAATGATGCTTCTTCTTTCAGGGAAATATGTGAAATAGAGCCGGTGGCAAAACTGCCGGTTACACTTGGCAAGGACCTTCCGGTTCTTCCGGCAATGGAGACATGGGTCAATATCCGAGACTTAGGGGCAAAAGGTGATGGCGAGACTGATGATACGGAAGTTTTTGAGAAAGCTGTCTCTTTGCATAAAAACATCTATGTGCCCCAGGGTTGGTATCGCCTGACGAGAACGTTGAAGCTGTCTCCCGGTACTAAGCTGATTGGGCTGCATCCTTTTGGGACTCAATTTCTGTTGAAGGAAAGCGAGCCTGCATTCAGTGGTTTCGGCGTGCCTGTGCCTTTGGTTGAATCTTCCGAAGGCGGCGACGACGTACTGAATGGTATAGGTATTAATACCGGTGCGTATAATTACCGTGCTGTCGGCTGTAAATGGATGGCGGGTGAGCGTTCGTACTTGAATGATGTGAAGTTTGTAGGCGGGCACGGCACCTTGCGCAAACCGGCTCCGAATGCTTCCGGACAGTCGTCTTACCGCAGGGGCGAGCGTCGAATTAGTTCTCCGTCTTCTCCGGTCATGGAGACCGGTAAGGATATGGCTTGGGACAACCAGTATTGGAGTTTGTGGATTACAAACAATGGTGGCGGGACAATTAAGGATGTTTGGACAGCCAGTACGTATGCTGCCAGTGGGCTTTATATTAGCGAAACGAAGACTCCGGGACGTATTTATGCCATGTCTTTGGAGCATCATGTCCGTACTGAAGCCCGTTTCCATAATGTGGCCAACTGGAAAATTTATGCTTTCCAGTTTGAGGAAGAAGGTCGTGAAGGGCCTGATTGTTATATGGCAGAAATGTCCAACTGTCAAAATATCGAAATGGTAAATGTGTGGATGTATCGCGTAATCCGTGCCTTTATGCCGAAGAGGATAGGTTTCCGCATATGGGATTGCAAGAATATCACTTTCCGTAATATGCACAATTATACGCAGATATTACCAGTCATAGAGTTTCCTATATATGATATGAATAAGAAGTTGCCCGTTTATTCGTGGGACTTTGCCCGTCTCACTGTTTTGGGTAGCGAGAAGAGCCTTCGCCCTTCCTGCACGGTCATGGACAAGCCAGTGAAGCTGGCTACCGGTTTTGAACTAGCCTCCGGAGCTACTACCGACAGTAAAGGAAATATCTACTTCTGTGAAAACCGTCTGAAGAAAATCTATAAATGGTCGGCAGACACGGAGCAGATTACTTTGATAGCCGATTATCCCTGGAAGCCTTTTACATTGACTACTGATACGCAAGACAATCTGCTGGTTATTTTCCGCTATGACCCTCAGCCGGGTTATCTGGTGAACGGCAAGCAGGAAACGGTAGTGCGCTTGCCGGATGATAATCCGATGTACAGTGGTTGGGGTAACAGTGGCTGGAGTGCTTGGGGGTATTCTTTTAATCCGGATAACGTGGATGCTACGATGAAGCCTATGCCACGTGTCGTTACAGCCGGTATGAAGAATATACAGAAAGTCATTCACCCTTCCAGTCGTTGGAGAGGTGACTTTGACAAGGTGGTTGCCAGTATGCCTGAGTATAGTTTTGTCGCTCCGGATGGCGTGACAATTATTCCGGATACCTATGATTTGGGACGTTCTTGTGCTTTGACTGTTACAGTTCCCGGTCAGTCAGAACCGGTTTATATTGTAAATGAGATGAATAAAACGACAGTACAACTTTCCGTTGGTGGGGATGGCCGTTTGACAGAACAAGGAATAATATGTCCTTATGGCCAATACAGTAATGTGACCGATGCTGACGGAAATGTCTATGTTGCTGATGGTGAAATATTTGTCTATGACAAATATGGTAAAGAGCAGAGACGTATTCAGATAGAAGAACGCCCGATTTCCTTGGCAATTGGTGGAAGGCAGAAGGATATGCTTTTTGTTACCACCTCAAGTTCTTTCTATGGAATTAAGATACGTTAGGTATTGTATAGGTAAAAAAGAATTAGCCCCTGCGGTCGTTTTATATCGCAGGGGCTAATTTATTATAAGAAGGTCTCTTTTCCTTATAGGCTGATTGTTTGGAATATTATTTTTCCAGCAGCTCTTTCAGAAAAGAATCCAGTTCCTCATCCAATCCTTTCAGTAGCTCTTCATTGACCAATAGAGTATCATCATCCATCAGCAACAGTTCTGCTATTGTTTCTTTATCATCATCCACCAGTACAAAAGAGAATGGTTTCAGGATAGTCAGCTTGTCGAACTTTCCTTCATTTTTCATGTTGCAGAGCAGTGAGGACAAGATACGCTCTACATTTTCGTAGAAATCATCCCCCTCGTATGTCATCCATTCTTCAATGGAAGTATTGGCAAGCTCTTCATCTTCATCATCAAAGATAGACAGTTCGCCCGAATTCTGATTCGGTTGCAGATGAATGTCTGTAACGATAGTCTGTTCGCAACCGCAGGTGTATTTGCCGATTGCTTTTTTAAGAGTGTCCTCCAAGAGTGCTAATGACGATTGACTGAGCTTCATAATAACTTTCTTTTCTTAATGGTTGTTCAAAGGTATAAAAAAAACGGTTATCTCTGCATCATTTGACTAAAAATCATCATCAAATCTGTTCATTTGCATGTTCAGGCGTGCCATTCCCTCTTTTCGTTTCTCCAATTCGTCTACATACATGCTGATAAAGATATAATAGGAGATGGTTCCATCATGTATTTCGCCTGTCTCTTTTTTGTCTGTCTTGCTTTTCTCACGGGCAAGGGTTTGCGCTTTTAATGCCCATTCCAAGGCAGTATCTATGCTGTCTTGCATTTCGTAGCCCAAAGCGGTGTTATAGGCTGCATACATTTTCTGTTTTCCTTTTTTTGTTTCGTAGGTCTGCTTCCAGAGCTCTACTGCTTTACTCCAATTTTCTTCTTTGGCATATACGGCTGCGTCACGCATATTTACAGAACCACCACTGAAGAGATAGCGGTTACTGGTTTTCCAATAGGGGAGTAGATGTCTTACCGGAACCGTTCCTGCAAATTCAGATGCTTGCTTCACCATGTCTTCTTCGCTGATGAGGCGGGAACGTACTGACGCTTCACCATTTCCTGCCTCTTCCCAGAAAATACTGTCATTGCTGTTGATGGTCACCATAGGACCTTTGCGGTTAGGTAAATATATTCTGACGGTAGGATATACCTTTACATCCACTGTGCCGAGGAACACACCCCAGTCGGGCATATAACTTATCTTGCGATTGGAACGCATTTGTATGTTTTCCAGGGCTATCAGGAAATCTACGTCCAAATTCTGTGTAAGTTCCAGTACTTCATCTCTCGATAATGTGCTTTCGCGGGGATTGATGTCTTTACTCCGGAGGGCAGAGTCGCATATCACAACCTCTTCAAAGTAGTTTTCGTTGGCAAGGGCCTCTGCAAGGGATTCGGTTGTTATTGCGGCGTCTCCATTGTAGTAGTTGGTGAGGCGTGCCACCTCATTCTCGCTTTTTTTCTGTTCTTCCTCAGTGATGATGAGTTTGTTGTCCGGTACGTTTGGCATGTTGTTGACAACAGCCACACGTTTCAGTGTTGCCGGGAAACTGACTTCTGCCGGAAGCATATAATCAATGGACAGTTGTTCTACACTCTGGCAGCTGCCTAACAGCAGAGACCCCATCAATAACAGACAATAGTGATATTTGGTCATAGTCTTTGGTTTTGTTCTTTGGAGCAAAAGTACTCTTTTAGCTGAATATTCAAAAGCTGGAACGAATAAAAAATGTGATAATGTGGTAGGAGAAAAAGTGATAGGGTGATAAAAGATACCTGACGGTATCATCTTATCACCCTATCGCCTTATCATTTTATAGCTTTGCTTTATGCATTCCTTCCGTGGCAGTTTTTGTATTTCTTACCGCTTCCGCAAGGACAAGGATCATTGCGTCCTACGGTCTTCTCGGCACGGATAGGTTCGCGTCTTGGTTGTTCACGTGTATCTTGTGCCGCAGCGGCCTGCTGGTTCGGGTCATTCAAATCAACCTTCTGTTCGCGATACTTGCTCATATCCTGGCGTTGTTCCGGAGCAGCCTGGCGCACCTCTACTTGGCGGGGAGCCTGGGGAGCCTCAGGGGCTTCAGCCGGAGCCTCTTGTACCGGGATTTGTCCACGCATTAAGATAGAGATAGTCTGATTATTAATCTTATTCACCATGGCATCAAACAAGTTCACAGATTCCAGCTTGTAAATCAGTAGCGGGTCTTTCTGCTCGTAACTTGCATTCTGCACGGAGTGTTTCAGCTCGTCCAGCTCGCGCAGGTTTTCTTTCCATGCTTCGTCGATGACGTGCAGCAAGATGGATTTCTCGAATGACTTCACCACCTCCTTACATTCTGTCTCATAAGCTCTCTTCAGGTTGCAGGAGATGTTGTACATACGTTTTCCGTCTGTGATGGGGATAAGTATGTTTTCGTACATGTGTCCCTGCGTTTCGTATACTTGTTTGATGACCGGATAGGCTATCTGTGCCATACGTTCTGTCTTGCGTTTGAAGAGTTCCATGGCAGCGTCAAAAGTTCTGTCTGCCAGTTTTTCTTTCTTCTCATTACGGAATTCCTCTTCGGTGAAAGGTACTTCCATGGCAAGTGTCTGGAGCACATCCATCTTGCAGTTTTCGTAGTCGGGCGCTTCAATGGCATTGGCACAACGGTCCCAAATCATGTTCACGATATCCATGCCGATACGTTCGCCCATCAAAGCGTGGCGGCGTTTGGTGTAGACTACTGTACGTTGCTTGTTCATCACGTCGTCATATTCCAACAGACGCTTACGGATGCCGAAGTTGTTTTCCTCAACTTTCTTTTGCGCACGTTCAATGGATTTGGAAATCATGCTGTGTTCAATCATTTCACCTTCTTTGAAACCCAGTTTGTCCATTACACTGGCAATGCGGTCACTGGAGAACAAACGCATCAGGTCATCTTCCAAAGATACGAAGAATACAGAAGAACCCGGGTCGCCTTGACGTCCTGCACGACCACGTAACTGACGGTCCACACGGCGTGATTCGTGGCGTTCTGTACCGATGATGGCAAGACCGCCTGCAGCTTTCACTTCCGGACTCAGCTTGATGTCGGTACCACGGCCGGCCATATTGGTAGCGATGGTTACAGCACATTTCAAACCGGCAGTAGCCACAATATCCGCTTCTTTCTGATGCAGTTTGGCATTCAATACACTATGTTCAATCTTACGCATGGTGAGCATTTTGCTCAACATTTCAGAGATTTCAACAGAAGTGGTACCCACCAGTACGGGGCGTCCTGCTGCCACCATTTTTTCTATCTCTTCGATAACTGCTTTATATTTTTCACGTTTTGTCTTGTAAACGCGGTCGTTCATGTCGTTACGGGCAATGGGGCGGTTGGTCGGAATAACCACTACATCCAGTTTGTAGATGTCCCACAACTCGCCGGCTTCTGTTTCTGCCGTACCGGTCATACCGGATAGTTTGTGGTACATACGGAAATAGTTCTGTAATGTAATGGTGGCAAAAGTCTGCGTGGCAGCTTCTACTTTCACGCCTTCTTTGGCTTCGATGGCTTGGTGCAAACCGTCAGAATAACGACGTCCTTCCATGATACGTCCCGTCTGCTCATCCACAATCTTTACTTGGCCGTCAATTACCACATATTCGTCATCTTTCTCGAACATGGTGTATGCCTTCAACAGTTGGTTGATGGTATGCACACGTTCGCTTTTGATGGCATAGTTGGTCATCAGGGCATCCTTCTTTTCAAGGCGCTGTTCGTCTGTCAGCTCTGTTTCGTTTTCCAAGGCAGAGAGTTGCGCTGTGATATCGGGGAGTACGAAGAAAGTGGGGTCCTCTACATTGCTACTAATCAAGTCTACGCCCTTGTCCGTCAAATCCACGCTGTTCATTTTCTCTTCGATAACGAAGTACAGCGGGTCAGTCACCTCGTGCATGCGCTTGTTGTTCTGCTCCATGTAGATTTCTTCGGTCTTCAGCATACCGGCCTTGATGCCTTGTTCGCTGAGGAACTTGATGAGTGCCTTGTTCTTGGGCAGGCACTTGTGACTGCGGTACAAAGCGAGGAAGCCTTCTTCCTGGTCTTTCTTATCGTTTGATGCAATCAGGCGCTTGGCATCGGCCAGGTATTGGGTAGCCAGTTTTTTCTGAGCTTCTACCAGACGTTCCACTTGCGGGCGGAGCTGTTCGAAGAGTTGGTCATCGCCTTTGGGAACCGGTCCGGAGATAATCAGCGGAGTACGGGCATCATCAATCAATACTGAGTCCACCTCATCGACAATGGCATAATTATGTTGGCGTTGTACCAGGTCTTTGGGGCTGATAGCCATGTTGTCACGCAGGTAGTCGAAACCGAATTCATTGTTTGTACCGAACGTGATATCTGCCAGATAAGCTTTGCGACGGGCATCAGAGTTGGGCTGGTGCTTGTCGATGCAATCTACACTCAAACCGTGGAACATGTAAAGAGGACCCATCCATTCGGAGTCACGTTTTGCCAGATAGTCGTTCACTGTTACCACGTGCACGCCGTTACCAGTCAGGGCATTGAGGAATACCGGTAGGGTAGCTACCAATGTCTTACCTTCACCGGTTGCCATTTCGGCAATCTTACCTTTATGTAGAACCACACCACCGAATAGCTGTACATCATAATGTACCATGTTCCATACAGTATCGTTACCACCTGCTATCCAATGGTTCTGGTAGATGGCTTTATCGCCTTCGATGCGTACAAAGTCTTTAGTGGCAGCCAGTTGGCGGTCAAAATCGGTAGCTGTAACCACTATTTCTTCATTTTCAGAGAATCGTTTGGCTGTTTCCTTTACAATAGAGAAAGCGGTGGGTAATACTTCGTCCAGCGCTTTTTCATAAATCTCCAATATCTCTTTCTCGATTTTGTCGATTTGGTTGAAGAGGTCTTCGCGTTTTTCCAGTTCGGTATCTTCAACGCTGGCTTTCAGTTCTTCCACTTTGGCGCGTTGTTCGGCTGCCGAATCGTGGATGTAGGCTTTCAGTTCTTCTGTCTTGGCGCGTAGGGCGTCGTTGTCGAGTTTGGCTACTTCCGGGTAAGCGGCTTTGATTTTCTCCACCCACGGTTGTATTTCTTTCATGTCGCGTGTGGATTTGTTGCCGAAAATCGAGCTTAAAAATTCATTAAATCCCATTATATATTTGTTTTTATTATTATTGCTGAGTTAGTTGAGCGTGCAAAGTTACTGATTTCTATACAGATTATCCAGATTTGCACAGATTATTTTAGAATCAAAAGTCAAGGGGAGATGCTGTACTTGCATTAGGGGCGCGGATGCGCATTACACTTGCCAAGGTAGGGGCAATGCGGTCAATACTGATGGGGGTACGGATGGTTTCAGCCTTCATTCCTCCTCCCAATAAAATGAGGGGAGCAGGAATATCGGCCGTACGTACTACACGGTTATCAGTACTATTTTCCTGCATGATAGTCCAGCCCGGGAGTATTTCAATGAGCAAATCGCCAGAGCGCTTGCGATGAAAACTATTGCGTATACGTTCTATTTGCGGTGACCAGGGGCCCAAAAGCAGGCGATGAGCTGAATATACTTCGCTCACGCCACTAAACTGAACCAGAAATTCGGCAGATTTTTCTTGAATTTCAGTCAGGCTCAACTGCTTGTTCTCAATAAGTTTATGGTTGAGATAGATTTGTTGGTCATAATAAGCTTCCACATATTGTCCCTCGCCATAGGATGCCATGAGGTACATGTTTAGCAGGGCGGCACAGCGGTTCAGGTAGAATTCACCACCCGGTATCCGGTATACGCCCGGGTCGGCTGCTTCCGGGTCGGCATAGCCGGTGGAGGTGATGCAGAAAAGTACGTTGTGGAGCCCAACTTTACGTTCTATGAGCTCTAATAAGGAAGCTATACTACGGTCCAGTCGCACGTAGGTGTCTTGCATTTCCATGGCACATTCCTGCGTACTTCGGTGGTTATAATTTCCTGCGTAGTAAGTCAGCGATAATAGGTCGGGCACGTCATCTTGTCCGATAGTGCTCTTATTCAGCAGCTCTTCGGTCAGCAGGTTGACTTCCTCATTGATGAAAGGGCTGGTTATCAAGCGGCGGAACTTGTTTGTCCGTTCACCATCCAGCTTGTATTTGAATGGCTCGTTGCGCCATTCGGGCAGAAATGTATAGTTGGTAAAAGGAAGTGCAGGTGTCCATACCATATCCTTGATACGGTAGTCGGGAGATTTCCGGTCGTTGTATTGACTCAGCCACCACGGAAATTCATTATAATAAGTTGTACTGCACCATTTTCCGGTATTGTTATTAAGCCAGAAGGCACCGTTCCCCGCGTGTCCGGCACCCAATATGGCGGCATCGCGGAAAGGCGCAATGGCATAAACCAGACCTTTGTTGCGGGTAGCTATTTTTAGCTCGTCGGCAATGGTGGAGGTCAGTAATTGGGAGGGGGAAGTGCTTTCGTCGGTATAGTTGCCCATGAAGTTGGGGTCTTCTACACAGTCTATGGGGCGTAGTGTACCTGCATCCAGCCACTGCTCTGCAATGATGCCGTTCATGGACGGTGTTGTCCCGGTATAGATGGCGGCAATGGCCGAGGCTCGGTCCGTTCCGCAAAAAGGAAATTCTGCTTGACGGAAGACTTTACCTTCACGCAGTAAGCGCTTAAACCCCTTTTCTCCGTATAAGGACGAAAATGCTTCCATATAGTCTGTACGCAACTGGTCAATGGTCAATGTTACCACCAGCTTTGGGGAGGCAGGCAGCGGTTGGGCTTGCAAACCACTGAATGTAAGTGCGAGTATGGAAGTTATCAGTCCTTTTTTCATTACTTTCGTTTGTATGTCAGAATGAGGTTGCTTGCAGAACGTATCAGCAAACACAGTGCCAAAGGTAATATTGCTGGCGGAATTCTCTGCGGAATTATTGCCCAAAGCCCTATAAAAAGTGTTAAAACTGCAAAGTTAACCAGCATATAGCGGCTTATTTCCCTTTTTCGTACCCTGGATAGCATGAATGGAAGGCAAAAAAGGTGAAATGGATGGAATACAAATAGTATATAATTGGGACTTACTGCCGGATGCTGTGAGAATAGTGCTAAAAATGCCAGTATACATCCAGCCATTCCGGCAACCAAGAAGAGTATGAGGTCCATGCCCCAGAGAGTTTTTCCTCTTCGTATGCCGTAAATGCTGATGCCTGCTACAAGTATCAGTAATAGCGAAGCCGACTGCATCGGTGTGATGCCTCTGCTGACGAAGTCGGCTGGTGTTTTACCCGTTACTACGATTTTTTCTTCTTTGGCAACCAGTGGCCGTGCTTGTCCTTCTTTGTCCACAATCTGCGCTTTATTGAAATACTCCTGCATGTAGAAGGGGACGAACATTGCCAGCCGGCGGTTGATGGGTTCGTCTGCTTGGCTGCCCATGCATAAGTCCATGCCGAAACGTGACCACAAATGGCCTTCACTGTATTTATGCAGCAAATCCCTGAAAGAGATTCCCGTACTGTTATCAGTCATATTGTCAGCGTATTGCAGCGTGCCGTTGATGGCACGTTCTATCTGGTCTCGCGGGCGGGTGGCGCAATTGTCGTAGAAAAAATTGTAGCGGTATACTCGGTTTTCGGGGCGGTAGTTCTCTGTCAATAGTGTTATCAGGCGTTCTTTTTCTTCTTCTGTTAGGTTTAACGTCTGTTGCCAGACATCGCGTCCCAGATAGTTATATTCGGCGGCGAAATGCTCATAATCGGTCACTCCAAGTTGATAATCCGTTTCTCCCAAGGCAAAACGGAAGATGAAGTTAGGGGCGTTGAAGTTGAACATGCCGTAATTGAAGACGGCGTCAATGCCGCGCGTATAGTTCTCGTACCGTATGGCAGTGTGTCCGAATAGGGAATAAATCTCTCCTCCTGCAGCGCAAGTCAGTAGACTGACGCGCACGGAGTCTGTTGCAGCACTCTTTTGCTGTTGTGTCACCTGGGCATTCGCTGCAGGCAAACAGAAGAAAAAGATTACTATATATATATGTATAAGTAGGCTTCGTTTCATGCTGCAAACTTACGGAAAAAACTAATATTATCCCAATTTGTGATGAGGAACTAAAGTGGTTATTCGTGTTATCCCAGTCATCTGTGTCCGAAGAATCTTTTTTAATTATGAACTTGATACAATTCTTGATTCGCATTATTGGCTGTTTTGAATCAACTGCCAAGTACGAGCGGTAAGTGTTTTCTATTTACAAATGATATAGGTGAAAGAATAGTGGTATATTGAACCTGGTTCAGCCGTATACTGAATGCCATTCAATCGTATACTGAATAGGGATCGGTCGTATACTGAATGTAATGCATCTCAACTATATTGATAATCAGGTGGTTGTGGTATGGTGTTGTGGTTTTAATAAATCTCAACAAATTATTGGAGTGGCATTGTGCTTGTTTGGTACGGATATGAATAAGAATTCTTGTGCGGTTGCTCTTCTAATAAAGAGGCAGTTTCTGCTGAATTTCAATATTAATGTTATATCTTTGCGCCGCTAAATTTATGCAATACGGTGAATCTCATTATTGATATAGGAAATACAATTGCCAAGATGGCGGTGTTTGATGGTGGACGTATCGTAGAGGTGGTGTATGACTCCAATCTGACGTTGGAACGATTGCCTGAAGTGTGCCGTACATATACGATTGAAAAAGCGATAGTGGCTACTGTCATTGATTTGAGCAGAGAGGTGTTGTCGCAACTGGAAGGTATGGCTGTTCCCATTCTGTGGCTCAATGAAAAGACTTCTCTTCCGGTAGAAAACCTCTATGAAACTCCCCGGACGCTGGGGTATGATCGTATGGCGGCGGTGGTAGGAGCCAATGAGCAATTTCCTGGCAGGGATATACTGGTGATTGATGCCGGTACTTGTATCACTTATGAGTTTGTCGATGCTGCTGCCCGCTATCATGGCGGGAATATCTCTCCCGGCCTGCAGATGCGTTTCAAGGCGCTTCATCAGTTTACCGGACGGCTTCCAATGGTGACTCTTGAGGGGCGGATGGTGCCCATGGGGAAGGATACCGATACGGCTATCCGTGCCGGAGTACTGAAGGGTATTGAATATGAAATTTCAGGTTACGTTACGGCTATGAAGCATAAATATCCTGAACTTTTGGTTTTTTTAACGGGCGGGGATGATTTTTCTTTTGATACAAACTTAAAAAGTATCATCTTTGCAGACAGATTTTTAGTGTTGAAAGGATTAAATAGAATTTTAAACTATAATAATGACAGGCTATAGACAAACACTGTTAGTGCTCTTGCTTACGATATTATCAGGAGCGGCAGTCGCTCAAAATAATACGAATTCTCCCTATACACGATATGGATATGGACAGTTGTCTGAACAAGGCTCAAGTAACAGCAGGGCGATGGGTGGTATTGCCTATGGTTTACGAGACAAGTACCAGACTAACTTTGCTAATCCGGCATCCTATACGGCGGTAGATTCGCTGACTTTTATCTTTGATGGAGCAGTCTCTTTACAGAATACAAACCTCAGTAACGGTACTCTGAAACGAAATGCCAAGAATTCCAGTTTTGATTACATCACGATGCAGTTTCGTGCAAGTAAATGGGCTGCCATAAGCTTGGGATTGTTGCCTTATTCGAATGTGGGATACAGCATGGGAGAGTACCGGGAAGATACGGAATTCCCAGACAAATCTACGACGGTAAGCTATTCGGGAGAAGGAGGTCTGCATCAGCTTTATTTAGGTGCGGGCTTTAAAATAATTAAAAATCTTTCTGTCGGTGCGAATTTTTCGTATCTTTGGGGAGATATAACAAGAACCGCTGCGGAAACCTTTCCGTCCAGTTCAAGTGTATTTCCTATTACAATACAGTCTAATGTGGCTGTAAAGAGTTATAAGTTGGATTTTGGAGCGCAGTACACCCATCAGTTTGGGAAAAAGCATGTTGCAACGTTGGGAGTCGTCTTTTCTCCGGGGCATGATTTGAATAACGATGCGTACGAAGTTACGCAGACTGGTAATAGTAATACGGGAGCTACATCGGCAACGAGGGACACTATTGTTACTTGCGGCATTCCGACAACATTTGGTGCAGGTGTGACGTATGTGTACGACAATCGTCTGACGGTAGGAGCGGATGTGATGTTCCAGAATTGGAGCAAAGTGAGCTATATGAACAATGACGAGGCGTTTTGCGACCGTGGAAGAATATCCGTTGGTGCAGAGTATCTGCCGAATCCTATGGGAAGAAGTTATTTGTCTCATGTGAAGTATCGTTTGGGAGCTTATTATTCCAAACCTTATTATAAGATAGACGGTGTACGTGCCGCTGATGAATATGGTGTTACTGCCGGTTTTGGATTACCCATACCGAGAACCCGTTCCGTATTGAGCCTTTCTGCGCAATATGTGCGAACCAAAGGAACCCAGGCAGCGTTCTTGAACGAAAATACATTGCGCATTTGTATCGGAGTAACCTTTAACGAACGCTGGTTCTTCAAGCGTAAAGTGGATTAATGGAAATTGAATAGACAAAAAATATAACAACTAAAATTTAAATACAATGAAAATTAAGATGCTTGTGGCTGTCTTGCTCCTTTCGGGTGGAGTGACCAGCACTTTCGCACAGACTGAAAATTGTAATTCGAACAGTAGTATCTCTCATGAAGCAGTGAGAGCTGGTAACTTTAAGGATGCATACGCTCCTTGTATGGCTGTATTGAAGGATTGTCCTACACTGCGGTATTACACATTTACAGATGCTCAGAAGATTTTAGTAGGTTTCTTGAGTCAGATTAAGGATAGAAATTCTGCTGATTACAAGAAGTATTTTGATGAGTTGATGGATGTATATGATTTGAGAATGAAGTACATTCCTGAATTCATTAGTAAGGGAATGAAGGGCGTGCCGAGTGTAGCTGATGCCTTGGGCGCTAAAGCTGTGGATTATCTTCAGTTTGCTCCTACTCCGGACCTTAATACAGCTTACAATTGGCTGAAAGAATCTGTTCAAGCTGAAAAGGGTGGTTCCAAAGGTGCGGTTTTGCACTATTTTCTGGATGTC
>OGZH01000366.1_pt1 | contig 32384 bp, 30 predicted proteins | sample 1576741 | NCBI WGS metagenome assembly OGZH01 (sample SAMEA3541560, study PRJEB24748) | human gut metagenome | biome: human gut; feature: human-associated habitat; material: faeces | place: China | collected 2012 | reverse complement strand
TTTTCTCGATTCTATACTATTTGACTTTTTCTGATAATGTTTGGACTTTCTGCTTGTGCATATCTTAACACAGCTTAATGGGGATTGCAAGAGGTAATGAATTTAAAAATCAGTTGAATTTTCTGTTTACAGGGGATATTCTACATGGTTGTTTTTGAGGTTCCCGTAATTTACCTAAAAAAATTGTTTCTCTTGCGCCGCTCCCGCTTAGCAAACACGCAGGGGTATCGGCATGCCAACCACGCATGCCAGATACCCGCGCATTTGCAGCGCAATCGTCACAATTTTTTTAGGTGAATTACCGGAAGTCTCAAAGACCAACATGGAATATTTCCTGCGAATAATTTTCTCAAATGGGGAGAGGGTGCTTGGCCGGGCAGAGCAAAAAAGACCGTAGATTTCGCCATGAGGGACTTGCGCACCGTTACGTGTGTTCTCTAACGAAAGTGGTCCCTCATGCGAAACTACGGTCTTTTGCTTACACATAGTAAATCGTAATTCCACCAAAGTTATTGCTTCCCTCTAATGTGAGTGTTGCCGTGACTTCGCCGTTTCTGTTATTTTTTTCATCAATTCCGCCAAAACTGCTCTCTACATGGTTCACGATCTGCCACTCTTTTGGCACGAAAAGTTCAACACCGGCAAATGATGAATCAATGTTTATTGTTGCATTTCCCGATGGGATTCTTGCCTGGTCAAGATACACCTTAACCCCTGCAAAACTGGCATCTATTTCCGCATAGCGAAAATCTTCCGATGTGATGTAACGGATGACACTGCCAAAGGTTGACGAAATATCCAGTTCGTCATCATTGAGTTTTTCACCCTTGACTTCGTCCCAATCATTTCTTTTTCTAGAGTGTCCGCGATGGACTATTTTTTTCCGAAAACGTCCAAAGATCAGGTGCAGGCCAATCGTCAAAAGAAGGGCTGCCAGTAAAACCGTCCATGGCGTGATTGCCGTGATTCCAAGCGGTTTATCGTAGATAATTGCGATAAAAGCAAGTGGAAATAAAATTCCGCCAAAGTGAACATGTGGGATACTCGCCACAATCACGGCGATGCATACAACGGTAAACAACAGTGAAAATACGCCTACTGCCGGAAGGTATCCAAGCTGGCTCACAACCAGATAGGCACCCGCCAAGATTAAAAATACGCCCCAAAAATAATTTTTTTTCATCATCTCATCCTCATTTCTACTAATTTTTCTTTTAATACTCTGCTGTAATGTCTGGATACAAAAATCTGCTTATGGGAATTTCGAAATGCCGCACAGCTCGTTGTCGACAGATTACTCTTTTGCAGCGAATAAATTTCCGCCACATTTGCAATCGTCGATTTGGAAACACGCAGAAATTGATTTGGAAGAATCTCCTCCAATTCGTAGAGCCGCTGTTTCGTCTCATATATTTCATCTCTTGTGTGAACCTGAACTATTGTTCCTTCGGTTTCAAAAAACAAAATATCCAAAACATCCACATAACACTCCAAATCTCCCTGATAAAGAACCAGCCGTTTTGTCTCCGTATGACCGGATGCAAATGCCTCTTGAATTTTTTGCAGTTTTTCAGTCATCCGGCGGCAGTGAATCCTTATTTCATCATCCGGCAGATTCTCATCCAACTCAATGGTAATCTTCATAATCGCCTCCCTCTTCGTGTGTAATGCCATTATAGCAAAAGAAAATGGATTGTAAACCCATTTTCCGTAAGTGGTTCTATTTCGTTTGTAAGTGGTAAAAATAAAGCCTTAAAATCCCATATCTAACATATCCAGCGAGTGAAATGTACGGTCTGTGTGCACCTTAAAATATCGTGAAACAACTTCTTTTAACTGGAAAAGCACTGCCTCGCTGACCGAAAAAGTATACAGTTTTTGAAGCGGCGAGGAGAGAATCCTCTGCAAAGTGTAAATAGCAGTTTCCGACAACAAAATACCGGTCTTTCCGTCGTGGCATTCATCGCAGACAATGCCCGCATCCCCCACATAAAAATGGTGCAGATTTTCCGTTTTCCCACACCTTATGCACTCAAAAATACGCGGTGCCTCCCCGGCAATCGCTAACATCCGGAATTCATATATGTAACGCACCAGTTCTTCCGGCAGAGAAGGCACCGATAACGCCCGCAGCGACAAATACAAAAGATTCAATTCATGCTTCGCTGTCATTCCTTCCCTCGTAAAATAATCTGCCACCTCGCAAAAATAAAGTGCCAGATATAAATGCTCCAGATTCTGCCTTAATTCCGGGAAATAATTTTCCACCTCAACCTGCTCTATGCTATAAGAATCCCGTCCTCTATAAATAAAAAACTCCCCAAAGGTAAACGGTTCCGTTGCAGCAGACAGCGGACTTCTGGGGCGCCTTGCCCCTCTGGCGAAGGCGGAGATGCGCCCCCGCTCTTTCGTCAAAAGGACAACACGTTTGTCGTATTCACCAATGGTAGCTGCCGAAAGCACCATTCCTGTCACTCTCTCTTTCACGTGTTCCCCTCTCTTCCTTTGCTGCATTTTCCCATCCGTTTCTTCCTTTTTCTTCCCTCACATACGCCAGATAATCAGACACTTTCCCCGTCTGTGTAAATGTATTCCAGTTTGCTTCATTTCCCATTGCGTTCCTCCTCGCCGCAGTCCTTTTGCGGCTTTTATACTTTTGTCCGGATGTAAATTGCTTTACACCCTAGCAATAGGATATCCCGATTCCAAACCGGCTATGCTAACACATATTGGTAATCAGTCTTTTTCTTTATAGCCAAAATTCTTAAGAAGAAAATCACTGTCACGCCAGTCTTTTTTCACCTTAACCCAAAGTTTCAGATTTACCTTTGCCTGCAAAAATTCTTCAATTTCCCTTCTGGCATCGGTTCCAATTCGTTTGAGCATACTGCCCTGTTTTCCGATGATAATTCCCTTATGGGAACTTCTCTCGCAGATAATAGTAGCATCAATGTCAATCAAATTTCTTTTTCCCGGCCTGTTTTTCATCTGGTCAATGGCAACAGCAATTCCGTGTGGAATTTCGTCCGAAAGCAGACGAAGTGCTTTTTCGCGAATCAATTCCGCCACAATCTGGCGCACCGGCTGGTCCGTAATCGTATCCTCATCGTAAAATGCCGGTCCCTCTTCCAGATAAGAAAACATGGTCGTAATAAGTTCATCGACATTTTCGCCCGTCCACGCAGAAACCGGTATAATTTCTGCAAATTCCATCATATCTTTATAGGCAGCAATACATTCTAACAATTCGTCTTTCTTAATCGTATCAATTTTATTCATTACAAGAATAACCGGCGCTTTGGACTGTTTTAACTCCTCTGCAATATAGCGCTCGCCTCTGCCGATAAATGTTGTTGCCTCAACAAGCCAGAGCACAAGGTCAACTTCTGAAAATGTTTTTTCTGCCACACCTACCATATATTCACCAAGCTTATTTTTTGCCTTGTGAATACCCGGCGTGTCCAAAAAAACGATCTGTCCGCGCTCATCATGATACACCGTCTGAATCCGGTTTCTCGTAGTCTGCGGTTTATTTGAAGTAATCGCTATTTTCTGACCAATCATTTGATTCATCAACGTAGATTTTCCCACATTTGGTCTGCCCACTAACGTAACAAAACCTGATTTAAATTCCTGTCCCATCTTATCCTCCATTTTCTTTCTAATTCAAAACACGTATTTCATTAAACAACTCTTTTGCATCTTCCACTTTTCCTTCGCTTCCGATTGCACAAATATATCCATCACTAAGTACCGTGGAAACCATTTTTGCAGCCTCGCGAACCTGTTCACAGTCTGCCGAAAGCACCTCATCTCTCTCTTTTTGAATCTGCTCAAAGGTAATGTCGGTAAGCCATGCCTGACTCGAACGCCGTCCCTCGGCTCTCGGTGTTAATGGCGTATCTAACTCACTAACCGTACCAATAATATATTTCATCATATCGCGCTCATCAGCATCAAAAGCTTCCAGATAAGCCGGTACCTTTTCAAATACTTCATTTGTTTCTGCAAGGTTCGGGTCGCGGTACGATACCATATACCCATTTCCCAAATCTGTAAAAGCACACATAACACCATAGGCGCCGCCTTTGACACGGACTTCATTCCACAAGTAATCATATCCAAGAATTGTTTTTAATACCTTATTGACACCGTTGTAAGCAATTCCTTTTTCCGAAGAATTTCCGACCCGTGCCACATATTGCACTTTTCCAGCCGTCTTAAATCCCTCATTTCCTACAATCGGTTTCATCGAATATTCCGGTTTTAGAAGTTTTTCCTCCGCAGAATCCGGCAACCGGTCAATCAACCGTGAAAGTCCATTTTCAAGCGGTTTTAAGCCTTCTTTGCCAGAAGTTAAATCGACAGACAGACGCTCCTTTACAAAAACCTTCTTTGCCAATGCCTGTAAAACAGAAATCAAATTCTCCTTTCTCTCATCAAAATGCTCTTCCAAATCGCACAAAAAGTCATAGTAGGCAATTCCTCGGATATATTCCGTAAGATATGCGTTCTTTTTCATATATGCCATCGCACGGCCAACCGCTGTTGTGTGTCCTGCCGACAAAAGCGATGACTGCTTAATCGAGCGGCTCTCCGCAATAATCTCATACAGTCGTTTTTCATCGAAAAGCTTTGTATTGGTAAGCATTTCCGCCAAAAGGTCAAACACCTTTTCCGTCTCTGCGGTTAATGCTTTTCCACTAATCTCCCATAAATACCGGTAATCGTCATTATGACGGTTTGCGTACACAACCAAATCTGTCGAAATACCGCCGGCATGCAAAAGAATCTCATTACTAAGTTCCAGTTTCGTATACTTTTCCGTATCCATAGCCGAAATTAATTCGCTCAAAAGTGACAAATACGGTGTATACTCTTCCAAATCTTTGACATCGAAAAAGCAGCGAAAATACTCAATGCCATTCGTAAAAATATCATGATGCAAAACCGGAACTCCCACCATTTCTTTCATTTCATTTTTAAATGGCTGCGCTTCTTTCTTCATATCCTCTCTCGTGAGAAGCGGAATGCATTTTAAATCCTCCGAAGGAGTCGGCTCCTCCTGATACTTTTTGAGTTCCTCTGTTTCTTTCACGAGTGCCTCTTTCTGTTCATCGCTCAAAGTTTCCATATAGTCTTCCAGCTTTTTCTTTTCTTCCTCTTCCATAAGCGTAGTCAAGCCCACTTTTGGCTGCACACTGACAAATGTCGCATGCGGATTTTTAAGCAGATATTTTTCAATGATTTTTTCAAAATAATCTGTGCCAACCTGCTTTTTCAAAAATGCAAATGTATCGTTTGCCTGAATATGAATAAACGGTTTATTTTCATCATACAGCCAGCTGTCAAAAATCTGAAGTCCATACATAAGCCCTTTCGGGAAGTTTCCAAAATCCGCCTCCCGGTACTGAAATTCATATCCGTTGATTGCCGCAAGCAGTGACTGCTGATTCAATCCCTCTTTGACGATTTTTTTCAACTCAGTCTCAATCACAGTAATAAACTGCTGTTTCTGCTCCATTTTTACATTTTTCGCAATAATCGAGAAAAACGGCTGTCTGACACTCTCTTCATAATAACAACTGATGTCATTTCCAATGCCCGCGTCCAATAAAGCCTGTTTTAACGGTGCTCCAATCGACTGCACTAATACATAGGAAAGAACCGGAAATGCCCGGTACAAATTTCTGTCAAGTCCGTCGCCACACACGGTATTATAACTGAAATATGCCTTTCCTTCGGTGTCCTCCCCTTCCGTCACCGAATAAAAACCATACTCCTCTTTTCTTTCGGCAAATGGCTTTTGCAGCCGCACCTCGGAATCCACTTCAATTTTCTCAAAATGGCTCAGATAATTTTCATCAATCCAGTTTAACTTTTCTTCCATATCCATATTTCCATACAAATACAGATAACTATTCGATGGATGATAATATTTTTTATGAAATGCCAGATAATCCTCGTAGGTCAAATCCGGTATTGATGCCGGGTCTCCGCCGGACTCCACGCCATATGCCGTATCCGGGAATAACGACTGCTGGATGTTACGGTCTAACAATTGTTTCGCTGATGAAAATACACCCTTCATCTCATTAAATACCACACCATTGTAAATCAGTTCTCCATCCACGCTCTCTAATTCATAGTGCCATCCTTCCTGGCGAAAGATTTTTTCTTCTTTATAAATATTCGGATAAAAAACCGCATCCAGATACACATGCATGAGGTTTTGAAAATCCTTGTCATTACAGCTTGCCACCGGGTAAACTGTCTTATCCGGGTAGGTCATCGCATTTAAGAATGTGTTTAAGGAACCCTTTGCAAGTTCAATAAACGGGTCTTTCACCGGAAACTTATCTGAGCCGCACAACACCGTATGCTCCACAATATGAGCAACTCCGGTCGAATCCTTTGGCGGTGTCCGAAAACCTATGTTAAACACTTTATTCTCATCATCATTTTCCAAAACTGCCACTCTGGCACCGCTCTTTTTATGGCGGAGCAAATATCCTGTACTGTTTAAATCCGATATTTTGCTTTCTTCAATTAACTCGTATGCGCTGCAATTTGAAACATTCATCGCGACTCTCCAATCTATTCTTTTCTTCTTATTTTCTATCTTTTTTCAGATATTTATACAGTATCACATTTGGCGGGGGAATGTCAAAAATTTGAGTGGTTTTTTCACTTTCCAAATTCCCCCAAAATAAATCTGCATCTCTTGCGCCGCTCCCGCTTATCAAAATGCGTAAGGGTATCGGCATGTAAACTACACATGCCAGATACCTACGTATTTGAAGCGCAATCGTTGCAGATTTATTTTGGGGGAATCACCGGAAGCTTCTTGCCGGTACTTGCAAACCAACGAAACTTACTACAAAATTACTCTTTGACTTTTGTTTCCTAATGTGCTATTGTTAAAGGGTGTTAAATTATATTTTTAGGAGGCAAAACACATGAAAGGTACAGTTAAATGGTTTAATGCCAAAAAAGGTTTCGGATTTATCTCCGATGAAGAAGGAAATGACGTATTCGTACACTTTTCTGCTCTGCAGATGGACGGATTCAAAGTTCTCGATGAAGGCGACGAAGTAGAATTCGAAGTTATCGATGGCGAGAAAGGTCCTCAGGCAGCAAACGTAACAAAGTTATAATCGATTGTTAATGAAATAATTTTTGAATAAAAGTTATATAAGTTAAAAGGGTTGTAACAAAAGGTGCTTCATTCGTGGAGCACCTTGCTTTTTTATATAGATTCATGTAAAATGAATCTTAGGTCAAAATGACAAAATGACATTCGCACTTACATGAAAAAGATATTTACAAAATGGAGGATTAATGTAATGGGAAACTATTTTCAAAAAGAAATTGAATGTGCATCCGCAGACCAGATTCGCGCATGGCAAAGTGAGCGTTTGGTAAAGCAGGTAAAAAACATCTATGACAACGTTCCTTACTACCGCACACGCATGCAGAACAAAGGTCTTGAACCAGGCGATATTAAATCGATTGATGATTTACATAAACTTCCTTTTATTACAAAGGATGACTTAAGAGATGCTTATCCATATGGACTTTTGGCACGTCCTTTAAAAGATTGTGTCCGCATGCAGTCAACAAGTGGAACGACCGGACGCCGTGTTGTAGCTTTCTATACCCAGCACGACCTTGATTTATGGGAAGACTGCTGTGCCCGCGCGATTGTTGCTGCCGGCGGTACAAAAGAAGATGTAGTTCATGTCAGTTATGGCTATGGCTTATTTACCGGCGGGTTTGGATTAAATGGCGGTTCTCATAAATTAGGAAGTTTGACACTTCCGATGTCCTCCGGTAATACAGACCGTCAGATTCAGTTTATGACAGACTTAGGTTCGACTATTTTATGCTGTACACCATCCTATGCTGCCTATTTGGCAGAGACCATTGAAGAGCGTGGTGTAAAAGATCAGATTAAACTGAAAGCCGGCATCTTTGGTGCAGAGGCATGGACAGAAGAAATGCGCCACGATATCGAGCAGTCACTTGGCATCAAAGCTTATGACATTTATGGTCTGACCGAAATTTCCGGACCGGGTGTTGCTTTTGAGTGTGAAGCACAGAGCGGCATGCATATTAATGAGGACCACTTTATTGCCGAAATTATCAATCCGGAGACCGGTGAAGTTCTTCCGGACGGTGAAAAAGGTGAATTAGTATTTTCCAGTATTACAAAAGAAGCATTTCCGCTTCTCCGCTACCGTACACGTGATATCTGTATATTAAGCCGCGAGAAATGTTCCTGCGGACGTACTCATGTAAAAATGACAAAACCAATGGGACGAAGTGATGATATGCTGATTGTAAAAGGTGTCAATGTATTCCCTTCACAGATTGAAACGGTATTAATCAATCAGGGATTCCCGGCAAATTATCAGATTATCGTTACCCGTGCTAAAAACAGTGATAATATTGAAGTTCAGGTAGAAATGACTCCGGTCATGGCAGCTGACGCTTCCTTCAACCGCGATCTGGCTCGCAAAAAATTAGTATCCGGTCTGAAAGCCATGCTTGGTATTTTAGCTGAAGTTACTTTAGTAGAGCCGAAAACCATTGCACGCAGCGAAGGAAAAGCAGTCCGCGTCATTGATAAGAGAAACTTATATCAGGGCTAATTTATTTTCCCAATCATTTGTTCATAAAGTGTCAGGCCATAACTTGTGTCGCCTGGCACTTTTTCATACATTTGAAAACGAATTTCATTTTCTTCCGTTCTGCCCGCCGACAAAAACAATACATTCTCAGGGTGTTCCCCATACAATTCTTTTGCAAATTTCGTAATATGAGTCACCATCCATACCGTTACCGCCTCCGAAAGACAAGTATGCATTAAATCCATTGCAATCTGGTAAGCCGTCACTTCTGTTGTAGTCGCAAACGATTCATTCAAAAGAATCAGCGTATTTTTCTTTGCCCCACGTAAAATCTGCTCCATACGCTTTAACTCTTCTTCAAATTTACCCATGTTCATCGTTGCATCTTCGCGTCTGGTAAAATGCGTGAAAATATCCTCATACGCATGAAGCGGATATTTCTTTGCCGGCACGTACATCCCCGCCTGACAAAGCACCTGCGCAATACCAAGACTGCGCAAAAAGGTTGATTTTCCGCCTTGGTTAGCACCCGTCACGATAAGGGCCCGTTGTTCTTTCAGACTCACAGTATTTGGAATTGGCTGCTCCATACTCTGCAAAGCAAGTGCCAATTCATATAATTTTTCTGCCTCTTCTTCACAAGCTTTTGGCATACAAAAATAAAACCCAGCCGACAAACCACGCTCATACATTCTCGCACAGCCCGCCAAAAAGATAATCTGCCTTGACAGCGTCTGTAAAATCTCCTCCCACTGCTGCAGAAACGGCGAACACTGCTCTAATAATTCAAGGACAACCCGGTTGGCAAACTGAACACCGCTCTGGTAAACTTCCTCACTGGCAATTACGCGCCCCTTCTTTCCTGAGAAAATACCGCTTCCTGCCCGCTTTGCCTTGTCACATACGGAAACAACTTCCACATTTTCCAGGGAAAATCCTTCCCCAATTGCTCCCTCCAGCACAATTTCTCCGTTTCCTTTAAAAGCATCCAGATTCTGCACCAGTGCAAGCTGCTCTTCTAATCTTTCGGCCGGCTCTGCCTCACAAAAACTGTCATAAAAATAGTTAAATGCAGTCTCTTTGAAAATCTCCGGATTTTTCGCTCCCATTTGCGAAATCTCAGAAAGTCCCTGCACCAATTCCCGAATTGTTTCTACATGCACACCAATCATCGTCTGTTCCATCAAATGTTTCCCGCGGCTGTCTAAAATCGCATGCAGTCCACGGGTCAGATTTTCCGAAAGCGAAACAATCCGGTCCCGCAGCTGATATGTTACCGATGCCTTTTCACAGGCAGCCATAACAACCTGCTGCCTTTTTTCAACCTCACTTTCCGTCGTAAGAGGATGCTGAAGAACTTGCAAAATAGCGGGAATGTCACCTACTTTGTCACCTGCCATATTTCTGGCAATCCAGTGCAGATTTAAGTCCTTTTCCAAATCCTGCTTTCTCCGATACGAAAAATTTGTCTCCTCGAAAAATTCAATCTTCATGTCCTATCACCGCCTTCATCTGATTTTCGGTCATATTGTATTTGGTAATCAGTGAATCCTCATATTCTGCCTCACTCGCCGGTTTTCTTGTTATTTTGAAAGAACGCGTATGATGGTCATCTGCCAGTTCTGCAACCAGACTCACTAACCCATCCCTCTCTTTTGCAAGCGACTGGATATGTGTCACATAAATTCCATAGCAGTCATGCGACATGAAATAATCAAGCACTTTCTGCCCCATAATACCGGCATCCCACGTTGCCGCTGTCGTAAATAGCTCATTCAAAATCACAAAACTTCCACTCCATTTTTCCTGCATCATCGGTTTTAAGCGGGTTAATTCCTCCACTAACTTTCCTTTTCCGGACATCTCCGATTCGTCATTTGAAAAATGCGATAAAATCGTTGTGTAATTTGGCACACCTGCCTTTTCACATGGAACTAAAAGACCCATTTTTGCAAAATACAGAATTTGTCCAATCATGCGCGCATAGGTCGTCTTGCCTCCTCCATTGGCTCCCGTAATCACAAAGAACCTCTCATCTCTTTGCAGATTACAGTCATTTGCAATCACTTCCTTTTCACTGCGAAAAGCTAAGGCAAGATCATATCCCTGCTTTACTTCCAGTTTATCCGTTTCCTCCGGCATACAAAATGAATAACCTCTTCCTTTCATGTCCCGCACAAGCAGGAAAAAACCAAGATAGTACTGCACATCTTCCGCTAACTGCACGAGTTTTTCATCCATCTGAATCTGTAACAATGTTTCTAACATACCATCCCAGTTTTGTCTCTTAATCTGCCGTTCCGCCAGATTTTTCTCAAGCAGCGTAAGCTCCGTCTCCTTGTTTACATTCATCGCCTGCCCCGGCTTTTTGTTGACAGAAAAAGCCTTTGCCATTCTCTCTGCAAAAAATTCGCCCTCTGATTTTTCTTCCCACACAACCTTATTTTTTTGAAGAGAAAATATCATTTTCGTTTCTTCCATCGACTGATGAAGACTTTCCGCCAATTCTTTGCCCTTTACAAACGCTTCACTTTTTGTCACCTTGCAAAGATAGGACACAAGTTCTTCCATTGCATCCGAATAAGACGGCTGCCTTTTCAAGTCATCCAATAATTGTTCAACTGCTTGTATGTAAATAAGAAGGGAATCTAAATGCCATTTCTGCTTTTGATAAATCAGATTACTGTAAGTGCTTTTTTTCTCATAAGAAACTGCCCTCGCCACCTGCTTGGCATACCTGTCAAATGCCTTAAAAACTGCCTCATTCTGCATGTCTGAGGTGATTTTTCTCCGATACCTTGTTGTCTCGGATTCTTTCGGAATATTCTCATACAATTTTTGTAAATCATATCCCTTAACCAAATTGTTCATGTAAGAAATACACACATTCAAATTAAAATCCGTAAAAATACTGATTTTTTCCGAATCCTCACATTTCTCTTTACCCAATATACTATAAAACAAATGCTACCTCCTTTATTTTGACCGAAAGGCACTTAAAACACCAAGTGCCTTTCGATTGATTCACTAGAATCGGAAATCTCTTTTGCCTTCATGAATATTTTCAATATACTCTTTTGCCTTCTCTTTCACTACCGGATTTGTAATAATTTCCAACTGCTCCCGAATCACTTTTTCCCCTTTTTCTTTCGTGTCCGCAGAAGCATAATCCTCCAAATACTCCTTAAGTGTCATCAGTGCATTTGGCTGACAACAGTTTACAATCTGCCCCGATTTCAACAATTTCATAAACCGGTCACCGGTTCGTCCTTCTCGGTAACAAGCCGTACAGAAACTCGGAATATATCCAAGTCCAAGCAGCCAGTTCACAACCTCATCCAGACTTCTTCTATCGGACACATCAAACTGAGCGGAATTCTCTTCTTCCGGCTCTTCCTCAACGTAGCCGCCCACACTTGTGCGGGAACCACCGCTAATCTGGCTGATTCCAAGGTCTAATACTTTTTCTCTCGTTGCTTTCGATTCACGGGTTGAAACAATCATTCCGGTATATGGCACCGCAATGCGGATAACCGATACAATCTTCTCAAAGATTTCATCCGGAATGGCATTTAATTCTTCCGGATCAATGTCATCAGCCGGGCAGACACGAGGCACACTGATGGTATGCGGTCCAACACCAAACTTAGCCTCCAAATGCTCTGCGTGCATAATAATCCCAACCAATTCATATCGGTATTTATCCAGACCGAACAAAACACCGCAGCCTACATCATCAATCCCAGCTTCCATGGCACGGTCCATCGCCTCTGTATGGTACGCATAATCACTTTTTGGCCCTGCCGGATGTAGTTCTTTGTAAGCTTCTTTATTATAAGTCTCCTGAAACAGAATATAAGTTCCAATCCCTGCATCTTTGAGTTTCTTATAATTTTCAACAGAAGTCGCTGCAATATTTACATTGACACGACGAATCGCTCCATTTTTGTGCTTAATGCTGTATATCGTACGAATACTCTCCAAAATGTACTCAAGCGGATTATTCTCCGGGTCTTCGCCCGCTTCTATCGCCAGACGCTTATGCCCCATATCCTGCAGCGCAATTACTTCCTGCTTAATTTCTTCCTGCGACAGTTTTTTTCTTGCAATATGTTTATTTTTTACATGATACGGACAGTACACACAACTGTTAATACAATAATTAGATAAATAAAGTGGCGCAAACATTACAATTCGCTTGCCATAAAACCGCTCTTTAATCTCTTTTGCAAGTTTTTCAATTTCCTTATTTTCCTCTTCCAATTCACATTCCAAAAGAACCGCCGCCTCTTTGTGGCTGATTCCTTTCATCTCGCGTGCTTTCTGCAAAATCGCATCAATTACCTGTTTATTTGCCTTATTTTCTCTGGCATATGCCAGTGATTCTAAAATTTCTGCATCGTTAATAAATTCATCTGCGATACTCGATTTTGGATCATATTTGTACATAATAATTTCCCCCGATAGTATCAAAATTGGCTGCTTGCGCAACTGTATTAAGGATAGCACAAATGAGATTTTTTTTCAATGTTTTCCGTTGCTTTGTGTCAAATGTTCGATGTCACTTTTTTTCTACGGAATTACTGGAGACCAAAGAAACCGACAGCGAATATTTGACACCATCCAATTCACTTAAAACTTTGTTCTAAAATAAAATGCTGACAAGTTCTGTCCATTCCCTTTTGTCACAAAACCGTCTTCCAGTGCAAGTGCAATCATGCCCTCCATCATGCTCCACATAGAGACAATTGCGCCAACCTCGTTTGCTTCTGCTATTACGGCAGGTGTTTTCTTACGAAGTTCCTCTCCTGCCATATCTCTATGCCTGCCAATCAATTCTGCCAACAGATTAATCCCTTCGCCTAATTTACCTTTTACCATCTTATAATCCTCATAAGAAATGACTGCAAATTCCGGTAAGAGTTTACCATCCTTCACACCGACAAAACGATTTTTTAACAGAGCGGATAACGCCGCTACTTCTTCAGGCTCCTGTTTTCTTTCAACTGCTGCCTCCAGCACCTGACCAACCGCATTTTGATATTCAAAAGGGTTCAGAACGTTATCCGACAATTTTACAAAGTTCATAATACGCATATAGCCTTTGCTCATATCATATTGTCCATAAATCCCCTTCGTATCTGTATGATATTCTCCTCGAATTCCCATAACATATCCATTACTGCCATTCTGTAACAAAGGGAATGTAAGCTTCGTATTCATCTTCTGTTCAGACATCATACCAGCTTCCCAAATAATCAACAGTAGTATAAACCACTTTTTTGCATTAAGGTCTGCCGCCTCATAGCAGTAATCCGTCTCTGCCAGATATTCCACTCCCTTATCAACAAGTTGCTTTACCTTCTCCAGTTTCGAATAAAGTAATTCGACTGCCTTATCATATACTGTTTTTCTCCAGTGTTCATCATACAAAACCATATTACTCTGATAAGTTTTTCCTTTTCTTACAAGTAGTCCCATCTTTTCCAATATTGCAACTTCATCTTCAAGATAAGGAACTCCAACACCCATTTCAAGACTCAGTTCTTCTAATGTCTTCGGGCTCTCATATGCAGCAATAATCAGATTGCCCGGAAGTTTTCTTTCAAATAATTCCCAGTATCCACTCGAACTATTTCCCCAAAAATTCATAGTAAATTTTTCCGGAGCATAACTTAATTTGCCATATTCTCTAACCATATCCATTCCTTCTTTCAGCTTTTTCCTGCCCTCAAAGAGATACTGTTTCACATTCGATACAGATAGATTGTATTGATTTGCTATTTCCTTGCAAGTCCTGCCACCAATGTAATAGCTAATCATAATCCGGCGGTACCTTTCCCTAAGGAAAGATAACTCTCTTCGCAAAAGCATTATTTCCTCCGCCTTTAACATATTTTCCTCAGGAGAAATACAGCAGGCGCCTTCAAAATCATTAGGAATTTCCGTATGCCTTTCTTTTGCACTTTCCCGCCAATAATTTTTACACAGATTGTTGGCAACACGCCACATATATCCATATACTGCTTCATCACTCTGAATCCTTCGATACGAACGAAGCATCTCCAAAATGATATCGGATGCAACATCTTGTGCCGCAACAGTGTTTTCAAGTCTCTTAACACAATATAAATATATTTTCTGCATATTCTCCTGAATAATTGTTTCTATCTGTTTCTTTGTCATAGGTTCTCCTTTTCGAACTATTGTTTTGAAAGCTTTCATGTCTATAGTAGCAAATATTTCCTACCGGTTAGAAAACTTTTTTGAAAACAACTAAAAGGGGAGTAGTTAGCGTGTTACTTTATAATATCTGCCATTATAAAATACTTTTTTAGGTACTTTTCTTTTTTTTCGTTTTTTAGATACTACTTTTACCGTGCATTTTTTTCGAGACGATTGGGTAATTTTGTATACAATACCGTATCGTTTGAAACGTTTCCCCCGCTTTTCATATTGTTTTATCCAAACGGCTTTTAGGAAAATGTTCTCCTCGATTCCGTCACTGACAGACTGACCTAATTTTGTTTTTCCGGTAATCCACTTTCCGGTGGAAACACTTTTCCATCCCACAAACTGATAATTTTTTCTTTTTGGTTTCTTCTTTGGAAGGATTCCCTGACTGCCCCATAAAACGCCGGTTGTCTGTTTTATGGCAGTTCCTTTTCCTGTCCGATAAAAAATCGTATAACGAATCGGATGAAAATGCGCATATAAAATCGGAATCTGTGCCGGGTCATTCCCCTCAAACTGACTTTGATAAACCGTCGCGTACATGGTATCTTCGGTTACAAAGTTTCCTCCCTCTTTTGCCGTAAACCAGCCATCAAACCGGTATCCGGTCTTTGTCGGTTCATCATAAATAGGAAGTTCCTTTTCATTCCACGAAAATGTTTCCTCACTTTTTACAATCTCATCCCCGCTATCCAAATAAATCTGATATCCGGTCTTCTCCGGTTCCGGCTCTTTTTCCGGTACCACAACCGATTTTTCCCATTTTGCATACAAAATAGACGGAGCTGTCACTGCTTTTCCAAATATCCACGCCTGCCCCTCACATTTCTCATCTGAGTACCAGCCTTTAAAATCAAACCCTTCTTTTTTCGGAATTTTCGGGGCTATGTCTATTTCTCCTTTTTGATAATACTGTGCCGGCACACGTTCTCCTCCCCGGGAATCATATGCTCTGCGTATACCAAGACTTAACTGTAATGTAACCGCAAGTTTGGCATCCTGCCAGCCGGTTTGATACTCATACGACAATTCTTTTATAAAATCGGAGCACACAGCTTCTCCTGCCGTCTCTTTATAATCCGAATTAATTCCATCACCGGCTGCCCCATCAATTTCAACCTGTGATACATTTGCAAGATCAAGTAACGAATCTAAATCCAATAATTTTACATAATACCAGCCATCTTTTTCATATTCACCCGCCAATCGCTGCTGCTTGGAAACATCTGCATATGTGAGTTTTTGATTTTTTGATAAATCCAGACTAGTAAGTCTATTTCCATGAACATCCAAATATTCTAATGCCGTACATGCCGCTACACTCAGCTCTGAAAGTTCTGTATTGTGGCAATCCAGTTTTTTCAGTTTTAGATTGTTTGACAAATTCAATTCAGTAATTTCCGTATTTCCACAGTATAGCTCCCTTAACTTAGGAAACGCCTCCAGCCCATTCAGCGAATGCAGCTCTTTTACCCCATTTAACGAAATCACACGAACCAGTTCACATTCCCTTGCCGAAAGGAATCCATCCTCATCGAAATCAAATGGAACTCCCTCATATGTTCCGCTGGTAAACTCTGCTTTCCGTAAATATTCCAAAAATACAGAATCTTCAAAAACAACCTTTCCTGCCGCATCTTTTCCATCTGTCAACGAAATTGGATAACTAATTTTTTCCTCTTTTGCATAACTTATTTTGCTCATTGTAAATGCTGCAAAAAGCAACACAAATAAAACCAGCCCTGTCTTTTTCATAGAAACGCTTTCCCCCTATTTAATCTTTAATGTTACGTTCGTTTTTTTGCTGCCATCAGTAAACATATTGTACTGATACGTTATCTTCTTTGGACACCTTTTTCCCTTTACAAAAATTCCTTTGTTCTTCACTTTTCCTTTTGAAACTTTTGAAATAACATTTGTCTTTTTCAAGGAAGGAACCGGAATGAGATAGCCTCCCTTTTTCTTTTTGGCTTTTACCGTCTTGGTCTGCCCCTCCATTTTTACCATTTCCATTCCTGTGTACCCGGTCATCAGGCAGCCGGAAATCAGGCAATTATTATTGATGTACAAATACTGCAATTTCTTATTTTTTGAAAGATTCATCGTCGTAATTCGATTGTCATTGACATATAATTCTGTCAACTGACGGTTATTTTTCGTAGACAAACGCACCAGACGATTATCATCGCCATAAAACTTCTGAAGTTTTACCAACTTACGAAGATTAATTTTACTCAACTGATTATGCGAAACAGATACTTCTCGTAACTTTTTGTTATTTTTCAAATTCAGTTTCTTTAACCGGTTACTATCACAATACAAACGCACCAGTTCTTTCTGATTTGTCACATCTAATTTTTTCAATTCATTTTCCCGGCAATCAAGCTGCTGCAATTTCTTATTTCCTGCAAGCTGCAAATTTTTGATTGCGTTTTGACTGCAAAATAATTTTTCAAGTTTTTGATTCTTTGAAACATCCAACCGGGTCAAATCACTATGAGAGCAATCCAATTCCTTCAAATTAGGAAAATACTCAATTCCTTTCAAAGATGTAACCGGCAGATATTCCAGTTCCATCCGATATTCAGAGGTTTCCCCTACGTCAAGCACCTGGACGCTTTTTCGTTCAGCATCGCTTAATTTACCATCTTGGTTCTGGTCATAAGATGCCTTTACATAAAATCGGAAATAAGCATCCGGGAAATTTTTGCTGTTAATTTTTACGTTCTCTGCTGCCTGTGCTTTTGACTGTAGAAACAATATAGGTGCCATCAGTAGAAACACTGCAAATAGAATCTTTTTCATGTCTTTCTCCCCTTCCTCGTAATTCTAATATTTCTTTGAATATGTCACATTTTTAGTGTCCAAATATGGTCCATAATGTAAATCAGGATAGCACAGATATATTTTTGCTTTTTTGACTCCGTATGCAGAAAAGCCATCCAGTTCACTGCATATTCTCATGTCAACCTTTCTCAGATTCTTATTATAATCACAGTTTAGGCTAACAAGATATTTTCCACCTATGATTTCCTTATAATTGTTATGATTACAGTGGAAGTAAAAAAGTCCACCGAATTTTTTTAAGTTAATTTTTCCACTCAGTTTGTTTCTTTTTACAATAATTCTTACAAAATGCCCTTTCTTTTTCCCCCAGATAATTTTTTTCAAAGAGCCATTTGTCCATTCAAAATCATACAGTTTTTGCAACTTACTAAGATTTAGCTTTTTTATCTTCTTAACTCCTGTTGCACTTATATCCTGAACTTTTGTAAGGCTTTCTATATTTATTTTCTTTAATTTCTTTGCCTCAATTATGCACAAAAGTTTTATTTTGTTTTTTTTCGCCAATTTAACGGTGGTAAGATTTCCATTACCGTTCAAACGCAGTTCTTTAATATTTGTGTTTTTTGTCAAATCCAATTTCTTCAATTGATTACAATCACTAATCTGCAAATCTTCAATTTTTTTGTTTTAAGTCAAATTTATCTTTTTTAGCTTAGGCATTTGAATATCACAATGCTTCATCTTTTTATAGTTTCTTACATCTATGGTTTTAACCTTTGTTCCAGCAATCAATATATTATCAACAGGTGCCTTCTTTGGTAATTTTAATTTTGTCATACTGTTGCTTTTAACAGTAATTCCAACCAGCTTAGTAAATGGCGATAAATCTAACTGTTTAAGTTTTTGCGCATCAATCGAAAAACCAGCCAGTAGTGGTAAATTTTTTAATTCCATACTAGTAATATTATCCATAATATTTGTATCTAGCACTCTTAACTTAGGACAATTTACCACTTTCATTTTTCTCAAAGAATCATTAAACCAAGGTAATTCAATGGACTCTAGATTATTCATATCCATAACCTCTATTTGAGAAACCATCGCACCATCTAAAACTAATTTTTTTATATAATTATTTCCTGAAAGTTTTACTCTTTCATACGTCTTATCCGGCAAAGTCAATTTTTCCAATTTAACATTGCCACCTAAATCAATTGGTTCTGTTTTCTTAACATCAGTAACTTGAATCACTGCTTCTTGTAAATTTGCATTATTAACAATCAACTTTCGAATCGAAACATAACTAACTGTCAGTTTTCTTAATGTCTGAATGTGCGAAAAATCCACATTATCTACATAAGTATAGTCATTCATCTCCAATTCTTCGCATTTATTAAGCATATATATTTCATCTAAGTTATCAATTCTTTTTCCAGTTACGGTAAATTTTTTCAAATTAGCAAATACGGAAACATTTTTTAAATTGATGTTTTTCCCTTTTGTTCCCATATTTAATTCAACAACTTCATCTATTTCATTCTGAGACAAGATACCATTTCCATCTTTATCCGCTTTCTTCGCTACTTTTAACACCACTGCATCTGGAAAGTTCTCCGCAGTCAAAGATATTTCTGCTGCCTGTGCTTTTGACTGTAGAAACAATACAGGTGCCATAAAAATAAGCGTCATTAGAAATACAATTTTTTTCATTTTAATCATCCTTTCTTCTTTTTCTTCTTTTTTTCTACAATCGGATACAGTTTAATTGCTGTTCCACATCCCCAAGGTAATTTTCCTTTATCCTTATATACCTTGCCCTTTTTGCTTTTTCTCAAAGAAAATCCTTTTAACTGGTAACTTTTTTTCAACACATAAGGCGACTTAATTTTATAAGTACTGTCCTTTTTATAATATTGTGTCACCTGTTTTACTTTCTTTTTCTTCTTTATTGCATCTATCTTTTTCGCATCCGCATATTGAATCGTCCTCTTATACTCCAATTTTGTAGTCTTAAATCGAAGCGCCTTATTCGCCACTACAATTACCTGTCTGGTATCTACCTTTGATTTTTTTTGGAATTTTAAATTTGTACCAGTCCTTTTCTCTTCATTATACAAAACCGCCTTATTTTTAACCATTTCATATGCCAAATACCCAGTATCCTTAATACGTTTAAACGAAAAACTTTGCAGCATTTTGTCTTTCATTACCATATTTTTTTTGCTTATCTTTGGCTCTGTAACTGCCTCGGTATCCATATTTACTTTAAATTTCTTATTCTCATTTGATGAAACCGCATTCCAATATTTGTTAAAATCAGCTAGTTTCACTTTTGAACTGTCCATCTTTTTAACCATTACGTTAAATGCACTTTTCGCTATAACTCGTGCGTCTCCATCCGATTTAACACCATTCCAATACCCTAGCATACTTGATGCCAGACGTTGTGCGCCACTTCTCAATTCGCTTGGCATAATCACTGGATGTTTTTTACTCTTCTCTACAATATCGGCAATGGCTAACTCTTTCTTAAGATATGCATAATTTAGCTTTACGCCATCGATAAATGCCGTCGCTTTATTCAAGTTTCCCCACACCGTATCAACCGCTTTTGCTTTTACATTCGGATTCGTCACATCCTCTGAACTGTGAACAATTGGTCCATATCCATCATATTTTTTAGTTATCTCTTTATCATCCTTATCCTTCTTTATTTTCATATTAAAGGAAACCTTCTTATACGCCCGATGCGAAACTGCATCCGTCGCATTATGAATTGCGACACCGAGTAAAATCAGGCTTTTTTGTTTAGCTGTCAGAGCTTTCTTTTTTCTTGCTTTCTTTTTGCAATATTTAAACAACTGCTGTTTTGTTGCCTGCCCCAATTCTTTTTGTACATCTTCTTTGCCCTTTTCATTTTTATACAAATCCACATTATTCGGGAAAACATCCTGATAACGAACTTTGTTATCTTTTTCCCCTAATTTGTATGCACTATAAAGAATATACTCTGTATTTGCAATATAATTCTTACCTCCATGGAAACACGGATGCAGGGAATAGGATTTCATCCGCGATATGCTATCCGGAGCGCATACTGCAATTTTTATAAGTTTAATATCATTGTCTGAAACACTTTTTTTGCTGTTATTTGCATTTATAAACTGGGAAGAATGACGTTTTCCCTTCCACTGACCGGTTACATAATGACATTTTGTTCCAGAACGTACCTCATCATTAGAACCATATATTTCTTCTGTATTCCAGTTCTTTACATCTAATTTCTCATAATTATTTTTTGCCTGCTCATAATCCAGAAGTCCTTCCCCGAAATTTTCCTTATCACCAAGCGTTTGATTTGCGCTCTGCACAAGCAGTTTCCGAATAAAATCGGCTCCTTTATCCCGGTGCAGACCCCATAATACAGAGGCAGCTCCTGTGACTTGAGCAGCAGCCAAACTCGTTCCTTCCTCCACAATGATGCCTCCAAATGCACCCGTTGACAAAATCTTTTCTCCCGGTGCCATTATATCCAAACCTTCACCGGTTGGACTAAATGCCGATTTTTCATTCATATCATCTGTGGAACCTACACTAATCACACTGTCCCACGCGGCTGGATACATAACCGAAGATTCGTCTTCATCCGCACTGCCGGCATTTCCGGCAGGAGCAATCAATAAGATTCCTGCCTGTCTCGCATCTTCCACTGCCTTTTTCAATTCCGGTGAGTATTCCGTCGTTGCAAAACTCATATGAATAATATTTACCTTTTTCTCAATTGCCCATTGAATAGCTTTTACAACGCGTTCTACCGGTGCCTCATTCTGTTCATCCAAGATTTTCGCCGAGTACAATTCTACGTTGGCTGCCATACCACAAATTCGATCCTCGCTTTTTCTTGCACAAATAATTCCTGCCACCGCTGTTCCATGTCCGTTGCTGTCACCCATGAGGAAATTTGTCTCTTCCCCGGTGTTATCAATAAAATCTTCCTGCTCTTCACATTCGATGTCATCATCCAAATCGACGCCGGAATCTAATAAGGCAACTCGGATTTTTTCTGCCTTACTTGTCTCCACTGCCACATACGGAGCAAGCAGGGCAATCATTAGAAAAATGCTGATAATTCTTTTCATGTTTTATGTTCTCCCCTCTTACTTTTTCACACAATACGCATTGCTGTATTTACTGTACTCTTTATTCGGCTTGTAATAAGCACGAATTTTATAAGAATTTCCTTTTTCGACATTCTTAATCTGATATTTTGTTTTAGAACCGGAAACGGTTGCATACTTTTTGTATTTCTTAGCCTTTTTCTTTTTCTGGTAAATCACATAATTCGTTGCATGCTTGACTTTTTTCCAGCTAAGTGTACAACCTTTGCCTTTCTTTTTCCCTTTTAATTCCGTTTTTTTCAAATTCGCATTAACCACAATTGTCCGGAAATCCTGTGCTCCGGTATAGCGGTCATATACACGGATTTTGGCACTTCCCGTTTGTTTTGCATGGATTATGCCACTGGAAGAAACTGAAATCACATCCGGATTCGAACTCTTCCACACAATTTTCTTTATCGTAGGCACCGCCGGTGTTAATGCCACCTTTATCTGCTGCTTTTTACCCAGTTCCATTTTTTTCGGCACACCCTTCATAACGATATCCTGTACATAACTCTGAACGCAGACCTTACATTTTGCTGTATATCCGCCATCCGCTGTTTTTATTTCAATTTCACATTCACCGAGCGCATTTGCTGTTACAATTCCAGTCTTTGTCACAGAAGCAATTGCTGGATTCGAACTTTTCCATGTAACTTTACGATTCGTTGCATTTTTAGGAACCATGAACCAGACTAATACTTTTTGTTCTTCTATGTCCATATTCAAAGTTTTTTGCAGATTTACGCCCGTCGCAAAAACCGGGCGAACCGTAACCGGACACTCACTGGTTACTTTATCCCTAATTGCCGTTGCCGTCAGTTTTGTCTTTCCCGGATTCACCGCCTTATAATGTCCATCCGAATAAAGCTGCATAACTGAAGAATCATCGCTGCTTAATGTATATGCCGGTCTTGATGCATCCTCCGGAATCACTTTTACCTGAACCTCTCCCTTTGCACCATCTTCTACATCAAGAGATGCCGGTATAAATTCATATCCCTGCACCGGTATATATGGTTTAATCGTCATCCGGCACTTTGTCTGACACTCGGGATTCTGCACACTGGTAACAGTCATCATACTCTTCATCTTCCTCAACGAGGCAGACATCACTTTGGCTGCTTGTAATTATTACATCCGATATTTCAGCCTGCCCGGTCGCTTCAGCCGTTAGTTTTACATGAGAACCGGGCGTCATACCAATATGAAATTTAGCCTGTCCCCATTCATCCCAGATGACAATACGCGCCCCTCGCCCCTCAGTAACCGCTCTTATTGGTTTGGAACATATCATGCTGATTACGATACAAATTACTGTCAGAATACTTACAAGACTTTTTGGATTAATTTTACTCATTTTTTTATTTCCCCCTATTTTTGGCTAATTATTCCACGTGTTATGCTACAACAAATGACAAAAACTGTCAAGTTCTAATTTATTTCTTCTGTCAGAGAATCGTTCCAAACCAATAGATTACACCAAGCACCCAGCTGCAAAACACGCCATACAAAATAACCGGACCGGCAATCGTAAAAATTTTACATCCTACGCCAAATACCCATCCTTCTTCCTTAAATTCGATCGCCGGTGCGGCTACTGAATTGGCAAATCCGGTAATTGGTACAATCGTTCCTGCACCTGCAAAATTGGCGAGCTTCTGATATAAATTCAAACCGGTAAACAGCACACTGAGAAAAATCAGCGACAATGTCGTATATAATCCCGCTGTTTCTTTTTCCATCCCCAAACTCATATAAGCATTCGAAAGAGCCTGTCCTACAACACAAATAAATCCTCCAATCGCATATGCTTTCAGTAAATTGAGGCACCAGCTCTTTTTCGGCGTGTGATTTTTTACGTAAGCATTATACTTTTCATCCTTCTTTTTCTGTTCCTTTTCCTGTAAAACCTCTTGAATGTCGATATTATCCTGATTCATTTTCTGCTCCTTTAGCCTTGATAAAAATATTGAAATAAAGTTCCCGTTATTTTCCCAATTGCAATTGCAAGCGGAATAAGATAAAACGCTTCTTTAATTTGCAAACGGTTCACTAAAATGGGAATTACACGCAGCATTTCCGCCAGTGCCATTACCAGACATCCGACATATACACCTGCAAAAAGCCCATAAACCGCCAAAAAAATCGAAGTCAGCGGCATCGGAATTTCAAACACAATCCAAATATTTCCCAATGCACCGCCCGCTATAATCATCGTTTCATACCACACCACATGATTTGCTGTATTCGTCCTTGCCGCCAGTCTCGGTATAATGCCAAGCATCGTAATAAATGCAAATATTCCCGATGCGACAGCAAAACCGCTCGCCAAACCAATCAGAATGAGAACGCTATACTGAATCACTGTCAATCGTTTTTCCCTCCCTTGATGCTGCCGCAATCAGTGTTTTGTTTACCTGCTCCTCATATGTGTGCATTTCAACCTGAATCGGTGTCGGGTCATCCTTAATTTTTTTCCTACGGAAATGGTTATAAAAAACGAGGATTCCCACCGGCAGGCCAATCGCATAAAAAATCTCAATGATGGAACCGCCTTGTTTTTCCTGCCCCAGCACCAGACGGTATACTTTGTCAAAGACATCCGCAACACTGACATCCTCGTTAAATGTCATAATGGTAAAAGCTGCTCCCATAAAAACGATAAAAGAAACAAAAATAGTCCGTACATATTCCCACTTTTTCTGTTTCTCCTTTTCATCCGGCTTTTCATAATCAATAACAAAATCACGTTCGCCCAAATTTTCAATTTTTAAATTCGGATATTTCTGATGAATCACCTCATATACTTTCGCAATCGTGAACATCGTTTTTTGCGGGCCATGAGCGGGCAGCGTATAAAATACCATTTGATTTAATTCCTGTACAACTTTTTTATTCGTACAATGTAAAGTTGCCAGATCATGAAATGTAACCTGACGCTTTGCAACCGGGATATTCTGCGCGATTTTTACATATAGTATCTCTTCCATTCTTTATACTCCTTCACCAATGTTCCCTTTCCTTGTACCGGTGTTTTCTCATCGTGATTACCCGAGCGGTAAATCCAGACCGCCAATGCCGCAAATACAAGAATGACAATGGTACAAATACCTGCTTTTTTCATACAAACACTTCCTTTCGGTATTACCATTGCCATTTTCTATATTTTTATTCATGACTGCGACATACAAAATGTTTCCTCATCGAGCCAATAATTTTCTTTTCCAAACGACTGACCTGTACCTGACTCATATCCAAAAGTTTTGCGGTCTGTGTTTGTGTTTTATCTTCAAAATAACGTAGTTCAATCAATTTTCTCTCTTTCTCGCCAAGCTCACCCAAAAGCTGCTCTAACAAGATTTGATTAACAATATGCTCCGATTCATTTTTTTTCGATGGAATTTTGTCCATAAGAAGAATTTCGCTTCCTTCTTTTTGAAATACCGTTTTATGCAGAGACTCCACTTCGCTGCCGGCTTCAAGTGCCATTACGATATCTTCTCTTGCCAATTCTGTTGCTGCGCTTAGTTCCTCTAACGTCGCATCACGCCCCAATCGAATGGCCAACATTTCAGCTGCACGCTTAATCCGTATTCCATTTTCCTTTAATGTCCGGCTGACTTTGACCATTCCATCATCGCGTAAAAATCGTTTGATTTCACCACTAATTACCGGTACTGCATAAGTAGAAAATTTCACTTCAAAATTCACATTGAAATTATCGACTGCTTTAATCAAACCAATTGCACCAATCTGGCTCAAATCTTCGGCATCATATCCTCTTCCCGCAAATCGCTTCACGATACTGTATACCAACGGCATATTCGCCTTAATCACTTGTTCTCTTGCCAATTTATCCCCTGCTCGTGAACGTTTAATCAGTTCTATGGTTTCCATTGGCAGACTCCCTTATGACAAAATAAATGAACTATAAATTTTTTTCTTCATACGAATCGTTGTTCCCTGCCCCACCTGTGACTCCACATGCAGCTCATCCATGAAAGCTTCCATGAAAGCAAAGCCCATTCCGGAACGTTCCATTTCCGGTCTGGTTGTAAACAACGGTTCCATGGCACGATTTACGTCACCGATTCCAACACCTTGGTCCGCCACTTCAATCCATATGGTATTTTCCTCAATCCAGCTATGTATCTTAACCTTCCCCGGCTTGCCATCATATCCGTGAATGATGGCATTTGTAACCGCCTCGGAAACTGCTGTCTTGACATCACCAAGTTCTTCTAAGGTCGGGTCAAGCCTTGCTAAAAATGCGGCAACAACCGTCCGCGCCAGACTTTCATTTTCCGAATTACTGTCAAATTCAAACATAATCTCCGTTTTTTCCATTATAAAACTTCCGTCCTTTCCTGATATTTAGGAATAATCCGATAAAGCCCCGACATTCTAAAAATGCGGTCAACATTATCTCCAATTCCGGTCACAAAAGTTCTTCCTCCTAAAAAATTCATTTTTCGGTGTCTTCCCATTACCATGCCAATTCCTGAGCTGTCCATAAAAGTTATGCCTGAAAAGTCAAATATTAATGTTCTGACATTTCCCTTCTCTATTTGTAAATCCACTACTTTACTGATTTGTCCTGCTGTATGATGATCCAATTCCTCACAAATGTGTAACACAAGCTGAGAGCCCGTTCGCTCCATTGAAAATTGCTCCATTTTTTTCTTTCCTTCCTTTTTTAGTCATTCGAAAAAGACCCATAGAAATTTTCTTCTATAGGTCTTCTCATTCGTTCTTTTATTCTTATTGTCCTTGTGTACCTTGCTGCTCAATCTGCTGCAAATAATTATTTGCCTTATTCGCAATTGCGCTGTTTGGATCTACCTTAATTGCTTTTCGATACCACTTCTTTGCTTTTTTGTTATCCTGCTTTTTCTGATAACAATAACCAATCTGGTACATCGCATCCTGATGTTTTGGTTTCAGTTTCAGCACATTGCGGTAAATTGCAATTGCTCCATCATAAGACGTATACGCCGTACGCTTTCCTTCATTTAAAAGGGCTTGAATCTGTGCATCCGTCACGGTATGAATGGTTGTGTAAATTTCTTTTGCTTCACTGCTTCCAAAATCGGATTTTTTGCAGTCCGCCACGGCAATTGCTGCCTGAATCTTATCATCCGCAAGATAAGCCTTGACTCCTGTCAATAACTTTTCATAACTTGCCGTTTGTTTCTGTGCAGACGAATCCGCATCCTTTATCTGTTTTTGCAGCTTGTCAACCTGCTCCTGCAAAAGTTCCTTCTCTTTCTTCAATCCGGAAATCTGGGAAGATTGCACGGCTAACTGGTCATTTGTATCTGAAATATGTGAGCCTTCTCCACTTCCGCTGTTTTTCATCGTCGGCCAAAGCAGAACAAACGCTACGGCAAGTCCGACAATGGCACCGATAATCACATAGATAACCGGCATTAACGACCGCTTTTCTTCCTTGTAAGTACCCACCGGGGTTACATTCGAAAGAGGGTCTTTCTTTGACGGCTTTTTCACTAACTCTTTCTCTGAGGAAGCAGCTAAGTCACCAACTTCCTGCATATAGCGCAGTGTTGTCGTATTATTAAAGTCAATTCGCCTGGCGCGGTTTAAGCATTTTGCTGCTTTATGATAGTCTTTGTCATGAATATACAATAATGCAAGCAGCTGCTGTGCACGCACAAAATGCGGATTCAGACTCACTACTTTTTTTAATTGGATAATTGCCAAATCATCATTTCCTGCCTGTGCTGCCGCCAATGCAGAATTATACTTTTTAATCGTTTGATTTGTCGCATCCAGTGCCGTCTGATTCTTCTGAATCGTATTAATATAGTAATCCGCTGCATTGTCATCGGCCTGCAGGTATTTACTCAACACCCACTCGCTCAAAGCTGCTACGGTCTCACCCATCTCATAATAAATCAACCCAAGGAGATTTCTTGCGTTGGTATTTTTCTTATTAAACTCTAAACTTTTTTTCAAAACAACAATCGCACCTGATAAGTCACGCACTTTCGCCTTTTCCAATCCCAGATTATAATAAGTATTGGATACTCTGCGAATATAATGAATCACCGAAAGATTCTGACCGCAAAATGTGCAGAGTGTCGCTGTGTCGCTCACATTAGCGTCGCATCTTGGACATCTCATCTTTGATAACCCCTTCCTGTTTTTCATCACAATGTTCCTTTAGCATCCTGTATCAACTCTTTTACAATATCTGTCACATCTGCTAAATTATTATGATAAACAACATCTTCGACTTTCTCGATGTCCATGCTCGGCTGAAATTTTTCAAGTTCTTCCTCAAAATTAAGCATTCTCGTACCTCCTATTTGCTCTTTCACTGTCACGCATTCCCTTTGGTATTCATAATACCTATTTTGAGTAAAAAAAGCAAGTAGGAAATACGAGAATCCTTCGACAAAACATAAGTTTCCTTCACAAATTACGTCACGCTTTTGTAAAATGCGTCAAACGCTCCTTAACCTGTTCCATCATTCCCTTATATTTCTCTAATTTTTCTCTTTCCTCAGCAATCTTTTTCTCCGGTGCTTTGTTTACGAAATTCGGATTACCAAGCATACCTTCACAGCGTTTGATTTCGCCGGTAAGTTTCTTTTCTTCTTTCTTCAAACGCTCAATTTCTTTGTCAATGTCAACCAATTCTGCAAACGGAATATAGATAGTTCCATCCGCAATAACAACAGAAACCGCATCCTCGCCAATATTTTCTTTCGTTGACTGCAGTGTCACATCACTGGCAAGACCAAGCGTTGCAAAAAATACTTTATTTTCCTCAAAGATTTTTAGCACTTCTTCTTTTTCTGAAACAACGATAACCGATGCTTTTTTGCTTGGTGGCACATTCATCTCACCGCGGATGTTTCGGATGCCTTTTACTGCTTCCTTAATTCGCTCAACTTTTGCCTCATCCTCAGCAAAGTTACGGCTCTCTTTATACTTTGGCCATTCACTTACCATGATGGAAATTTCTTCATCACCCATAAGTGTACAATAAATTTCCTCTGTGATAAACGGCATATACGGATGCAGTAATTTCAGTGCATCAATTAAAACAGTTTTCAATGTGTACAAAGCTGCTGCTTTTGTTTCATCCGCATCGTTGTACAAACGTGGTTTTACCATTTCAATATACCAGTCGCAGAATTCTTCCCAGATGAAATCATAAATTTTCTGAACGGCAATTCCCAAGTCAAAGGAATCCATCAATACAGTAACATCCTTGGCAAGTGTATTCACCTTGGAAAGAATCCACTTATCTGCCTGAGTCAGCTCATCTGCGGTTACATTTTCATAATCGACATCTTCATTCTGGTCAAAATTCATCATAATGAAACGGGAAGCATTCCATACTTTATTGGCAAAATTACGGCTCGCCTCAACACGCTCCCAATAAAAACGCATATCATTTCCCGGTGCATTTCCGGTTACCAGCGTCAGACGCAGCGCATCGGCACCATATTTATCAATCACTTCAAGTGGGTCAATTCCGTTGCCAAGTGATTTACTCATTTTTCTACCTTGGGAATCGCGCACAAGTCCATGAATCAGCACCGTATCAAACGGAACTTGTCCTGTATGCTCAAGTCCGCTGAACATCATTCGCATAACCCAGAACGGAATGATATCGTAACCGGTTACCAATGTGTTCGTCGGATAGAAATAATCCATCTCCTCCGTCTTATCCGGCCATCCAAGTGTTGAGAATGGCCAAAGGGCTGAACTAAACCACGTATCCAGTGTATCCGGATCCTGACGCATCGGCTTGCCACATTTCGGACATACTGCACTATTTTCTTTGGTTACTACCAATTCACCGCAGTCATCACAGTAAAATGCCGGAATCTGATGTCCCCACCAGAGCTGACGGGAAATACACCAGTCGCGGATATTCTCAAGCCAGTGGAAATACGTTTTATTAAAATGCTCCGGAACAAATTTTGTTTTTCCTTCTTTTACCGCATCAATCGCCGGACCGGCAAGTGGTTTCATTTTTACAAACCACTGTTTGGATACACGCGGCTCTACTGTTGTTCCACAACGGTAACAAGTTCCTACGTTATGATCGTGGTCCTCAATTTTTACAAGAGCGCCCTCTTTTTCCAAATCTTCTACGATGGCTTTTCTTGCTTCATATCGATCCATGCCCGCATACTTCTCATATTCATCCACGATTTTAGCATCGTCTGTCATCACATTAATAATCGGCAGGTCATGGCGCAGTCCAACCTCAAAGTCATTTGGGTCATGTGCCGGCGTGATTTTTACGACACCGGTACCAAATTCCATATCTACATAATCATCAGCAATCAACGGAATTTCACGGTGTACCAGAGGCAGAATCAGTTTTTTTCCAACCAAATCTTTATACCGCTCATCATTCGGATTCACGGCTACTGCTGTATCACCAAGAAGTGTCTCCGGACGTGTTGTAGCCAAATTGATATAACCGCTTCCATCCGCAAACGCATAGCGCAGATGCCAAAAATGTCCTTTCTGGTCTTCATACTCTACTTCCGCATCAGAAATTGAAGTCAGGCAGTGTGGACACCAGTTGATGATTCGCTCCCCGCGGTAAATCAAACCTTTATTATAAAGATTTACAAAAACTTCCTTGACTGCTTTATTACAGCCCTCATCCATCGTAAAACGCTCTCTGTCCCAATCACAGGAAGAGCCCATTTTCTTAAGCTGCGATACAATTCGTCCGCCGAATTTATCTTTCCATGCCCATGCACGCTCCAAAAACTTTTCTCTGCCAATATCGTCTTTTGTGAGTCCTTCTTCTTTCATTGCCTCAACAATTTTGGCTTCGGTTGCAATTGATGCGTGGTCTGTTCCAGGCATCCACAAAGTTTCATATCCCTGCATACGTTTAGAACGAATAATGATATCCTGCAGCGTATTATCAAGCGCATGTCCCATGTGAAGCTGACCGGTAATATTCGGTGGTGGAATCACAATCGTATAAGGTTTTTTGTTTGCATTAACTTCTGCATGAAAATATTTTTTGTTTACCCATTTTGCATATAACCGGTCTTCGATATCCGCCGGATTATATGTCTTTTCCAGTTCCTTTTTCATTCTGTTTCATAACCTCCATTCAGCAAACTAGATGCCAGGGGCATCTGCCAACCAACATCAAAAAAGACCTGCCGTTTTCGACAAGTCATCAAAATCCTCATTGTCCACGGCATCATAAAGGACGACCTAACAGCCGTGGTACCACCTTTTTTCAAACACAGCATAACTGCCATGTTCCTCATTTTGTCTATAACGGGACAAGCCGTCAGTTCCTACTGGCCGTATCTGCCACATTCAGAACCGCTGTTTCAGAGCTACCTTCCACAAGTTTTTTCCGGGGAAATCTTACAGCCAATGAATTTCCTTCTCTGTCAGTGCCACTTGTGTACTCCTCTCCTGCACTACATTTCTTTCAATATCATACGAGAATTTTGATAAAAAGTCAAGGTTTGTTGGTGATTTGGGTTGTGATAAATGTTTTTTGTTTTCTGTAATTCCGTAGAAACCGGCGCGAACAATTGTCTCCCATCACTCCACACTCTTTTTTTTATTATATCTACCATAGGTATTCTCTTCTCTCACAAGCATTGGTTCCTCAGTCGCTATCTCACGGATATATTCTACCGGTTTGTCGGTACACTCGCTGATAAATTCTAATGGCTGCCCCATAGACAGCATCTTTTTGATAATGCTATTCTGTATTCTTTTTTCTCCTTCCTCTCTTCCTTCTTTCTTCCCTTCTTCAAAAAATTCATGTGAACTGTAGTATTTCATAATCTCATCTTCTCCTTCCCTGCATTCCTTCACACTTTTCACGATATGTCCAAAACATGCATCTTCATTTTCTTCCGTTGTTTCTTTTATGTAACGCAGTAAATGGTCTAATTCACTGCCATCATCCAATGGAATTTCCAAATTGATATACAACTCATGCACTCCGTTTTCCACCGGATACTGCGTGCTGTATGTTCCTTCCCTGTCACGCACTGTACGAAAAATTTCATACACTGTCTGACCGCCTCCAATAAAATCGTTCATTGTAATATAAATATGGTACACATCAGGCAGTTCCTTATACGCTTTCCCTTTCTGTAAAAGGTGTGTATCAATACTTCCATTGCAGTACCTCACACGCCGCATATGGTCGTCATCATCGGATATCTGAAATTCCACATGAATCGGCTCTTCTCCCGCCGTCTCTACCAGAATATCCAGTACCACACTGCGAAATTGCATATTGGTAATATCATACTGCGACGTCACCCCTGTAACCTCATATCCCTCTCCTAGAATAATCTTCACTAAGTCTTGGCAGGCCTCCTTGTCTCGGAACACTACTCTTGAAAACAAATCACTGATAAGATTCATCTTCTGAGGCAGGTTTTCAAATATTGTTTCATTCATTCTCTGTTCCTCCCTCATCCACACTATACGTCCCTTCTTCCCTCACAAGCATCGGTTCCTCAGTCTCTATCTCACGGATATATTCTACCGGTTTGTCGGTACACTCGCTGATAAATTCTAA
>OGZH01000356.1_pt1 | contig 32619 bp, 44 predicted proteins | sample 1576741 | NCBI WGS metagenome assembly OGZH01 (sample SAMEA3541560, study PRJEB24748) | human gut metagenome | biome: human gut; feature: human-associated habitat; material: faeces | place: China | collected 2012 | reverse complement strand
GAGTTTGTTTTGACAACTCACGTCGATAAAGACCATCTGCATAATCACTTGATTTGTGCGCCCATAAGGGGCAGAGTAAATCCGCTTAGCAAGCGGCAGGCGTGAGGTTTCATGCCTGTGGTCAACGGCTAACCTGGATGGGGAAACCCAAAGGGGACAATAGCACGACCGTAACGCTGTGAGTTGGCAAGTTGTCATGCCACGACTGAGCAGCAAGACCAAAGTTCATATGAGGATAAAGCCTACACTGGTTGAACGGCAGTCCGAGGGACATTTGTGGTGGTCGCAGCGGAAGACAGCTATATCCGCTGCGCTGTGCATCTCCGCCAGAAAAGATGACTGGCAGGAGCGAAACCGATGTGCAGCCCGTATGTATCAGCATAGTATGATTATCACAGCTGCTGAAGGAGATACCACAGTCACTTACGGAATGGCAGGGGAGCAAGCAGACGATGCCTTATCTGTTACTATGTCAGAGCAGTCTACCATTACCGCTGATGTTCGCTTTGGCAACCAAGATGAGATCTATACCCTCTATGTCACTCCTCGGCTTGAGGCTGAGAATCTGGCAGTACAGGCACTGATGCAAATGGCCCCTTGGCTGCTGCTGGTGCTGCTGGGCTTTTCACTGCTATGTGCTTTCTTTTACTCACGGTACATCACCCGCCCCATTGTGCGTATGAGCGGCATAGCAGAAAAGATGGCCAAGTTGGATTTTCATTGGGAATGCAGAGAGCGGCGCCGGGACGAGATTGGAAAACTGGGCAGCAGTCTGGATCGTCTCGCCCGGCGGTTGGATGCAGCCCTTGCCGACTTGGAGAGTGCCAATCAGGCTCTCCGGGGAGAGGTGGAACAGGAACGGGAGATGGACCGACAGAGAATGGCCTTCTTCAATGCTGCTTCCCACGAGTTGAAAACCCCGGTGACCATCCTGAAGGGACAGCTCTCCGGCATGTTGGAGGGGGTAGGTGTGTATCGGGATCGGGACAAATACCTGCTGCGTTCCCTCCAGGTGACTGGACGGATGGAAAACTTGGTGCAGGAGATGCTGGTTATCTCCCGCATGGAGAGCGGTTCCGTGTCTGTGAAGCGGGAACCGGTGGAACTGTTTGCGCTCATTGAGCGCCAGCTGGCTTTGGACGCGCCCCTTCTGGAACAGAGAGGTCAGCAACTGGTAAAGGAACTGACGCCGGGAACCGTTATCACCGGGGACGCCTCCCTATTGGAGAAGGCGGTAGGGAACCTGCTGTCCAACGCTGCCCTCTATTCGCCGGAGGGAGCGGCGGTGCGTGTATGGTGTGGCCTGATGGATGGCCTGCCGGCCCTGACGGTGGAGAACACCGGGGCTCACATCAGTGAGGAGGCTCTGCCGCACTTATTTGAGGCTTTTTACCGGGCAGAGGGTTCCCGAAATCGCGCCACCGGCGGTAGCGGGCTGGGACTGCATCTGGTGAAAATGATTCTGGATCGCCACGGCGCAAAGTGTTCCATTGAGAATACAACAGACGGGGTGCGGGTTACGGTGTTGTTTTGACAATCACAAGGATAGACACGTTTTATATACGGGTCCGTAGACGATTGATCGGTTTATCGGCAGCGCTTATCTGAGCAGATGGTTCCACTATGATATGCGGCTGACAAGATGCGGACTGCAGTACGGTTTGAGGTGGGCACTGTTCCTGGACTCTCCGCCGGAGATATGGTAGGATAAGCAAGTATGATCCAATTTGAGGGAGGAGACACCTGGTGGAACGAGGTAAATCACGAGCTGCTGCTTTGCTTTTCTGCCTTGCGCATGTGTTTTCGAATTGGGCCAATACTTTTGAGGTAAAAGGATGAAAAAATTAGGTTTTGTTTATATCGTAAGTTTTTCTTTGATGTTGCTAAGTGCGTGCGGTAATGCTACATTTAATGGCAGTAGCACAGGAAATGATACCCAGTTTATTATGGAATACAGCATCTTAAACACTTCCGACCATAGAAAGTTATCTTTGGAAATGGGAGATGTTATTGATACAACGGTCGTAAGCGACGCTGGAAGTGTGGACATTCAGGTAGAAAACAGTGTGGGAGAGTCTATCTATTCAGAAAAGGATGTTCCCACCTCTGAGTTTGAAATCGTGATTTCACAAGATGACACTTACACATTTACTGTTACTGGGCACAGCGCCAAAGGAGGCGTGAGTTTTATAAAAAGCGACGAGGGTTGATTTGAGGGAGTCGCCTATGGAAAAGGGTATTTCCGTCCACGTTTTCAACTACAAAGCGGACATGTGGTAAACAAGGAAAAACCAACTACTGGTGGAGCGGCTAAATGAGTTTTATACATTGCGCTCTTGACTGCATTACAGACGCTTGCGACTGTTGCAGAATACAAAAAACTTTTAGGAGGTGAGCAGATGAAGCGCGGACTTGACGCAGCTCCATGCAAGGCTTGATCTGGATGGCTTGTATGGAGCATAGAGAAGCATACCATCCCAATGGCCTTGCATGGTAAGACGGAAATAATCATGCAAAGGAGTATTGAGATGAATTACAAAACTATTGATTTCAGCACCTGGCCGAGAAGTAATCTGTTTCGGTTCTATATGGACCACATGCGGGTAGTTATGAGCCTGACCGTAGATATGGATGTAATGCCCCTGGTCCGGTTTGTCAGGCAACGCAGCATGAAATTCTATCCGGCCATGATCTGGGTGGTAACCCGAGTAATTAACTCCCACGAGGAGTTCAAACTGGGATGGGATAAGGATGGAAACCTCATTCGCTGGGACTACATTTCACCCAGTTATGTCCATTTCCACCCAGAGGACGGGAACTTCACCAAACTGGTTACGCCTTACATAGAAGATTTGTCGGAGTTCCATACCCGTTTCATGGCGGATCGTGAGAAGTACCGCGAACTTCGTGGTGTGGTGGAGCGCCAACCAGCCAATCATTTCGATGTGTCCTGTCTGCCCTGGGTGTGTTACCGCCACTTTGATGTCCATGTGTTTGACCAGGGGGATTTTCTGGCTCCGGTGGTTACCTGGGGCAAGTACGAAGCGCAGGGCGGCAAGTTGGTCATGCCGCTGACCATGAACATCCACCATGCGGCGGCGGACGGGTTCCATCTATCCAGGTTTTTTACCGAAGTGCAGGAACAGATCAATCGCATGGCCGCAGACAGCGGTGCAGGCTGCGGTCGGAGGTGAACGGATTGAAACATGCGATGTTATATATCCACGGCAAGGGTGGTAACGCTGCGGAGGCAGAGCGCTTCCGGGTTATTTGCCCCGGCTTTACTGTGCTGGGGGTGGACTACCAGGGAGAACTTCCCTGGGAGGTGGCACCTCAGATTACGGCCGCTTATGACGAGGCCCACCGCCAGTATGACCACATTGTTCTTCTGGCTAACAGCATTGGGGCCTATTTCGCCATGCTGTCTTTACAGGATCGTATGCTGGACAAGGCCCTGTTCGTGTCGCCTGTGCTGGACATGGAGCGGCTGATTTTGGACATGATGAGTTGGGCCGGCGTGTCGGAGCAGGTGCTGCGGGAACAGAGGGAGATCCCCACAGACTTCGGGGAAACCCTGTCCTGGGCGTATCTTTGCTATGTGCGGGAGCATCCCATCGCCTGGCAGGTGCCCACAGAGATCCTCTATGCTGGGGGCGACCATCTGGTGTCCTGTCAGAGCGTGGAGCGGTTCGCGGCGGCGCACGGCGCCGGCCTCACCGTCCTGGAGAATGGCGAGCATTGGTTCCACACGGAGGAGCAGCTGGCTTTTCTGGATGGTTGGATAGTGAAGGGGCTGAAGTAGGAAAAAGAAATATATTATTGGAAAGAGGGGCAGGGCCAACTTGGCCTCCCCTCTTTTTTACTGACAAATCTTGAGACGATATCTTGCGCAAGATAACAAAGAAAATATTGATCTTAAAAAACTTAAATCCTTTTGGACGGTATTGTTGTTAATATTATATAAGACACTTCACAATAGAGAGCAGGTGATGAACATAGAAGATTATATTTTGATAAAGCGCATTCAAAACGGAGATCCTGGTGCCTTTGAAACTTTAGTGCGGAAACACTATCAGAATATCTATCAATTTTGTGTTCGTCGCTGCAATGGAGATGTGGCACTTGCCGCCGATTTGACGCAGGACGTTTTTTTGAAGTTGGTAGAGCATATTCAGCAATACAGATTGACGGGAAAGTTCGTTAACTTCCTGCTCACGATTGCAGTGAATACCTGCAACAACCACTTCAAAAAGAAATCTGCTGATACAGTGGACATGGACACGCTTGCTGACTTTCCAAGTAATCTGAATGTTTCGGAAGAAGTCTTGCGGCAAGAGGACGCTAAAATCATACAGCAAGCCATTGATCGGCTCCCCGATATACAAAAAGAGGCTGTGATTTTACGATTTTACCACGATAGGAAACTAAGAGAAATTGCAACTATTACGGGAGTGAGTCTACCAACAGCAAAATCGCGGTTAAAACAGGGGCTTGATAAACTGAAACGATATTTGGACAAGGAGGATTTTAAGGCGTGAAAGATCAGAACAGAAACTTTCTGAAGATCTTAGAGACATATACAGTGGCTCCTGCTGATGAAACGAATATACAGAAAACCGTTTTAGCCGGGAAGCAACTTTTAATGAAAAGTACAGTGCAGGAATTACGTTGGTATAAGAGAATTATCAATCAGTTCAAGTATATCTCCCCGCTTTTGTGGTTTTCTCAACTATTTGTGATCGGCTTATGTATGCTGCTTATCAGCCACATTGGCAGCGACACCGATATGACCGCTACCCTATCGGCCATTTCATTTATAGTTGCCTTACTCGGTGTAGTGGGTTTCCCCGAGATATGCAAAAGTTTCTCCTACCAGATGTGGGAATTGGAGCAGAGTTGCAAATATAATCTCCGGCAGCTCATAGCGATCAAACTTACTATCATTGGGACGCTTGATTTGCTGATCATTTTAGCAATTACATTTTTCACATGCCTGCAAACAGAATTGCCTATGTGGGAAATGGCCTTGTATTTATTTGTACCATTTAACTTAGCCTGCATCGCATCTTTTTTTGTAACAACCCGTGCGAGAAATAAAAACACAGTACTCCCTATATTTCCTGCAGGCTTTGGGGTTGCCTTTTTAATGCTGCTTTGTATCAATCGGTTTTCCCTATATCAAAGCATTTCTATCCCACTTTGGCTTATCCTCTGCCTCTGTACGTTCACTATTCTCATTTGGAAAGCCACGCAGTTTATAAAAGGCATGGATGAAGGAGGTTTGGCTATATGCAACTAACACTGGACCGGCTGACAAAGCAATATGGTAGTAGAATAGCGCTGGATCGAATTGACGCAACTTTTGAGCCGGGGATTTACGGCCTGCTGGGTGCAAATGGTGCAGGTAAAACGACCATGATGAGATTGATCTGTGATATATTGAAGCCTACTTCTGGGGAGGTAACCTTTAACGGCACAAATATTCGTGAATTGGGCGAAAGTTATCGCACTATAATTGGCTACCTGCCACAAGACTTTGGGTATTATCCAAACTTTACGGCGATGAATTTTCTCCTTTATATGGCTTCCCTAAAAGGGCTGAACGCCAGATATGCAAAGGAACGATCGTTGGAACTTCTGGAAACAGTCAACTTATCGGACGCAAAGGACAAAAAGATTAAGACCTTTTCGGGCGGTATGAAGCAACGCCTGGGCATTGCACAGGCGTTTTTGAATGACCCTCATATTTTGATCCTTGACGAGCCGACAGCAGGATTGGACCCAAAAGAGCGGGTAAAGTTTCGCAACTTGATCAGCTCCTTTGCCGAAAAGAAGATCGTCATATTGTCTACACATATTGTTACCGATGTAGAATATATCGCAGATGAAATCCTTCTAATTAAGAGCGGCACACTTCTCAAAAAAGGAGCAGAGCGGGCGATCATACAAGAAATAGCTGGTAAGGTTTGGGAGTGCCGCGTAACCAGGCAGGAAGCAGATCAGATGGCAAATCATTTCACTATCTCTAACAGTAAAACAGAGAATGGCGAAGCCGTTTTGAGAATTGTTTCAGACAATAGGCCTTGTGAAACGGCGATGTCGGTGTCCCCGTGTTTGGAAGATTTATATTTATATTACTTTCATGGGGAGGTGTGATCTATGCTCCGTATGATAAGATATGAATTAAAAAAGATGTGTTCAAATTCGGTTGTGATCGGTTCTATCGCGGTGCTGCTGCTCATCTGCTTTCTCATCTTGCAGGGATGTTGTTTCAATAACTCAGCTACCTCAACGATTACCCCTGATGGTACGAAACTATCTGGCAGAGAAGCGATTGAATTTAATCAGAGCGTTGCAGAGCGATATACCGGGGACTTTACCGATGATTCCATTGCAAAAATGGTTTTGGATTTCTCAACAGATTATCCTGACGAATATGCTGCGTTGGTGGAAAGCGACTCTATCAATACACTGCTTCCCTCAAGTTACCTATATCTTGCTATGTTTATTCCACCAGAAGATTATGGTCAGATGGCACAAGATTCGATTGCAGAAGGAACTCCCATTCCACCTTTGACGGAGGCGGGTTTGATAAGCATTAGGGACTATGGTACTGCTTATGTTGAGAAACCTCTGCAATACGGGTATAACGATAGTTGGGCATACTTTTTTTCCGGGTTTTGCGGGCAAACGATTGCCGTAGCATTTCCCGCACTCATTGTTATCATTATCGCTGTATCAACGATATTTTCCAGCGAGTATAGTACAAAGATGGACGCACTCATATTGACAACCCGCTACGGAAAAAATCAGCAGATCACGGCTAAAATATTGGCCAGCATAATTTTTACAACGGTGATGCTTGGCGGGCTGTTCATTCTCTTTTGTATTGCTTTTGGAGTGCAATATGGTGTTCTTGGCTGGAATGCAGATATACAAGCGAATTTAGGGCTTTCTCTTATGGGAGTAAATTTGCCCCTAAATAATCTGCAACTTATCTTTTTTGGCTTGGGTATCGTATGGTTGGCCGGTATTTTTGCAGCCGCAGTTACGGCTATGATTTCTGCTGTTACAAAAACTCCCTTTTCCTCATTGATTGTAGCTTTTGCAATCTTTGTGGCCCCCTGGATTATTCGGCAGTTACTTCCGGAAAGCGTCTTGCGCGATCTGCTGATTGTTTTTCCGGCTAACGCGGTTAATGCACATGAGGTTCTCTTACTGCCCGTTAATGCTCAATCTATTTTCTACAATCATCCTTTAGCCCCTGTATTTTGTATCGCATTTGCCACAGCCGTTGTATTGCTTGTTTCAAGTGCCATAGCGCATAAAGCCTTTAGAAATCACCAGACCGTCGGCTAAACTCTGATATAGCAAAGAATCCTCCACAAAAAACACACATTCCCTCCATCCTCTCTCCACATTGCCTTGGTACCTTTTTACTATCCCAAGCAGAAAGGAACCAGACAATATGGAAATTAAAATCCAAAACGTCAGTATGATCTACCCCAGTGGGAAACAAGCCCTGAAGGGGCTGGATCTGGAGCTGAAATCTCCCAGCCTCATCGGCCTGCTGGGTCCCAACGGGGCGGGGAAGTCCACCCTGATGAAACTGCTGGTAGCGGCCCTCATGCCCACGGAGGGGACCATTCTGGTGGACGGGGCGCCACTGGAGAAAGCGGAGCAGCAGCTGAAGTCAAGCCTTGGCTATCTGCCCCAGGACTTCGGCCTCTTTGACGAACTGACCGTCACGCAGTTTCTGGACTACATGGCAGCGCTCAAGGGGTTACGCAGTTCCCAGACGGCCACCCGGGAGGTAATCAGGGCTGTGAACCTTGAGGAGAAGGCCAGGGCCAGAATCCGCACCCTCTCCGGCGGCCAGCGCCAGCGGGTGGGTATCGCCCAGGCACTGCTGGGGAACCCGCCCTTCCTAATTTTCGACGAGCCTACGGTGGGGCTGGACCCGGAGGAGCGGATTCACTTCCGGAACCTCTTCTCCCGCACCGCCCAGGACCGCCTGGTTCTGCTCAGCACCCACATCATCGAGGATGTGCAGTCGGTGTGCGACCGCCTTGTGGTCATCGACCACGGAAAAATTCTATTTAGCGGCACGCCGGAGCAACTGATCGCGTCCGCCGCCGGCCATGTGGGCGTCTTTTGGGAAAAGGACGAGATGCAAGAGCAGGGGCTCCACATCACTGCCCGGGTGAACACCAGCCGGGGAATTCGTTGCCGGGCGGTGGCGGACAAGTTACCGCCCTATGCCCAGGCCGAGGAACCGACACTGGAGGACGCCTACCTCTATCTGATCTCCCGGGAGGCGGCACAATGAAGACGATTCGGCTCTTTCCACTGGAACTGAGGCGGCTGCTGCAAAGCCGCCTGACCTGGCTGATAATGACGCTGACAGTCGTCTCCCCGGTGTTGGGGCTGGTGCTCTACAAGCCCGCCGACTCCACCACCATGCTCTCCATGTATCTGGCCAACCCCGCCATAGCCGGCGGCGCGGCCGGGGCCATCCTTTTCGGTCTGCTGGCCATCTTTGAGTTGGATCGGGCCTGCCGCACCCGGGTGGACATTCTCACCGATGCAGTGGTATCCCCTTTGACCACGGCTCTGACCCGCCTGTTGGCCCTGCTGACCGCGGCAGTGCTGACTGTAGGCCTCACGATGCTGGTCTGGCTCCCCATTAGTGCAGGGCTGATTGGAACCGTCTTCAACGGCGTGAACTATACGCTGGCCTATCTGCTCTTTCTGGGGATGGCGCTGCCCCTGGGCATCCTGGCAGCGGCCGCCGCCTACCAGTTCACCCGCCGGGCAGATCTGTCTATCGTTGTGTTCATTGCTTTCTGTGCCCTGAGCCTCACGGTGTGGGCGGACGACTGGCAACTGTGCTGGCTCAACCCCTGCGTGTGGGCCCTGTCCGACGACTTCTCCAACTTTCGGGTGTTCCGATCTGTGGCTTGGATGCGACTGACCTGGCTGGCGGCTCTGGTCGGGGTTTGGACAATCTCCTATCTCTGCATCCGGCAATACGGAAAGGGTATGTTCGGCTCTCTGGCCCGGAGCGGCCGGCGGGTCTACCGCCCGGCCATCGCCCTGATGCTGCTGGCCTGCTCCGGTACCGCGTATGCCACCCAGCCCTTCATTGACCAGAGTAACCCGGATCTCACGGTCATGTCCTTCTATGAGATCCCCTACGCCGAGGGCGTCACCTTTGTCCGCCGCACCGCCCAGGTGTTCCCTGATACGACTGCGGGCACGGTGACGGGTCGGGCCTCCTATCAGTTCCAGAATGCCTCCGGCCAGGAGCAGAGCATCTCCTTCGGAATCAACCCTGGATACACCATCTCCAATGTGAGAGCCAACGGCGCAGACGTGCCCTTTATGGTGAGCGACTACCAGGAGTACAATGAGGCCCGACTGGAAGTTATCATCCCAGCGGAGGAAGAGGTGGAACTGACCATGGAGTACAGCGGGTTCCCCCAGGAGAGCATGCCCACCATGCAGGGCGGCAAGGAGCTGAGCAGTGAATATCTCTGCTTGGAGAACTCGGCCCTCTCGCCCCGAGTGATGAATGTCATGCCCGGAGAGGCGGGCTATCCCGCTGAAATCGAGATCACCCTGCCCGAAACCATGATTGCCATTCCTTTCGGTTCCAGCCAGGCGGAGGTCATCGCAGAAAACACCGACGGTACCAAAACTTGGCGCTATGAGGCCAACAGCGGCGGCGGTATTCTGTATGCCGGCGACTATATTTGTGAGCAGATCGAGGCCGGGGGCATGACCATCGAATTCTATTACGGCCGCAAGCACCAGGCTGTCATGGAGGAGGCCGGCGCGGTGGACGCGGTGAAGGCCGTAGTTGACTACTGCACCGAGCACTATGGGAAGCTGTCCTACGGCACCGGAGATACCTTGAAACTGATCCAGAGCCGGGTGGCCGGCGGCGGCTACGCCGTGGGAGGGGCCAGCCTTCTGGACGAGGCTGACTTCACCATCGCCAACCTGGAAGATACCAGCAAGGGGGCCGTCCCCGGCGAGATCTTCATCCACGAGTTGGTCCACCAGTGGTGGGGCCTGGGGAACATGTTCGACGACTCGGACGGCTCCCCGTGGTCCTCTGAGGGCCTGACGGTTTACACCACCTACCGCATTGTCAAGGAACTCTACGGAGCGGATTATGCACAGAAATACTATGTGGACCAGTGGCAGCAGGTGGTGGACGACTACTATCTGAACTTCTATGTCCGGTATCCGGAGTATCTGGAGATGCTGCCCGAGGCGGAACGGCTGAATGTTGTGGGCAACCTGTCCGGTGTGCGCCGCTACAATGAGATGCCGCTGAAAATCCTAAAGGCTGAGCAGCTGGTTGGCGGTGAGGCAGCCATGGATCAGATCCTTTACGACCTGTTCAATCGGGAACTGGATCCCATATATCCCTATCTGACCTACCAGGAATTTTTGGATGCCTGCCATCTGACGGAGGAGGATTTGAACCTTGGGTAAGATTTTTCAATATGAGTGCCGCAGGCTGCTGTGGAACAAGTTTTTCATCGGATTGGCCGTCGTACTGCTCTTATATGGGGCGTTTGTACTGCATGCCGTGACCATCCTGGGGGTGTCCCACACCGCCCCCTTCTCCCCCTGGAGTTTTGGGGACTACCTCTCCAGAATGCTGCCTCTACTGTGGCTCGGGATACTGTTCTTTTTAACCTTCTATACCTCGCCCAAGGCCCGACGGACGGCGGTCCTGATGGACGCTGCGCCGATGCCGCCCAAACAGTATGCGCTGGCCCGGTGCGCCGCGGCCCTGGCAGGGGGTGCACTGCTGACCTTGCTGTGCATTGTAGAGGCAGCGGTGTTCTACGGCCGCATGTTCGGCTGGTTTGGCTGGGGAAGTTTTCTACTCCCGGCCTTAGCCACACTTCTCCCGGCCTTGGTATTTGCCCTGGGGAGCGGTTGGCTATTGGGCCAGTTCTTACCCTGGCTGGTGTATGTGTGGATGGCTATTCCCTTCCTGCTGGCCGCCATACCCCTGCCGGATGCCCTGGGGCTATGGAACGGGCAATTTTTTACCTCCTATCCGTTGACTTTGGGGACAATGGATCCAGAATTTGTAATGCCAGTGAGTGTGATCGTAGCTCAGATTACCCTGTTGATCCTTGGAGCAGCACTGATGGTATCATGCAGCCGCCGCAAGGTTATAAATTAAAAGCAAAAAAGAAGGGGGGCGTTGCGGATCAAAGAAGTTATCATCATTCGGACCACAGATCCGGACGGTAGTATGTTCCGGGCTATCATGGACGCGATTCGAGACAGGTGCGCAGAAGTTATTGAACTGACAGCACCTGCTCATGAGATTTTCACATTTGGGAACATAGAGGTCTACCCAGATCGGCGGATGGTGCTCAAGGCAGGGAGAGAGGTACACCTGAACCACAGCGAGTTCTCCATGCTCATGCTCCTGGCCAGCGCTCCGGGGCGGGTATTCAGCAAGGAACAACTTTATGGCACCGCCTGGAATGAGGAGTACTGCTATGGGACCACTTCGGTGGAGAATATCATCTGGCGCCTGCGACAGAAACTGGAGCCTGACCCAAAACACCCCACCTACATAAAGACAGTTTTCCGGGTGGGTTATAAAATAGATAGATAACATAGCAAAGCGCCGGGCACGGAGGCTATATGCCTCTGCGTCCGGCGTATTTTTTATATCCGTATCACATGGACACCGTTGCAGGTCCAGAGCATCACTGTGTCCGGTGTTTTCTTTTTCATTACTCAATGCATTGCTTTTTTCATAAAGTGTGCTGCCAAATATCCAATCAGTATCCCGATAGAATTGCAGATGAGATCATCAATATCAAAACTGCGCCCAACGATAGGCTGGATGATTTCGATAATAATTGGGACAATGATTGCAGACAGCCATAGTTTTTGTCTGCTCAGTCGTGGAAAGGTGAGTGGCAAAAAGATTCCCATCGGAACAAACATCAAAACATTTCCAACGAGCATTGTCTTTACCCAACTGCCAAGAAGCAGATCTCCCTGGAGCCACTTTACCAGGGAAGGCACGAAATTGAATCCGCCGTCAAAAAAAGTGAGTTCAGATCCGCTGTAGCCAACAAAGACAATTGCCCAGAAATTAGACCAGAAATTGCTGGGGACAATCGTGAGGCTAAGTAATCCAGTTAGGTAGCATACAAAAAGTAACCTTACTACTTCAATCTTCCAGTTGATACCAGAACCTTGTCGCTTTATTTGGATTCCTCTGCATAGTATATAGATCAACCCCACCAAGCAGGTAATCGGTACAACTTGTAGAAAAGAGGCGGCTACTCCGCCAGATACGAGAAGGTTATACATATCAATTACCTCCTAATTTGCAGATTTTGACGGTCCATACTTCTTCTTTGCGGTTATACGGACATAAATATGGCAGGCCGTAAGCACCAATACATCTAACAACAGGAGCCCAAAACATTTTGCTGTGTACTCTTCAAAGTAACCATGTATGCAGCGCAACATAACAAAGGCTCCAACACATCCCAATACGATGCCGCTTCTAAGCCACAGCCCGCCTATTTTTCGATTAACATATAACCAGGCATCATCATTATCTTTAACCATGGATAACCTGTAACCAAATCTGCAACCTGGTTTTTTTGCGGTAACTTTAAGCCATATGAGCCCAAGAATGACTATCAGGGCTGCAGCTAATAATACCACCCCGGTCTTGATAAGCCAGTCTGCTATTTTAGAGTAATCATAGGTTATAAATTTTTCAATTATCATTTGTGCATTTCACCTCTATTGATAAGCATAAGAAAACTGCCCAATTCACTCGTCTATCCTTAATAACGAATGAACAGGGCAGATTTGGACAGTTCAAATATAGTAGTTAGATATAAACTAAGTCCATTATGAAACACCATCATAGACTCAGCGTTAATGTACTTTATCCAATGCCGAATTTTACGATCAGGCCGACAGCAATACAGATAACGCCGGCTACCCTGGCAAGTTGAGTTCCGCTCCTTGCATCAAAACCTTCAGGGCAGACGGGGTGGAAGATCCACATCAACCCATATATGATCCATGCGACTTTCATAAAAATACTTTTTTGGAGAGCAAAAGAGAGAGCGCAGCTTACAATGGCAATCATAACGCCGCAGAGCAACTGGATCTTGAAAGTAAATCTCGTTTTCACAAAATCACCTCTGTTAGAAGCGAGGTTCAACGATTACTTTTTCTTGCGAAAATAAGTTTCGTACACGCAAATGATGAAACCCGCTATTCCCATAGCGCAAAAAATGATGTACGGCACCAGCAGTTCATTGCCGAGCAGAGCAGCATAGGTGCCTGTCATCCCATTGTATTCAAATTGGTTCATAGACAAGTACAGGCTAAGAATTAGGTATCCTATACTTCCCACCAAGAACAGCATAATGCCAAAATGCTTTCTTTCCATCTTTATAAATCACCTCAATAAGTTTTGAAAATAGCAATCAATATACCAATTAAAGAGACGCCAAATAGCCCCAAGCCAAATGCAAATATAACTTTTTTAAGAGCTTTATCTTCCTTCACATTCGTATTTATTTTATCAGCAAATAAAGCACAAAAGATTGCCGGCAACAAAAAGAGCCAATAGTTTTCCATATATCACCTCAAGTAGGCATGCACTCAATATTGTTCATATAATCAGAACTATCAATTATAATTCGCTTGCACTTGGGGCAGCAATCACTTTCTACATGATGGGGTGAGGCCAGAGGTCTTCCCAGCTGCAGCGCATATTTCTCATTATCATCAAGTAGGAAACTGATCTTATGCTTTTTTGTACTCCACAATGTCATCCCGCAATTTAGATAGCCGTGTATCATTTCAACACCACAGTATGGACACTTCATATTAAACCTCTCATTAGGCATTGTATCAGTGCTTTCTTTTATGCCTTTGGCGCAGTACTCTCTGCAATCTTGACCATTACATCTCTGGGCAGCGGCGCAGAAATGCAGAACAGAATATCTCCGGATTCAGAATACCATACCAGAACATTCGCATTTTGGGGATCAGCATCCAGATAGAAGTCAGCTTCCTGTGCGCCCACAAATACTTTCTCAATAGTCATTTGCTCTGAAACAACAAAGAGGCTTGTAGCGTCAGCACCAGGAGAGTACATGAAATGGATCGCTTGACCATCACTATTGCAGTAAGTCTTGGTAGAAGTACCTCCTGCAGAATGTACCTCATATTCCTCATATCCTTCGGGCAACCACGTGGGAGCAAAGTTGGCCGTCATCTCTTCATCTGGCACCAGTCCCTCGAAACGGTACTCAACGAAGTTTTCGTACTGCTGCCGCACCCAGGCAAAGAAGGCTCCGCGTGCCTCCGCATCCACAGTAAGCCAGGAAGCTCCAACCAGCGTTACCACAACCAGAAGACACGCAGCTTGATGGAGAAATTTATAGGCTACTGGATGGCGTCCCCGCCGGATAACTCGCTTCATTTTGCGCTCAAACCGAGGGGAGAACTGATGGTTACACTCCTCTGGCTTTGGCAGAGAATCACAAATGGCCTGATTAGCCTCTGCAGCTGCGATTCTCAACATTTCATCGGTGATCACAACTTGCCCTCCTTTTCATACAGAACTTTCAATCTGTTCTTAGCTCGCTGGTCAAGTTTTGACGCTGCCGAAAGGGACAGGCCAAGGATTGCTGCTACTTCCTTCACGCTGTACCCTTGGAAGTATCGGAGCAGAATCACTTCCCGATACCTCGCAGGAAGTTTCAGAATGCAGGCGGTCAGGGTATTATCACCTTCGTAAACAGCAGCAATCCCCGGAAGTTCGTCATTCAACTCAACCATCTGGTGCTTGTGGCACCTCCGATACAGGTCTATTGCTTGGTTCTCAACTATAGTAACGATATAACTCTGCGTTTTTGGACACTTGGGATCACCAATTTTTTCGATATTTTCAGCCACTTTCAAAAATGCCTGATGGACTATGTCCTCGGCATCCTGCTCATTATGCAATACTTTGTTGGCCACATGGAACATGAGGCTGCGATACTCCAAATAAAGCAGTTCAAACTTCGAGCGCCCCTCTGGGGTATCAATCATTTGAAGATAGATCATCATGGTACGTACCTCCGGCTGCTATGCCTTCGATTATATCATGTGATTCCGACTTCACACAAGAAATGAAGCAGTCTTGATACACCCAATAAATCAAGCGGGAAGGTCTCCAGAATATTCTGGATGCTCTTCCATTTCGCAGTTAAATGATTCCATGTTCACAGAATGTTTTCGTTTGCACTATTGGAGTAGTGTTGACAGCTCGAAACTACTATGATAGTATCATAGCATAAACTATTGCAATAGTTCAAAGAAAGGATTTGATGATATGGCAATTAAGCTCTTTGATTCTGAGCTAAAGGTCATGGATGTGCTATGGAAAGAAGGTGACAAGACCGCAAAGCAAATTTCTGATATTCTCAAAGAGGAAATCGGCTGGAACATGAACACCACCTACACCGTGATTAAAAAGTGCATCGCGAAAGGTGCCATTGAGCGTAGCGAACCAAACTTCATGTGCCATGCTCTGATTGCAAAAGAGGTTGTGCAAGAGGCGGAGGCAGAGGAGCTGATTGGCAAGCTGTTTGACGGCTCCCCCGACAAGCTGTTTGCAGCCTTGCTGGACAATCAAAAGTTATCCAGGGAGCAAATTGAAAATCTGCGCCGGATGGTGGCTGAATTGGAATAGGAGGTAACACATGAGCCTATTTCAAATGAGCGCGGCCGGAGGAGTATTGATCCTATTCATTGTGGTTGTCCGCGCATTGGCGATCCATCGCCTGCCCAAAACAACCTTTTTGGTTTTATGGATAATTGCTGCACTGCGTTTGATCCTGCCGTTCTCCATCCCGCTTCCTTTCAACACCCATATCGGCCTTGATGTTTTTTCAGATGTGGTTCAAGAATTGCCCTCCAGAACTATCGGTTACCCCTTACCGGGGGAGGTTCTACCATCCTATGATGCAGGTGCAGATGTTCCAAGTCCTGCAACAGGTCATATTTCCACTTTTGAGATACTCTGGTTAGTTGGCGTCTTGCTGTTGGCACTCTACTTCTCCACCTCCTATCTGCGGAGTATACGAAAGTTTAGAATGTCTATTCCTGACAATACGCCGTATATCCGAGAATGGTTGACTACACACCAAATTATCCGCCCAATTCAGGTACGGAGTTCCGATTTGATTTCCTCTCCGCTGACCTATGGCATCCTGCATCCGGTGATCCTGTTACCTAAAAATCTTGACCGGAATGACCAGGCAGCATTGAAGTATGTACTGTCCCATGAATATGTTCACATTCGGCACTTTGACGCAATCACAAAAATCCTCTTTGCTGCTGTACTCTGCATCCATTGGTTTAATCCGCTGGCTTGGGTCATGTATGTCCTTGCCAATCGGGACATGGAATTGTCGTGCGATGCCTGGGTTATCCGTATGATGGGTGCAAAAAACCGTTCCTCCTATGCTCTAATGCTAATTAAAATGGAGGAACGGAGAAGTGGTATGTCCGCTTTATACAGCCATTTCGGGAAAAATGCAATTTCAGAAAGGATTGAAGCAATTATGAAATTCAAAAAGACATCTATTTTAGCCTGTGCCTTTGCGTTGGTTTTGGTAGTCGGTGCAACAACTGCCTTTGCAACATCTTCGGGTGCTTGGCGGGAATTTGATCTGGATGACCTTAGCCTCACAGAAGGACATACCGGAACAGAAACCAATAATATGAAGATTATTGATTCTGAGGGCATCCCTGACCAAGTTAAAGATCTGGATCAGTTCAATCTTACGGAAGGACAAGTGGGGACGCAATCTAACGGTATGAAGATGATCGACCCCTCTGATACTCGCGGCCAGATTTTGGATACTGATGACTCAAACCTGGTAGAAGGTAATGTAGGGACTGAAAACAGCAGTATGAAAATGTTTGAATATACCCCAGAAGAATGGAACGACATTCAGCAGAAAATTGATAACGGGGAAATTGCTTGGCAGCACTAAGGCCTAAGCATAACAGGCTTGCCACAACTAACGGGATAATAAAACTGTTGCTTCGGTGGCTGGGTATTCATGTGCGAAAACTTAATTGTCTAAGGGAAAATCCAGAATATTGTGAACCGGAACTCCAAGCCCCTTTGCATATTTAATGGTATTTCTGGTGCCACCGTATTCTCCGTTATACGCAGCGATTACCATGCTGGAATGGTTCACCATCCATTCGTTCCTCCGCTGAAAGCAGCCGGGGTCATACTTCTTGCTGATGGCCACTCTATAATCAGCATGGGTTAAGACAAATGCGTAAAGTTGTTGCCAACTGGTGTCCCATCGGCGCTCAAAGCCCACAAATGGAGTTGCACATATCAGCTTTATGTCAGGACATTCTCTTTTTTTTTCAATTACTACTTGACCGGCCCATAAATCAATTCCCCGGGCCATTCCACATACAAAAGTCTTTTTTCCTTGGCCAATTGCAAATTCGACTGCACGTTTGAGCTTGTCACAGATAATATCCGCCGGCAGGTCAAGTTTTTCCGGCCTATGCCCAGTAAAGCAACACCTCATCAACCGTTTTTCTTCCTCGTGCATCACCATGTTGGCACCCTCCTTAATCCTCAGTTGTCGTGTAAATACAGTTTAACATAACGGTATGACCACGACAACTTGCAGGTATCATACTGTTTAGTTGTCGGGTAGACTGACACTAAAGGCAGGTGATACAATGGATGTGCTGAGTAAATTGCGGTGTTTACTGGAGGAAAGAGGTTGGAGTGAATATCGACTTGCCCAGGAGGCAGGCCTCAATCAATCTACAATCTCAAATATTTATCGAAGGAACACAGTTCCTACGATTGCAACCCTGGAGGCCGTATGCCATGCGTTCGGGCTCACTCTATCACAATTTTTTGCTGAAGGTGACTCGGATCTTGTCGAGATCACTCCAGAATTGAAAGAACTCCTGGATGCCTGGGGACCGTTGACTCAGGAGCAGCGAAAGATTGTGTTGCAGGTAGCAAGGTCATACCATAAAAAATAGAAGCATCGGGCCCAGTTTCCTGTGCCCGATGCTTTCTAATTTTCAGAAAATTTAGTGTCCAAATTCTATGGCATAAAGCGTTATAATAGATGATGAGAGTGCTTGTAAGTTTACTTACCATAGGAGGGTCATTATGAGCAATTGTGTTTTTATAGCCGCAGACAGCCTTTTGCCTGAAGTTAGGCCAACCAAAGATTATCCTTTGCACATCAATTTGGACACCGGTATCATCTCCGATGGCGGAGCGGATGACAATTACAGCCTACTAACCTTTGATGAGGTGGATCTGTACTGCAGGAAGAAGTACGGCGTATATCTGGAGTTACATCAATATACCGACGGACGAGCCAGGCAAATCATAGAGTATATCCGAACTGCTCTGCTCCAGACTGATTGCGTGGAAATTTGGAATGTATGGCTTCTGGGCTATTGGGAATATGATGAGAGGCCATATATCCAGAAAAGCACGATTCACATGGAAGAACTGACCGTAGATGACATGAAAGAAATCATCAATGCGGAGAACTGGGACAACAAGGATAAGAGCCGGCCATCTTTTTATTGCCTGGAGATTACTCGATAACTGGGACCTTTATCTTGGCGAAAGCCCTCTCTATAAATATATGTTGCAAAGGAAGGTGAGTAATTGGGGCGTCTTTTCTATTGATGTGTGCAAGTTTACTTGGATTTGCGGACCGGAGGATGAATTCACAAGAAATGGCTACATAGCATTCTGGAATGAGTGGCAATGGCGCCAAACGAAAGCCCTTAAACTCCATCGCAACGAAATGAACGACTAATCTTATTTCCACATTGATTGGAGGATTAAAAACAATGAAAAAAGTAGTGTTCTCTTTAACAGTCCTGTTTGTCCTGTTTGCTTTCGCGGCATGTTCTTCGGAGAGTGTGCAGGATACCGTTTCGGCAGAACTCGGAATTGATGTATCCGGCGGAGAAGAATTATCTGTTTCGGATACGCATGGCGGGTTTCATGGCGATGGTGTTTCGAGCGTTGCGATTAGTTTTAGCGACTCCAATGTTTTAGACGAAATAAAAGGAAATGCAGCATGGAAACCGTTTCCGCTGGATGAAACGGTACAAGCACTGGTGTATGGCGTGAAAGACGAAACAAGCAGCATCGGGCCGTTCATCAACGATGGGAACGGAAATCCGCTTGTGCGAGAAATCCAAAATGGCTACTACACCCTGATAGACCATCAAGAAGAGCAGGAGACAGATATTTTGGATCGTCCGTCTTTCAATATCACGGTGGGACTGTATGATACTGACACCAATACTTTGTACTGCTGTACGCTTGATACTTGAGACATTTTTATTATAAAATGTCCTTACATAGTGGCCGAAGGGCCAAGAGCAAAAGAACGTGAGGTTCCTTATGAAGCGGAAGAATTTAGAAAATACTCTGCCAGAATTGGTTCGCGAACTCAAGCCGATGCCTCTTTCCCCAGAGAATGCCGCTGAGCATTGGTCGATAGAACTGGATGGTACTGAGAAAACCAACAGCAGATGGATGACCTATATGTCCGATGCCTTGAAAACCGCAAAGACCTTTGAGATCCACTGCTGGGCGGAAGAAACGGAGTGCATTGAGCTGGCGCTCCAATATGGGAAACAGAAGGATACGGACTGGCAGTATGGGAAGATCATCGCCGGCGATGTGACGCCGGAGTTTTGTACTTTTCTGCTGGGCCTTCCCAAGCCCACAGACACAGAACTCTACAACAAAATGACGCCGTTCTTCACGATCTCACTTGATAACGGCTTTTGGTCGGAGCATTACGGCACAGAACTGACCAGCACTGGATGGCAGGCCAGTGGTGTTTAGGAACGAGGAAAAAGCAATGGAATGGACCTATCGGGATTTTACAAAAAAGAGCATTGACCTGGCTCTCCTGGGCTTTGAAAAGGGCGTCGGGGAGACCTATTTCTGCACCCCTAAGGGGGCTAAAATCATCGGCTGGGCGGGTGTAGATGGCATTCATTACTGCCTGATCCGCGGCTTTGGCGATATGGTGTTCGCTGTCAGCCCCATGAATCCTGCGCCCCATTATGTTCATCCGCTGGCCCGGACTTTTTCAGATTTCCTGCGGCTGCTGCTTTCCTACAGCAGCTGCGATGCGCTGGAACAGGCATGGCAGTGGGACGAGGCGCAGTTTCAAGCATATCTTGCGGAAAATCCCCCTACCCAGGAGCAGGCGGCGGTGCTGGAGCAACTGGCCCAGCAGACTGGCCTGGCGCCGATGGAGCGCCCGTGGCAGTACCTCCATGAGCTGCAGAGCGGGTTTGCTTACGACAAAATCAAGTACACGGAAGATTATTATGACCTGGACATGAACCCGGATGCCCCGCAGCCGCCGCCAAAGTGGGAGGTCTCCTTCGACGGCGGGTTCTGGAGCAGTCGTCAGGGACGCCCTGGGAAAGAATTGCCCATCCGCAAGGAATTCGACTGGGCTGGATACCACTGGATGATCCCATCCATCTATCTCTGCGGCAAGGGGATTGTGATGGACTTTTGTATGCGGGTGGAGCCCGCCGCAATCCGCGACTTCTTGAAAAAATGGGACCTTACTCCGGAAAACGAGATAGAGCGGCAGTTCACCCAGGAGCAGCAGATGCAACTGGATCTGGACAATCCCCTCCACATGGATTTTCATTCTCTGCTCCATTTGAACGGAAAGGAGCTGCATTCCACCCACGGCTATGGGACCTCCTATAATCCGTGCCTGGGGCCTGAGTATGTGGTGGAGGACGAGGCCAAGCGTGCCGTGGAGCACTATGGATTGGATTTGAACTATGCATGGGTCATCCTGCGATCCTCTTATCCCTGGGCAACCAAGCGGAAGCCAGAAATCCGCCAACTCTCTGTCACCATGCTCCCGGACGCAGTTTCCGTACCTGGTCCTCATTTTCGGATCAGCACTCCAGGGGATACGGTTCATTTCTCGTATGACGGCCAGGAGTATATTCTGACCTTGCAGGAGTATGAGGCACAGGAAATGGACTGGAGTCGGATGCCGGATACAGGGCTGGAGTATCCAAGCCACTATGTGGCCATGAGTTATACCATCACACCGGAGCCGCCGGATGGCGTGATGGACATTGCAGACTGCAATGAAGGTGACCGCCCCCGGCAGGCTCCGCCGGCCCCGGGTCAGCCCACCGCCGCCTCATGCGCCATGGTGGTTGGCATTATCGGCGGTGCAGACGGTCCTACGGCCATTATTTATGATCAGCAAAAACAGGGGAAGCTCCATGCGGCTTGCTCCGCTCTGCATTTTAAGCCTGTGGAGCAGGTGGAGTGGAGAATCGTTTTTCGTGAGCACCGGAGTTTTTCTGCGGAAATTGGCTTGTTATCCCGGTGACTCATCATAAATAGCACGAAGGAGATGTGTTGCAGTGAAAGCATTTTTGCGAAATGTCGGTATTACAATTATTCTCATTAGCCTGATTTGTGTTGTATTTTATAGAATCGGCTGGATCACGAACTGGCGCGAGGTAGCAATTCTATATTTCATTACCTTCGTGGTGATTTTTGTTAATAAGCTCATTGATATCCTGATTTCAAGAATCCGTTCTCGTAAATCAGAAGATTAGTTGTCACAGAGACAGACGCATAGACGCAGAGGTAAACATAAAAATAGGCAGCGGCTTTGCAAAGGCAAGGCCGCTGCTTTGTTTTTGATAGACTGCATTTGGTTGATACCCAAAGGCGCGGAAAAAGCCGTTGATGGGAAGGAAGAAACGCCTTTAATATGTTTTAAGCTATATTCAAGTATGTTAATTCTTGTTGCTTGTATCTGAAAAGATCTATTTGTAAAATATTAACCATAAAGGGGCGTGAAGAATATGATTGATAAGAATATAAAGCATTTCCGAAAAGCTAAAGGAATGAGCCAAGAGGAACTGGCAATAAAGTTAAATGTTGTACGGCAAACGGTTTCAAAATGGGAAAATGGTTTGTCTGTTCCGGACGCAGATGTCCTAATTCGTATGGCGGAATTGCTCAACATATCTGTAAGTCAGCTTCTCGGCATTGAAGCGGAGGATAAATCTAACAAGGATTTATCGGAGGAATTGTCAAAACTGAATGAACAGCTTGCAAAGAAGACTCAAAAGGAAAAGGTGTTACTCCAAGCTAACAAAAAAAGAGGATTGATTGTTGCCTTTTCTTTCATAGCCATGCTAATTGCCTTACTTGTGAAAAATGAAATTGTTTCAATTCTGTTAGTGAGCTTGTGCGTATTTACGATGCTGATTGTTTTGTATCGCAATTTAGCTTTGCTTACAAGTGTAACTACCGATGATTTGCGGCTTGGCATTTTGCGCATAACAACCTTTTTCAATATTGGTGTTCTAATTGTAGGGGTTGCCTTTTCTTTGTTAGTTGCCTTTGATATTATTACATTTTCAGAAAATGGTGAAAAAATGTTTGCTATGGCATTGGTTTCATGTGTGATATTATTTGCAGGAATTGTGTCGCCCAAACTCCCATACACCAAACATACCGGGTTGCGTTTGCCGTGGACGGTACAGGATGAAGATACATGGAATATTGCACATAAAATTATTGGCTATATTTCATTTCCAATTGTCTTGTTATATATTGCTTGCACATTGACGATTTCTAATTTTGAGATTGTGACTTTATCCACTATGATCGTGTGGATTGGTATTCCGGGTGGGATATCATATATACATTTTTTCAAGAAATATCATGGTACTTTGAAATGAGAATAATAAGAGTCGGACGCATAGACGCAGCGCCAAACAGCATCAAAATAAGGAGCAGGACGGCCCCCCGTCCTGCTCCTTATTAAATGGTGGGCTCACAGTCTTTCAAAAAGAACCGCAGAGCCATTGCTGTGACAGCGATCTTATACTTCGCGTGGATGCCAACTTCCGCCGAAAGACCAGACAGCATTTTTTCAATATCCCCCACATCGGCACCTGCCATTTTTGCAACCGCAGTCGGGGAAAGATGGTGGCGGGATACGAGGACCTCTAAAAAAGCACTTGCTTTCAAATCGGTATCTTCAGAGGTCACAGCATAGAGAAACATGATTTTATCTAATACTTTCCGCTGCTCTAAAAGGCTTCCCATCTTTCCATGAGCAATGTCATTCACCTGCTCCAGGGAGAGTCCCAAATACCTTGCAAGGGTACTTACATCGAACTCATATTTTTCGAGCAATGCCGTCACTTTTCCGGCCACATCTTCGATTACAGTCATCATCTGCTACGGCCTTATGGGAGTTGGCCCACCGGCAGGATGGACTGATCCGGATGTAATGGTCACGATGAGGATAAATCCGAAATAGATAGCAAGGACGGCCAGTAATACGATAAGCAGTCCCTTGTCTTTAGAAGCGAGGGTCTTTCTTTTCCAGATCAATACAGCCAGAATCAAGACGAATGCAATGCCGGCCACGCTGAGAGTAATGTAATTTAACAAGAAATTCAGCAAAAATTCCATAACAGAACCTCCTTTTTTATCTCGCCAGCATTAAGATGGTTCTTCAAAGAGTGACTCTAATTCATGGTAGAACGCCTCATCGATCTGGCGGAAAATACGGCCATTGTCTGGGCGATCGTCAATCAGGTAGTAACTGCCATCCTGCTCGAATGCCAGACAGGTGATCATATCCGCATGGCTGAGCAGCTCGTCATGTGTCTGGTACTCAATCCGGATCTCAAAACCATCCTTGAAGTCATAACCGCCGGTCCCATCTGGTTTGCCATAGATGTCATGCTCCAGATCCAGATAGGGGGCGCTATCAATGCCCACCAGGATGTCAAAGGCCACATCATTCTCTTGGATCTCCACAACGCCCACATTGGAGTTGCCAATGATTTGGACTACCGAAATCCGTTCCGGCATGAAAAAGTCTGCAGAATCGGGGTCCAGTTCATCATACTGCGGCACAATATAGTAGACGGTGGGGTTGAAGTCCACGGTATCCACATAACAGGGAATCCGCTTTCCGCCCAAGGTGATCTTCAGATTCGGCACCTTTTCTGCAGTAGACATGATGCTGAATAGTGTCCCGTCATTGCCGGTTTCCTCAAGTTCCAACTTCAATGTTGTTCCGAAAATACTCGTGGATTGGCCTAAGCCAGAGTGAGTGGAATCTCCGCCGCCGGGAACATAGACGAGGAAATAATACTCAGTGCTGCTTCCGTTGTAATAGTCATAACGCAGGGCGTGAGCACGAGTTCCTTCTTGATTCAGACCATCCAGCCATTCCTGCACCTTTTCGATGGTTTCACCTTGCGACAGGCTCTCCATCTCGGCGTAGTATTCGTCCCTGCTCAGTTCCTGCATACTGACGGAACCGCCAGCTTTCAGCCCCATAAGTCCGAAGACAGCAAACAGAATCAGCAGCAGCGGGACCAAAAGAATCACCAGAAGGATCTTCCAACCGGTCCGATCCTTGGGACGCACCGGCGTCTGGATATCAGCCTGGTACTCTGGGAGCGGCGTGGTGCATTTGGGGCAGACCTTCCAATCTGGCTCCACCGGCGTCTTGCAGTTTGGGCAAGCGGGGCGAAGTTTAGCGCCGCACTTGGGACAAACCACATAGGTTTCCATGACTGGCGTGCTGCACTGCGGGCATCTGAGGTTCATGTAGTTTCCACGAACCAGGAGATACACAATGAGACCGATAAAAGCGGGAGCCAGGGCTGCGACGAAGGCCCACAGAATGGCATTCATATTCCGCTGTCTGGCATCACGATAGACGAAAAAGCCGACGATAAACGGCAGAAGAATGATGAGGACCAGTACAATCATTACAGGGACAGTCGCAATGGAACTCATGCTGTCTTACCTCCTTTACAAGAATAGATGATGGCGATTACACCACCACCGGTTGCCGCAGTGATGATATATCCGAAACAGAGTAGAGAGAGTACAGGATACCAGTCGATAGCCGAGTACCCCAGCAGCACAGCGGCGATCATCAAGAGAAAGCCTGCCAGAACTGCGACGGCGGTCTGAATCCGCAGTTTGCGCCGCTCCAGTTCCGCCCGGAGCATTTGCTCGTTGAGAATCGGAGGCGTACGTTGTTCAAAATCATAAATCTGTTTCATTTCCAAGTGCCTCCTTGAGCAGCTTTCTGGCTTTGTCCAGCCGCGATTTGACGGTTCCGCTGGGAATTCCTAAGATCTGCGCGGTTGCTGCAATATCCCTATCGTCGAAATAATAGAGGATTACGGCCAGGCGATACTTTTCCGGCAGATGATCGATTGCCTCATAGAGTGGTCTGTAATCCACCTTTTCAGGAGCGGGTATGGAGCAGAGCAGGAACTCCTTTTCCTCGTTGCTGCGGAAATGGAGAAAAGGACTTTTTGAAAGGCGTCGCAGGGCGTTGCGATATAGGTTGACACAGATCTTGGTGAGCCAAGGCTCGAATTCCCGGCTTGCATCATAGTGGGAGAAGTTTTTGACTACCTGCAGCCAGGTGTCCTGGTACAGATCATCTGCCTCCAACGTGTTGGCGCAGAGCGTCAGGCACAGTCCATAGAGGCGTTTTCCATATTGGTGGATGTACTGGTCTATCACACGCTCTGCACCTCCTCTCACTTACATATACAATCGAGAGAGCATTTGGTTCACCCAGTATAAGAAAATTTGAAGGTTTCTGCAGAGAGGGCAGCCAGGACTGCCCCGACCGCCCTCTATATTGGTCATTAAATTGTGTGAAGATACCGCCTTAATCTGACAAAGCACTTCAATAACATGAACACTTCTATTCTTTTACCTTTCCCCCGACAAATTCAGAATGGTATACGGAACCCAGTAGGGGTTTGGTTGCTTAAAAATGGGATTTTCCCCCGCAGTTTTGAATTGTGTCCAAAACGATGCTACTCCATCGTTATAAAGGGTATAGAGATATGAATTACCGATTCAATCTTTATAACGTTTTTTTGAGAGGATTTTGGACACATCAATTTAGCCACAAAAAATAAACCTGTAAAATCTATATTGGTAATGGATACTAATGGAAACTGCAACTTCCTGCCGCATCGTCAGCATGAAATGCAACGGGCCAAGCACCTCTATTCCCAAGAAACTCTGTGGATATGCAGGATAATACAGATGGTGATAGTGATGTGAGTCTGAACGGCATAAGGAGGTAGAGATGTTAAAAGAAGTTATCATTATCCAAGTGACTGATTCGGACGGTAGCGTGTTTCAGGCCATCATGGATGCACTTGGGGGGCGACAGGTTGAAGTCATTAAATTACCTGCAACCACTTGCGATGTTCTTACTTTTGGTGATATTGAAATATTCCCCGCCCATAGGTCAGTGTTTAGGGCGGGGCAAGAAGTGCGTCTAAATCATGGCGAATTTGCAATGCTCTTACTTATGGCAAGTTTTCCCGGCCGAGTATTCAGCAAAGACCAGCTCTACAATGCCGCTTGGAATCAAAAGTACTGCTGCAGCACAACCGCTGTGGAGAATATCATCTGGCGGCTGCGGCAGAAGTTGGAGGACGATCCCAAGCACCCGGTTTACATTAAAACGGTCATTCGGAGCGGATATAAAATTGAAGTGCCAAAGTAAGATTAGGCGGTGCCGGAATCGGCACCGCCTAATCTTATGCTTGGATCACCGCTTGGCGCACACAAACCAACGTCCCTTCTCCATCCACAGATAGGTTTCCCGGCCCTGGATCATGCAGGTATAGCGGTCCCCAACGCCGCCCACGCTCTGGCAGGCTGCCCGCCGGACGTCCAGAATCTTGTCCACCGGGTATTTGTGGCTCTCGTCAAACTCAATCTCCAACGGGCGCAGTTTCCCGTCTGCGTCAAACCGTACAATGACCGGCACATATCGCTTCTCGCGCTGATCCATTTGCGCTATCCTCCAAAGTAACCTACTGGGTGGACGGTGTGGTCGTCCTTCACGTTGATATGGCCCAGGCGTGGGTCGATGTCCAGCAAGGCGCGGCGAACGCTCATGTAGCCGTACCGCTGGCGCAGGCAGTCCACTGCCTGGTCAATCCGCTCCCACTTGTCCCGCCGCTGATTCTCCGCATAGAGAGACAGCTGGACGGTTCCATCAGCCTCGACCAAGCCGGCGCCCCGCAGCCCGATACTTCGGATCGGGCGTTCCCAGTGATAGTGGCGGCGGAACAATTCCATCCCTACCTCCGCCAGCTCCTGACTGGAACAGGAGGGTGCCGCCAGTTTTCTCTGCCGGCAGATGGAGTTCAGTTCAGTATCCCGGACGTAGATCTCCACCACCGTACAGCGGGACGCCAACTCCCGCATCCTGGAGCAGACGCTTTCGGCCAGCAGGAGCAGCATCAGTTTCACATCATCTTCCGATACCAGATCCCGGGGCGTGGTCGCGCTGTTGCCAACAGATTTGATGCTTGGGATATGATTCGTCTTTTGAACGGGGGAGACATCCAACCCTTTTGCAAACATACTGAGGACCAAGCCCATTTTACCGAGGCGGTGCTGCAGCACATCCTCCGGACATTCTGCCAGCCGACCAATGGTGCTGATTCCAATGGTTCGCAGCTTTTTAGAGGTGGCAGGCCCTACATAGAGCAAATCCTCCACCGGCAAGGGGTAGACGATCTCTCTGTAATTGCTTTGGTCAATCTGTGTGATGGCGTCCGGCTTTTTATAGTCGCTGCCCAACTTGGCGGTGATTTTGTTGTTGGCCACGCCAATGCTGGCTGTGATGCCGAGTTCATACTTAATCCGGCTGCTGATCTCACGGGCAATGGTCATAGGAGATCCGCACAGCGCCACACTTCCTGTTATATCGAGCCAACACTCGTCCAGGCCAAACGGCTCCACTTGGTCGGTGTAGTCTTCATAGATCTCTCTGGCATAGCGGCTGATTCGGATATACTCACTCATGTCGGGGGGGAGGGTGACAAGATGGGGGCACCGCTGTTTCGCTTGCCAGGTGGCCATCCCGGTTTTGACGCCATAAGGCTTGGCAATATAATTTGCAGTGAGTACGATGCCATGACGATCTTCCTGGCTTCCACATACAGCCAAAGGTTTGTCCCGCAGTTCTGGATGGCGCTGCATTTCGACGCTTGCGTAAAAACAGTTCATGTCGCAATGCAAAATATGGCGTATGCCCATTATCTTCACCTCCCGCTTGCTCTTATAATAGAACATTTGTTTGATAACTGCAAGGGGGAATTTCTGGATGATAACCGGCGGTTGTTTTCTATTCCTCTGTTTATGATATACTATATTTTGTGTCAGAGGGTACAACTTGTTGCACAGGAGGCCATAGAAAATGTGTGGACGGTATCAGTTTACGGCGGAACAATGCGAAGAAATTCGGCAGATTGCCGATACAATCCAGCGTAAGTATGGTGCCGGTGCGTGGACCGCGGGAGAGATCCGCCCATCCAATCTTGCCCCGGTTCTCCTGGACGATGCTGGTGGGTCTGTCCCTAAATTGATGAAGTGGGGATATCAGTTGCCCGGTACACTGGTCATCAACGCCCGGGCTGAGACGGCGGCAGAGAAGCCCCTGTTTCGTGACAGCGTCCGAACGCGGCGCTGTCTGATCCCATCCACGGGATTCTATGAGTGGGACAGCCAAAAGCGGAAGTACCTGTTTACCCTGCCCCGGGAAGGCGCCCTCTATATGGCGGGATTGTATGAGCGGCGGGGAAATGAGGACTGCTACTGCATTCTGACCACATCGCCCAATGCATCCATGCGGCCCATCCACGATCGGATGCCACTGATCCTGACGGGAGAGCAGCGGCAAAGATGGCTCACTGATACCGATGCTGCAGCCAAGATCCTCACTATGATACCACCGGAACTGATGCGCACGTCTACAGAGGCTCAGATAAGCCTGTGGTAGATGCAATTGTGTGAAGACACGGCGAGGAAGGAGCTGCTCTCGGGTGAGAAAACAAAGAGGCCGCTGATATCCCCAGGATCAGCGGCCTCTTGCTCTGCGATAACTGATGTATCCATTTATTTAGGCCATCCCAAATAAACCGCAATCAGAATAAATACGATGCCCAACACAGTCATGATGATAGGCCAACCCTTTTGCTTCCTACGGGAAATACCCATGATAACAAAAAATATCCCCAGCAAAAATGATGCGATCATAGCGAAGAATCCCATTTTATTTACCCCTTTCAATATGAATTACTCTGTCATGACGATTGGCTATTTCCAAATCATGCGTTACAGTAATGATTGTAGTATCAAATTCTTCGTTCATTCTAAACAGTAATGTTACGATTCTTTCTCTGTTCTCCATATCTAAAGATGCCGTAGGTTCATCCGCTAAAATAATTTGAGGTTTCATAATGACTCCTCTGGCGAAAACGGCTCTGGCTTTTTCACCACCGGAACATTCAAGCGGTTTCTTTTTTAAGATTGGGCGGATCTCAATCGCATCAATGACACTATCAAAATCGTCCATTGCGTTCCGGCCCTTTTTTTCTGTACCTGCATATAGAAACGGCAGCTTAATATTATCTTCTATTGTCAAGGAGTTGATTAGCGCCGATTCTTGGAGTACAAAGCCAATTCTTTTGTTTCGCCATTGTGCCAGTTTGCTCGTATCTAACTGATTTGTGGGCGATCCGAAGAGCGTATACTCGCCGTCGTAATTTCTATCAATCAGCCCAATGATATTGAGTAAGGAGCTTTTTCCGGCGCCGGATTCTCCCACAATGGCGATCTTTTCCCCGGCAACGACTTCAAGGTTAAAATCATTTAATATGGAAATTCGAGATTGCTTGCTCTTATATATTTTTTCTTTAATGCTTAAATCAATGATTTTCGTCATTGCAGCACCCCCAAAGAAATCGGAACTTTCTTAATTCTCCACAACATACATTCAACAACAACGACTCCGATTACAATGTCAGTGAAAACTACTGCCAACAGGGATAGCCAATCTATGCCAATTAAGCCGAATAGCCCGTATGTAGCAAAGGTAGTGTCTTTCCTTAGCCAACAGCCGTATCTGTTAAAAGCGGTAATTGCGAATACGATCACCAGATTGATAAGAAACAATATTCCAAAGTAGCTATAAAACATTTTCCTTAACTTTGAATAGCTCAAACCAACCAAGAGATTGATCGTGAGGTCTTTCAACATTAACCGAATACCAACCAATGCATTCCAAACAGAGAGGCAGGTTATAAGGAGAAGTAAAATCACCGATGTCACAGCAACAATTTTCAGGGAATGGAAATAGTATTCGTTGAAGTATTCATAATTGTCCTGCTGGCTAAAAAAGTTTAACTTCATACCAAGCGTATCCTGTATGAACGCCCTTAGATCGGAGATTTTATCTTCTGTGGTTTGAAGAATTACAATGTTCATGAGGCCATTCACCCGAAGGTCGAGAGTGGCATGATCGAGGAATTCCTCATTCACGGGTAAAATAATCGAAAAATTATAGTAACTCTTTGAGTTGAGGGTGTAGTAATTAGAGTGGTATGCGTTTTGCTCCAACACACCCTGAACTCTCAAAGTGATCTCTTGCCCCAGCGCAGGAACCTCCAGGTCTATTGTGGAGCCAACAGGATATGTTTTGCTCAATCCTTTTCCGATCAAAATAGGTATTTCATTGTTCCCATCAAAGTGGGAATCAAAGGTCAAGCCCGTTCCTTGTGAAAGATGAAATTGGCTTAATTGATAATACGCTTCGTTCATATAGCACAAGGATATTTCCATGTCATCGCGGTTCGGTATTGACACCATAAAGCCATCTACATAAAATGCGTAATCAAAATTAGAGCTTAAATAGTCATACACTGCCTTTGTTTTATCCGCATCTATTGCGCCAAAGTCAACAGGGTTATTTGGGTCTAAGTTAGCGATATAGTTGCCGTCCTGATTCAATGCCCTCGTTTCCTGATACCCTTGGTAAGTTGAAAAGACTGTGCGGGCAGCGATAAAAGTTGTATAGTTTGAAAGGCAAATCAAGAGAATAATGCCTATTGCGGGTACGATCCTCCTCAAGAAGATTTTTGAAACAAAAAACTTAAAGAGCTTCATAGTTTCTTACCTGCCTTGCGCTGATCAGTATATACACAATGAAAATTGGCACTAAATATAGATTGTTGGTCAAGTCAAAACTCAAATAAGCATTTGCCAAAGCAAATAGAAGATAGACAAATCCCAATACCGTTAGACAATTCAGGGAGTACCTAACCGTGATGTTAAATAGCGTATCTCCAACGAGTATTCTGCAAAATACTTCGGTCTTTCTCCTGCATGAAAATTGATAATGAAAAACCACTACAAGAAATGTTGAGAGTATAACGATTATGGTCTGATATTGCAAAAAGCTTCGGAAAAAACTGGTTATAATGTCGGAGGTCATCTCCAAAGTTTTTACATAATCAAACATCAAGCATAGAGAGAAACAGAAAGCATATGCGAGACCCAATTCTAATATATCCGCCGGTCTAAATAGAGATTTTTTCATGGCTGCTCCTTGAACCGCTCCGTATTCTTATCTGCCCGTTTCTCCTGATAAAGAGATTTTCCGGTTAGCAATGCAAGATATAACAGTATGGCAACCAACGCAATAATGCAGAAATCCCTTTGTGATGAATAGGTTGTAAAGTTAATTCCTTTTGTGCAAAGCTGAGCTGCCATATAGGAAATTGGGAACAGTATCGCTCTGTCGATCCACATAATCATTGCTTTCTTGTTTCTCAATAAAAACCTCAGTCCCGCAAGCACAATAAGGGCAAGAGCGGCTAAGATGAAATACGGCAGTAAGATTTGCCTTGGCAGCGTTATAACAGCCTGTGGAAGATTATCGCTCTCTCCATAGATCAGCACATCTTCAGAACCATTATTTTGCGTAAAGTAGATTAGAATGTTGGCTTCACCATTAGAAGGTATTACAGCATTTTGATTTCCGCGATTCGACAAATACAAGTCCCAGGTTGTTGTCCACGCATTGATCCGGTAAACTTCTGCTCCTGATTCTTCATAAAACTCTTTTGTGCAGGTATAACCTGTTACCCGATCATCAAAAGCAACGATAATCTCCCCGCTATGATTATCAACAACATTCAGAAGGTCATCAGAGTATGGAAAAAATTCAGGTGATGTCAAAACCCCAAAAGCAATCATCACCACGGCACACGCTATAATTGCGGTGAAAAAAATGGTTTGCAGGCGTTTGATAAACAAGTCCTTTTTGATCCTTTTTAACGGAACAATGTTAGTATCAATATCAGGAACAAATTTTGCGGGGCCGCGCATACGCTCTAATTCTGCACGACACTCCGCACAATACTCCAGATGATTGCGCACAAATTCTTGTGTATCTGCGCTGACCATATCTTCCACATAAAGCGGGAGTATATCTTTAATCAAATTACATTGATTACTCATTTTCGGCCTCCATTTGACTTAATATTTTGTTTCTTGCACGATGATAAGTGACGCACTCATTTGCAGGGTCTGATGCAGGGTTGCTGGCTGGCTGCAACGGCAGTAGGTAA
>OGZH01000347.1_pt1 | contig 32849 bp, 32 predicted proteins | sample 1576741 | NCBI WGS metagenome assembly OGZH01 (sample SAMEA3541560, study PRJEB24748) | human gut metagenome | biome: human gut; feature: human-associated habitat; material: faeces | place: China | collected 2012 | reverse complement strand
CCTATCATCATTGGTGCTAAAAGTGTATTTGTTGCTGAAGCAAAAACTCCCGTATGAAATGCAGTATGTTCACAGAGACATAAAACCTCAAAATATTTTTATAAAAGATAATAATGTATATTTAAGTGATTTTGGATTAGTTTGGAATGAAGATTTTGATTCTTTAACTAAAATAAATGAAGGAATTGGTCCACAAAACACTAAACCACCTGAATGTGTAAAGGGATTTGCGTATAAAAAAACGAACTTGTTTTTAGGACACATTGATGTATATGAATTTGCAAAAACTGTATGGATGATTTTAACTGAAAATAAAATGTGCTTTAGCGGCGAATATAAGAGAGAAAGAAAAGACATTTTTTTGACTGAAGATACAATAATTAATAATGATTATGATGAGTTGCAAACATTAGAACCTTTACATGAATTTTTGGAATTAGCTACTAAAGATCATTTTGATAGCAGACCAGATATCGATAAATGTTATTTGCTTCTTAATGAACTTATCGAAGCAAATAAAGATACTGAAAAAATAAAAGAATATAATTTAATTGCATTAGATAAAGAGATTCAAATTACTAGTAGACCAGATGGATATAAATATTTAGAAGTATTTACAATTGCTAAAAATATTAATTTATTGTCATCTATGTTTTATATTTATCTGCCTCAATATAGTATAAAAATATTAATAAACGATTGCCAAGTAATAAATAAAGAATTAATGATTATAAATATAATTGATGATAAAAATAATGAGTACTTAATTAAAGTACATAAATTAGAAATTAATTATGGCTATGATCAAGAAAGAAATAAATTGATAAATAGTATAATTTAGTGCGAATACAAGCTATAAAGCGCGTATTCGCGCTATTTTTTTTGCTATTTTTTGCAGAAAAACTTAAAAAGTGTACAAAAAATGAAAGGAGGAAATGACATAATGCCAAGGGCAAAATTGACATTTGAAGAGCGTGTGTGGTTGGAGGAAGCATTAAACAAGAAAGTAAATCACATGGAGATTTGTAGATACCTGGGTATCAGTACATATCAACTTCAAGTTGAAAGAAAGCTTGGCTGGATAAAAAAAGAACAGAGATACAGTGCTGAAAAAGCGCAGCATGCATTGAAGTAAAGAAATTAATTAGTAAGTAGGAAAGGATGTATTGACAAATGAAAGGAAGATTAAAAAAAATCCTATCGTGTCTTTTAGTTATTGGGTTAGTAGGTGGTATGTGCCAGATTCCAGCAGAGAAATCTCTGGCAGCAACACTGCCTGTAAAACTAGATATCTTAGGAACACATGGTACCACAAAGATTGGCAGTAAAACCAAATCTGGAGATTGGTACAAGATGACAGTGGAAAGTCATGATGCTTTTTGTATGAACCTAGGTTATACATGTCACACGGGAGATGAATATAGTGTCAATTCCTCTGGCACGTATTCAACAGCGGATGGAGGAAAGAAAGCATTAAAGGCGTACATCGGATATTGGTATGATAAAACTAAGAAAGGAAGTAATAAAGCCTATGTTGTTGCACAATCACTTCTCTGGGGTGTACAAGAAGGAAAAACTTCTGAAAGTGAATTAAAAACAATTATCACTAATATAAAAAAGGCTTCAGGGTATTATAGTTCAAAATCGACAAACGAATTGTATAGTGAAATATTTGAGAAGACAGGAACATTAACGGTTTCGTTTAAAGAATATAAATACAGTGGAGGAAGTTCACATCGACAGGTTTTATTATATATGGATGCTGAGGGGATTAGAACAAAACCTCATTCTGTAAATACCAATTCCAATTATCGCCAAAAGATACGATTTACAAAAATGGACGATGACGGAAGACCAGTTGCAGGGGCAAAGTTTTCAATTGAAGCAAAAGACATTGATACGTTGTATTATTACAAACTAAATGATAAGGGTTCTAACACGGATGAAGAAATCCCTGATTTCACCGTAGAAACCACAACCGACAGCAATGGACAATTTACAATTCGCTATACCTACCATATTCAGTCAGAAACTTTTTACTTTTACACAGATACGGAACTGAAGGGTATGACAGCTGCTGAAAAAGAAAAAGCTAAACGCGATATGGATGAAGCAGGTCAAAGACATGGTGCCGGGATGACTCAAAGTGCAGCGGAAGAACTGATGAAAAAAAGTCTGAAAGAAAAATTGGATAAAGTCAATAACCAGTACATTATCAAGGAGTTGGATACCGGAAATCCTAATTTGATTCTTGACCCGGAATTGGCAAAGGGCGTAACCGTTATATGTGATGCAGATGATTCTGATTTTAACTATGGTGTCAGTGGTATAACAGACAATGTTATAAAAGATGTAAAAGGAATTAACAATCACAAAAAAGCGACAGTAAAGGTAAAGAAGTTAGTAAGTAACACAAACGACAAGAAAGCGCATGGTGATGCCAGTGTGGAAGGGGCGGTTTATCAATTGTTTGATGATGCTGCCTGTACGAAAACAGCCACCGTGTATGACAGCAAGGGAAAAGAAAAAACAGAAGACCTTTATATCATTAAAAATGGCGAGTTGGAAACCGATTATTTACGAGCTGGGAAAACATATTACTTAAAAGAGAAAAGAGCACCCGAAGGGTTCTTACTCTCTACGGATGTATTAAAGATTCAGGTGGATGGTAATAGTTTAACACAGGAGTACACGCCTAATGCAAAAACGTATGAGGTGCAGGAAACGGAAAAGAAAGGTCATCTGGAAATTTATAAATTTACAACGGATGGTTCAACAGGACCTGCCAATTTTGAAAAAGGAGCTACTTTTGAAATAACAAAAAAGGGAAAGAAATATGAGGAGTGCAAAGAAGATGAGCGCGCGATTTTAGTAGCCGATGAAAATGGACATGCTAAAACAACCGAAGCATTAGCTTACGGTACTTATGTGATTCATCAGACAAAAACAGGAGATGCAGACACAGAAAAAATTGCAGATGAAGAAATTGAAATTGGTATGGATATTACTTCTGCAGCGTTGAATTATAAGGTTTATACACGTCTTTATAACAATGCACCATTTAAGGCTCATCTGCGGATAATAAAGAAGTCAAAGAACACGGAAAAGACAGTATTGAAAGCAAATACCAAATATCAAATCTATCAAGTTGAAAAGGATGGCACAGAGAAAAGAGTAGAACAGTCATTTTTCAATGGAAATACCATGATAAAGGTAGGTACCGATGAATACCCATTTGTTACAGATGAAAGCGGAGAAGTGCTTACTGCACAAGGATTATCTTCCGGTAAATATCGGATTTATGAGATTGATTCTGCCAGTGGCTTGCACATTACCACAAAATTCATTGAGTTTGTGGTAGACAGTAAATCTGATAATTACAAGATGGAAAAAGATGCGGATGGAAATACTTTTGCAACCATTACTTTGGATTATCTTAATGAAGATACCTATGGGAAATTGAAAATTTACAAGTCCGGTGAAATGCTGAGCAAATATGAAAACGGTCAATTTATTTATGAAGAGAAACCGCTAAAAGGTGCAACTTTTGAAATCTATGCAGATGGAAATATTGAAACCCAGGATAACCAGGGAACCAATTGGTTTGACGATGGGGAACTGGTTGCTACGATTAAAAGCGGTGAGAAAGCAGTCTTTACAAAAGATTGCAAAGGAATTACCGGATATGAAGTGAAAGACGGTATCGTAACAGTAAATCTTCCATTGGGTAAATACAAGGTAAAAGAGACAAAAACACTGTATGGTTACCTGCTTCCGGGGAAAGATTGGTCGGTTGAATTTAACTGGAACAATAAGGATGAAGAATATGTTCTTAACTCTACCAGTGCAACGAATACAGAGGGCATATTGTCTGTTTTCAATGAGCGCGCAAAGACTGCAGTTGAGATAAAAAAGACAGACGAAGAAACTACTAAGCCAATTAAGGATGTAACCTTTGGCTTATACAGTAAGGATGCCATTTATAATGCAGACGGAAAGCAAATTGTGAAAGCAGAGGAAAAATTAGGCACTGTTGTAACGGATGAAAAAGGACAGGCTTCTTTTGCTCAGGATCTACCTCTTATGAGTGAAACTTATGGAGAAGAAGCAGCCAGTGGCAGTGCGGTATCTGTATCAGGCGGTGCTGTTACGGCGAATGAGAATAAAACGCTTAACTCTGGTGACTATTATCTTAAGGAAGAAAGTGTTCCGGGTGGCTATTATCTGGATAGTACATTATTACCGGTACATTTGGAATACAAAGATAATAAAACAGCTGTAATCAAAGTAAATGTAAATCATAAAAACAAACAGACAGAGGTGCAAATGGACAAGACCGCAGTTGCAGGAAGTGAAGAAATCGATGGCTGCCATTTGCAGATATCTGATGAGGAAGGAAATGTGATTTTGCAATGGACATCCGGAAATAATACGGATGTAAAAGTAAACCAGGACTTGGGATATCAGAATTTACTGACAGCGTTCACGCAGGACAAGCACAGAACACTCCGGGGCTTGTATCAGCACAAGACTTACATACTAACAGAGACAAGACCGGCAGACGGTTATGTTACCGCAGATAGTATTGCTTTTCAGTTGCAGGAAAGCAGCACTGAACCAGGGAAAACACTGGTGTCAATCCGGAATGCAGATGGAAATTTTGTTCTGCAGGAATCTAATGTAGTTCACATGGTGGATTACAAAACTACCATTACCTTTAAAAAGAAGAGCAGTGATGGATCTTTGATTGGCGGTGCAAAGATGGCTGTTTATGACAGTCAGGGAAATAAGGTAACAGAATTTACTACAAAAAAAGGTAAGAAAAAGATATTTACCGGATTATTAAAGGTAGGGGAAACCTACACCTTTAAGGAAATCGAAGCACCGGAAGGATATGAATTGGCGAAACCGGTCACATATCAGATCAAGGACACAAAAGATGAGCAGATCGTGTCTATGGTGGATAAAAAACTGGGAATTATCACAACCAAAACACCAAAGAAGTTTTGGGAAGGTAAGGACAGTAAAACATCACCGAAGACAGGATATTTGTATCTGATATTTGGGTTGTTGTTAGTAGGTTTAAGTGGTGGCACAGGTGGCATCATGTTGTGGAGGAAAGGGAAAAAATATGAGAAAAACAAGTAGATTTATAAGCATCTTATCTTTATTGGTATTAGTTTTGGTAATGCTGCCCGGCGTTGGTGTCCGGGCGGCAGCTCCGGAGTTAATTCAAAAAGAAAAACAGTATGTCACACTCAACGAAAAGGAAAAGCAACCGTTTGATAAAAGCATTGTTATCGATGGAAAGACTTATCAGTTGCAGAATGTGTCATACGAAACTGTTAGCAAAAATCCGGTAAAAGTAAAAGAAAAAGTAACATTGATAAAAAAGACAAAGCCTATGAAGAAAAGTGAATCTTTTGAGGCGGAGAAGAAGATAACGAAAGACGGTGTTACATATAAGTTGACCGGAGTCAGCAAAAAAGAAAAAAAGAGTAAGAAAAAGTGGAAGCAGACAGTGGCCGCTTATTCTGAATTTGATTCGTTAGGAGAAGCACAAAGTGCATCGGGTCAAAAGATGGTAACTGTCACAGACAAAAAAACAGGAGAAACGGTAGTTGTTCCTTGCGTCAAAACTTCTACAAAAAAAACAGCAGAGACATGGGATTATTCACATATTGATATTCTGTTTTCCGGGTATGATGCAGAAACTTTCATTTGGAAAGACTTGAAAGTTAAGAAAAACACCAAAAATCCTTTAAAAGGATATGAAGTTGCGTTAATTGAAAGTGTTGGTGGTAATCCGGATAAGTATAAAGTTCAAAAAGTTGTTTGGCAGGGAAAAAGTTATAAAAAAAACGGTACTTTGTACCGGAAGGCAAGAGCCGTTGTTAGAAAAAAGATACCACACTACCGGGTTAATTACTCTGGAAGTATAACACATACAGAAGAACCAGACTATGTGTACTCTTGCACTTATGCAGGAGTAAAAGAAACAGATAGTAAGGATATTTCTTATGTTGTGGCTGCGAAAGCTAATTATCAGTTAGAGCAGACCAAAGAGACAAAGAAAGTTCCGGTGTTATTTATAACTTTAGCAGTAGTGTTGGTGTTGGCAGCTGTTGTTGGAATATTATTTATTCTGGTAAAAAAAAGAAAGACAAAGGAAGGAGGGGATAGTCATGGCAAAATTAGCAAAAAACATAGTTGATTTTTGTGGGGCGGTGGCTCCGTACTCATATGTTTTTGCTGTAGTCACTGCATTAGTTGTGGGAGTTATGCTCGCAGTGCCAAGTGAAAAACTACATGAAAAAGCAAAGAGCTACGGTGGTTGGGCCATTTTAGGAACATCATTTATTGCAGGGTGTGTATATTTGGGCAAGAACCTTACATCATATTGGAGCTTTTAAGCATGAAGTAAAAAAGTACGGTAGGGGGAATTTTCCCCCTTACTGTATAGGAGTTGACTATGGGGAAAAATAAAAAGAATAATGAATTGCGATTGGAGCGATTCTTTGGAAATGGAATAATAATTTTAGTTGTTTTAATTGTGGAAGACCTGCTGCTGTATATGTTAATAAATTATTTATTCAACATTGTAGTAAATATAGGATTAGGAACCGGAAACTGGAGTCATCCGGAATACTACATAGGGATAAAAAATATCCTTCCGGATTTTGAAAGGATTCATAAATACCATGATATATATGGTTTTATATGCCTGGTTTATGGCTGCTTTTGCTTAGTATTTAATATCCGGCAGGGTTACCGGATGAGAGCATCGTTTTCGTCCAAAGGCTTTAATTTAAATCAAAAGGGATGCGCAAGATGGACAACAACAAAAGAAATCAAAAGACAATACAGTAGAATCCCAGAGAAGGATAAAGTCTTTCCCGGATATGGAGGTACTATTGTATCTCGAATTGGAAAAAATTTATACATTGATCCAGATTTGACAAACAACTTGTGCATCGGCATTACTCGTTCCGGTAAAGGGGAAATGTATGTTATTCCCTCAATCGATGTTTATTCAAGAGCAGAAAATAAGACATCCATGGTTGTGCTGGATCCAAAAATAGAATTGTATAAAACATCAAAGAAAACTTTGGAAGAAAGAGGATATGAGGTATATTTGCTTTCTTTGGTAGATCCGGAACATTCCATGGGATTTAGTCCTTTAGATCAGGTAATTAGTTTATATGCTGCAGGCGATTATGCCAATGCGGAGCTTTTGGTACAGACTTTTTGTTATTCCATATTTAATCCGGACAAGCCGATAAATGGTGATACCTTTTGGCAGGATTCGCCTACTTCGCTTTTATCTGCCCTTGTGATTGCCGTAATTGAAGATGTGTTTGAATGGATTAAAGTTGAAAATGCCACAGGAGAAGAGAAGAAAAAACATATTCAAAAAATTAATATGTTTTCCATCATCAATTTATTTGGAGAACTGGTTAGCCAAACCAATCCGGATAATCCATATGTTACGGGCTTGGATATGTTTTTCCAAATGCGTCCTTCTTTGGACAGGGCAAAGATTAAGTTTTTTGGAGTGGAAGTTGCCGGAAGTCGGACAAAGGCAAGTATCTATTCCAGCATGCTTATGAAATTAACAATCTTTACATACGAGAATTTCGCCAAAATGACGGCGGAATCAACAATGAATTTAGAAGATATCGGATTTGGGGATAAGCCCATTGCTGTGTTTATTGAAATGCCGGATTATGATAAATCCGCTCATTTCTTAGGCTCGGTATTTATCCGGCAATTATACTTTGTGTTGGCAAGAAAGGCTACCAGACAGCAGAATGGTCGCTGTAAAAACCGCGTTAAAATAATAGCGGATGAATTTGGTAATATGCCGGCGATTGAAGCAATGGAAAATATCATAACGGTATGCCTGGGAAGGAATATATCGTTTGACCTTTATATACAGGCATATGCTCAGCTAAATAAACTATATGGAGACAATGCCAAAACGATTTCCGGAAACTGTGGAAACACTATCTACATTCTCTCGGATGACGATGATACAACCAAGCAGATTTCGGCAAACTTGGGAAATGAGACGATCGTTGATATGCAGCGAAACGGAAGTCGATTGTCGGCAAATAAAACAATCATGGAAACAACGGCGGACAAACCTTTATTAAATCCCAATCAGCTGGAAGAACTAAAACCGGGAGAGTGTGTTATTAAAAGAATTATGAAGCGGCGCGATTTGAAAGGAAGATTGATTACACCACACCCGATTTTCAACAGTTTAGAAAATAAACGACGGCTGCTGTTCCGGTACGAATACCTTACTGATACTTTCCCGAATCCGGACGAAGTGGATATTAGTGATGTGAACAAAGAAGATTTAAGTCATATTAAGGTAAATGAAAGGGTTTGGGACTATCGTATGAGTTTTGCATTATTCAACTTTACGACAACAGAAAAAGAATCCAATAAAAAAGAAAAAACAATAAAAATTGGAGAACTGGATAATAGTGAAAATTTGATTGCAGCTTTGAAAGAAGTGCTTGGAAGCACGATAAAAAAGAACATGAATATTGATACAGTGATGGATATGCTGCGTGAAGCAGATTTAGATGAGCAGACCAAAGAAAAGTATATGGATTTGTTATACATGGGAAAGGAGGAAATGACAGAATGAAATATGGATTAAAAACAAGGGAAAAGATAGTGTTATTTTTATCACTTTTGATATGTCCGCTTTTTACATGCCAGATACGCGCCTTGGCATTGGAAGATGACCAGGTAATTAAAATACTATCGAGTAATCCGGGACTTTTTCATGAAAATGGAATTGTGGCTAGTGCCTTTCGGTTTATTGGTTGGGGCATCACAAAAGGGATTGCAGCTTTAGCGGATGTGTGTGCTGGCCTTTATGACACATGCTTTGGGTTTATTGATTTTACAAAGTATACGCCGGTAAAAACATTTATCAATCAGTGGAAACCGGTATTCATCGGCTTAGTATGTTTATCTATTTTGCTGATTGGAATTTTACTTTGTATTGGCTGGGAGAAGAAACCCAAAATTGTTATTAATTTGCTAATAGCGGTAACTGTGGTTTCTTCAAGTACCTATGTAATTAATACCATGAACAAGTTTATCAGCAAAGAAGTACGAAGTGAAATATTAGGGGAACAGAGTTCGGCAGTAGTATACAGTACAATCGGCAATAACATACATGACCTAAAATGGCTGAATAAGACAGTCGGATTAGCCAATTTGAATAAGAAAACAAAGGGCAAGAAAAATGCAGATAAGGTTTATGACACATTTTCAAAAAGCCAGTTTAAAAATCTGGATATTCAGGAAATTCTTGACCCGGAAGATTTCGAGGGAGATGCAGGGGATATATTGAAAAATGGCTTGCAGTCAGAAAGTGATGATAAGAACAAGATTACCTATTCATTGGATGAATTATATGACGGTGTAGCGTGGACGGATTTGCTAAATGAATTTTACTATCGTTATACAGTGGATTATGGCGTGATGTGGATGGAACTGATCTCGCTTATTATCATATACTTGTTTATGTCATATAAGGTAATTCGTATCTTATATGAGATTGTAATACATCGATTATTAGCTTATTTGTACTCAGCTAATTTGAACAATAATCAGAAAATTTTGAAGATATTGGATTCCTTGAAAGACAGTTATATCTTATTACTATTTACAACTGTCATAATTAAGTTTTATCTTCTGGCAACAAAGTTTATATCCGGATGGAATGTGTCCGGTATTGCAAAGGGAATCATTTTGTTGTTTTTAGCATTTGCAGTAATCGATGGTCCGAATCTGATTCAAAAACTGACAGGAGCAGATATTGGAGCCAGCGATGGTATGGGAAAAATGATGTCTTTGTTTTATGGCGGACGAATGGCTGCCAGTACAGTTGGTGCCGCAGCAGGTGCTGTTAAATCCGGAGTAGGTGCAGTAAAAAATGGCGCGTCCAGAGCTTTCTCAAAACCAAATGCGAAAGAAGCATTTAGTGGAAATCCGGCCATGGATGAACAGGCACAAGATATGGTTGATGCCGGAGCGGCAACAGCCAGTGCAGATAATGCACTTAATCAGCACAATAACCAGTCGAATGACAATAACATGGATAATAAGACAACAAATCATAATAACCAAAACAACAATGCAACTAATAACCAGAACAATCATGCCGATGTACTGGAATCCGGAGAAAAAGAGGCTGCAAATGGTAGAAATGGAGAGACAGCATCTTCCCAAACACCGGAGAGTAGCAAACAAAAAGAAAATGCAGAATTTGCCGGAGCAGGAAGTCCATCTCCAAATTCGACATCGGCTATGTCCGCTGAGCAGGGTAAGAAGAATGGTGGTTACCAAATGGGACAGATTGGACATAATCAAACCAGAAATGATGCGCTCAATGGTGTTCCTTCAGGAGGAAATGCCGGCATAGGTTCCGACAGTATGAAACAAATGGAAAAAGACTTAAGCAGCACAAGAACAGGAATGTCAATGGATTCAACGAATAATATTGCCGGCAATAAACCGATTGAAGCGGGAGGACATATGTTTGACCGGGTATCGGGAAGCGATACATCAAGTAAAAATAATGAGCCAAAGAAACCGGGAAGTAAGGATATATTTGGAGATAATGCAGGGAGGAAAAATTAATGAAGCACATTGTAGTTCAGGACATTAAAAGTGAAACCAAAGTGGGAAAGAGTGTGTATCTTTTTGATTTTTTCTTTTTAGTGACTTATGGTGCTGTATCTTTTTTGTTTGGTAGCACAGTACATGAGATGCTTCGCATCCCATTTTACATTTTCTCTGCTGTTTGTGCCATTTTTCTTACGATGAAAAGTAATTGGAATAAAAAGAGAAGAAATTGGGAGAGCTTGCTCTTGTATATTAGAAGAGACAAGGGGGTTTATTATCCCCTTGTGAATGAAAATGTAGCAACGGAATTGGACAAGAAACGAAGAAAGGAGGCTGTCGGCTATGAAGAAGACAACAAAGAAAAAAAAGCCATCGGTTAGAAAAACCATATTAGATATTGTACCGATTCGTAGTATTTCAGAAAAAGGGTACTACAACATGGATGATGGCAGTTACATGGATTTGCTGCAAATACAATCAAAAGACCTAATTAATTCATCGGAAGATGAAGTGGAGTATGATTGTCTGAAGTTTGCTAAGTTGTATAGATTGTATGCAGAACCAGTTAAGATTGCATGTATTAATTTTCCGTGTGATTATTCCAAACAGAAAAGGTTTCTGGAATACAAAATTAAAAGCACGAAAAATACAATTTTTAAGGAGCAGTTACAGAAAAAGTTAGATGAGTTGGTCTGGCTAGAAAAACATAATACAACCAGAGAATACTACTATATGATTTTTTCTGAGACAGAAGAAGGCTTAGAAAAAAACATTCGTACCATGTTCAGCGTCTTGGGAAGAGGAAGGGGAGGTTTGGTTGAAAAGATTTCATATGAAAAAAAGAAAGAAATTCTTTTCCGTGTACTGAATAAGTGCGTTATGACAAATGCATAAAGAAAGGGGATAAAACGATGGCTAGGGATAAGAAAAAAGAACAACAGATTGATACCTATTTGTTGGAGAAAATACAGCCACAGGGTGGAATAACCTTTATGGATGCCAAATACATATCCACTGGTGGCGGCTATGAAGCCTGCTTACATATTTTTGAATATCCGAAGACACTAGATGATTATTGGCTGGCTAATATTTGTAATATACCGAATACCGCGGTTTTTATTGACATAGCAACGGATGATGTTATTACAGTCAAGAAAAATATTAATCGTTCCATGAAAGAACAAACTTATCGTTACAATGAATCTAAAAATTTTCAGGAAAGTTATGACGCAAAGAAACGCTTTCAGGAATTAGAAACGCTGTACGATGAAATAAGTAATTTGGGCGAAGTGGTTAAATTGATTCATTCGAGGATTTTTATTTCGGATTCATCCTGGACTGAATTGGAAGAAAAAATTAAAGACATAAAAGCACAACTGGAGAGCAATGGTTACCTTGGTGCAATTTTTATGAATGAAACAAAATCTGAATGGACAAGCATGTTTAAATCGTATGCAAGGCAGGAGAACGAAAGATTTTTTGTATATGGACAACCGCTCACCAGTAGTGCGATAGCAACCGGTAATCCGTTTCACTATTCTCATTTATCGGATGAGAACGGTTTGTTTTTAGGCAAAACACCTTGTGGTGGTGATGTGCTTTTTAATTTGTTTCTTAAGTCACAAAGCAGACTTTACTACAACTTCCTGTGCTGCGGAACAATGGGAAGCGGTAAATCTACGCTTCTTAAAAAGTTATTGTTACACACCGGTATTGTTGGAGACTTCGTTCGCACATTCGACATTTCCGGAGAGTTTACTACGCTGACTAATGTGTTGGGCGGAAAGGTGCTGAAACTGGATGGCTCGAATGGTATTTTAAATCCATTGGAAATCCTTCGAGGCGGGGATGATGATGTGGTGTCCTTTACCATGCATATCTCAAAAGTAAGCACGATTTACAAATTTCTAGTGGCGGGTGATTACACCACACAGGAAATTATTGAGTTTGAAGAATTGCTCAGGCAGCTATATAAAAAGTGGGGATGGGAATTAAAGAAGGGGAAACTGACTCGTCCGGTTACAGGACTTCCAGCGAAGGAATATCCAATATTTGAAGATATGCTTAATTTTATTAACGATAGAATTGATAAAATACAAGCCGGTACATACAAAGATGTTGAACTGGTGCTCGTGGAGAATAACTTAATATTACTGGATAAGATTCGTAAGGTGATTAGTAGTATTGTTTATACTTATGGAAATCTTTTTAATGGTTATACGACGATTAATAATATTGTTGACGAGCAGATAGTAACTTTCGATATATCCACAATAAAGGATATGAAGCCGGAAGTTTTTGATGCTTTACTGTTTGATATGGTTTCCCTCTGTTGGGACAACTGTGTCACTAACGGCAAATTAATGATGAAAGGTCTTTATGATAAAACACTGGATGACTGGGATATTATACATACGCTGATTTTGATTGATGAGAGTCATCGCTGGGTTAATACTAAAAAACCTCATGCATTGGACATGATTACCGTTTATCTCCGTGAAGCAAGAAAATACTTCGGAGGAATCGGATTGGCAAGCCAATCGGTGCGAGATTATGTTCCAGAGGGAACGGCGGATAAAGATGTAGACAAGATGAAAACAGTATTTGAACTTACTCAATATAAGTTTATTTTTCATCAGGACTCCAATGTTTCCGGATTGCTTGGAAAGATTTTCGAGGGTGAATTAACACCATCACAGATAGCAAGAATCTCCAAACTTGATGTTGGTGAAAACATCTTAGCGATAGCATCAGACCGCAATATTGAATTTAAAGTTCATCTTCCGGCAGATGAAGAGGCTATATTTCAAGGAGGTATGTGATGAAAAAAACATTATATACCATCTTAAGTATTGGTATCTTATTGCTTTCCGTGATTTTAATACTTCCGGTGACTGTTACAAGTGTAGTGACAGTCGTATTAGGAGGTGGAGAGGAAGAAGAGGGAGGTAACAGTGGAGATGATAGCGTAAGCGTTTCGGTCTCGTTGCTCCTATCAGAGGAAGTAGAAGCATACCGTAATCAAGTATTAAAAGAAACTGAAAAACATAAGATGGAGGCTTATATTGATTTGTTTCTTGCTGTCATGCAGCAGGAGAGTGGAGGGAATGGCAGCGATGTGTTTCAGGCATCGGAAAGTAAGGGGCTGCCACCAAATACCTTATCCACGGCAGAAAGTATTAAGCAGGGAGTCGCATATTTAAGTGCGATGATAAAAAAAGCCGGGTGCACCTCACCCAGTGATATATTACATATAAAATTGGCACTGCAGGGATATAACTTTGGCGGTGGATATATTGATTATGCCATAAAAAAAGACGGGAAATGGACACAACAAAATACCTTTTCCTTTGCAAAACAGAAAAGTGGAGGAAAACGCAATTCCGGTATCCGGGCAGAGCAGTTAGGTCCATGGCGATATGGAGACCAGTATTACACGGCGCACGTGCTTAGGTACTACAGCATGGCATCTGGTAGCAGCAGTGATGAAAGTGCAGGAGACCCAGTGAAGATACCGGTAGCGGAGCGTATGAAGTGGCTGTTTCCGAAAGGAACACCGAAAACGGAACTTGATATGCAGCCATATTTAACTCAGATTGAAGTGTCAATTTATACGAGAAAAAAACAAAAAAGCAAAATGACTTTGACAGTGCACAAAAAGCTGGCACAAGAAATTACAGCAGTCTTTGAGGAAATGGCAAAAATGAAGTTTCCAATCAATCCGGCGTGTACTGCCGGTTATAACTGGCGCAATATGGCATCCAATAAAAATAAACAATCGTACCATTCGTATGGTTCGGTAATTGATGTGAACTGGGAGCATAATGGAGCTACTTATACCGGATGGCCGTATAAGCCCGGGAAAGACAAAATGGCAGTAACCAAAAAGGTAGTTGCTGTATGGAAAAAACATGGCTTTTACTGGGGCGGAGACTGGTCGGCAGCTTACTTTGATCCGATGCATTTTACTTATACAAATAATTAAGGGAGGCAGGAAATAATGGAACGAAGAAAAAAGGGAATTGTCCTTATTCTTATTGCAATATTGATTTTCGGTGTGTTTGCAGGGGTGGAATTTTTCGGTAAAAAAGAAAAAAAAGAACCGGCACAAACATCTGCTACGGCAGCAATTCCGTCTGCAACACCGATTCCAACCAGTGTGGTAACGATTACTCCGAAACCACCGGCAGATGCAGAAACCGAAGAAGATAAAAAAAGCACTGCTTTGGTCGAAATACGAGCCGAGATATTACAGCAATTACAAGTAAGTGCTACGGAATTTGAAAAGCAAATTCAGATATTTAAAAATTCTTTTGGTTATGCAGCAGCAAAGCAAGTCAAAGATATGGGAGAGATTACGATTAGTTATACGGAACATACTATGACGATACCCTGTTACATGACGGTGAATAAAAAAGTTGTAAAATTTGATGTGATTTATAACATGAACAAAAAAACATGGCGATTTGAGCCATGGTAATACGAGAGAAGGGAGATTGATACGATGAAAAAATTATTTATATGTTGTGATAGAGAGGCAAGAGAACGAGTGGTAGAGAGAGCAAAAACAGCATTTGGCCACTCAGTGGCAGTTGTAGAAGATATGAACCGGGCAGATATGGCATATGTCGTAGGAAAAGTTACTCCGGATATGCAGCAAGAGATGAGGGCGTTAGAACAAAAAAATCTTCGCACAGTAAAGGTAAACGAAGATTTCATTAATGAAGAATTGTATGAACAGGTTTTGAAAGGAAAAGTCCATGTTAAGGAAAAAGACTTTGGAAGGGAGCGGTAAATTTTGAAAAAGAATTATGAAATGACAAAAAGAAAAGGAAATCTTGCCTTGTTTGGGGTTGTGTTTTTTTTCATCGCTGGGTATATATTTTTCTTTTCTTCCTCTTCATGGATGCCGGCAAATCTGTCGGCCAGCCTGCTAACACCGCTTAGAGAAAATGTGCAGTGGAGCGAGCGAACACTCCAGATTAGAAGATGGGAATATTGTGAGGCTGAGAAGATAATGGAGGTGGAAATCGACATAGATAATCAGTCATTCGATGGAAAAAATCATTATCGTTATACTGCGATAACTCGAAATAACGACCAGTTAAAGGTTGTAAAGATGATTGAGGATAGCGACTGGATAATCCTGCGAATTGAAAATGTGGCAGATGATTTTGGAGAAATCTCTTTGAGACTCGATATGATGGGAGAACAGGATGACGACAATACTTTGAGGCTATATACAAATGTAAATGCTGTAAAGCGAGTGAATGATTTAAAAAAAAGGGATAGAAAAGGATATCAACTGTTACGCTTAGAGCGGGATACAGAAACCTATCAGGAAGAAATCAGAACGCTGGAACAGAAAAAGAAATCGCTTACAGAAAAAAATCAGCGAATGCAGGAGGAAATTAATCGTTTGCAAAGTGAAGAAAGTTTTCAAACAGACGAGATGAAAGCAGAGCAGACAGATAAGATTACAGAAATTCAATCTGAAATCACATCAAATCAGGATGAACTACAGTCCTATGAAGTTCAGCTGCAAGAAAAAAGAGCGAGGATTGAATTGATTAAGAAACAGATGACGCAATAAGAATTGGAGGTGCTAATTATGCTGTTGTTTGTCGGGAAAAAGGAAAAAGGTTTTTTTACTGAAGAAACCGAAGAAAAGGTTGAATATATTGACGAGGCATTACATATCAAAGACCAGGCAGAAGCAATATTGAGATTTAATGAAGAGGCAACGGTAGTTATTTATGATATTGAACAATATGCGGACGAAGCAAAGGAATTGGTTCACTGGATTAATCGGATTGAAGATGCTTTGAAAATTAAAACAATCATATTCGCGGCCGGGTATTCACCCAAAAGTACCGTTTGTCGTATGCTTTGGGATGCCGGAGTAAAAAATTTTATATTTTCCATTTATCTGGGAGACCAAAAGGAAGATTTAGAATACTGTCTTACTGGATATTATGAAAATTTTGGCTATGAAGAAAAACGTGGATTTTCATTTGAAGAAGAAGAGGAAAAAGAGGAGTCCGAGGAAAAGAAAAAGACCAGAACGATTGGAATTGGAGTGGCCGGTTGTATTAAAAGAATGGGAACGACTACGCAGGCATTGCAGCTTGTTAAATACCTGCAGTTTGTTGGATTCAAGGCAGCTTATTTTCAAATGAACGCCAGTAACTTTGTAGAAGCCGTTAAAGATGCGTACGAGCAGGTGACAGTGGATGATGAAATTGGTCTTGTAAGCTATGCAAAGGTAGATATGTTCTGCAGAACCGATAGACTGCAGGAAGTTCTTAATTTAGATTACGATTACCTGGTGTTTGATTATGGTGTGGCGGGCGAGAATGGTTTTAACAAAATTTCTTTTCTGGAAAAAGAACAACAGATTTTTGTGGTTGGCAGTAAACCGGGTGGTGAGTTTGAAAAAACTTATGATGTGATTAAAAACAACTTTTACAACAATGTGTTTTATATTTATAACTTTGTTGCGGAAGGGGAGCAGGAAGATATAAAAGAGCTTATGGGCGAAAAAGCAGGAGTTACATTTTTTGCTGAAGAAGCCAGAGACCCTTTTGTTTTTTCCGGTGACATGAAAACCTATGGAAGTATTCTATCTCTGGAGGAAGAAAAAGACAGAGATAGTAAGCCTGCAAAAAAGAAAAAAAGACTATTTGGGAAAAGGAGATAAATCGGATGGAGAGAAAATACGAAAATGTATATCTGGTTACATCACCGGATATACAAGTTCAAAATTTACTTGAAACAATGTCAGATTTAATGGTTGGGAATCTGTATGTTACAGAAAAAAATGATTGGATTGCGGCCGACTTTGTATGTTTTGACCCGGATTTTCGCTGGCATCTGGAATCAGAATCCATAATTATGGATGAAGAAAAAAAGAATTTGATTGAAATTATAGATGGAACCGGAAGTTGGGTATTTCGTTTGTTGGATTAGAAAGGGGTATGAGTATGGCTGAGAAGAAAATTGAAGATTTTGGAGAAAAAATTGGCGGTGCAAGGAAAGATTTGTATGCTCTAAATAGAGAACTTCGTTATGGAGATATTCTTGATTGGAACGATATGGAGAAAGAAAAATACATTACTAAAAAAGAAGCATTTCCGCTTCCGGATTATAAAAAAATGCTGGAAGAAGGAAAAGACAGAGAAGTTATATTTTTTATAAAAAAGGTAAGAGATTCGCTTCCTACTAAGCCTTTGGCAGCGATACCTTATTTGGCTTCTGCAGAACAAAGGAAAGATATTATTGATACAGCGCAGCGGGATTATTTACTAACTGTGAATCGTTTTTATGAAAAGGCTATGTCACTAACATCGCTGAGTGAATGCGCACGGTTTTACGATGAAATTAAAAGTGAGAATTTGCCGGATACAAATTGCTTTAATCGTAAACTGATAAAAGCAACAGATTTAGGAGGCAGACTTGGACTATATCAGTTCCGGCGAGAGTTGGAAAACAAGCAGTTTTTGTTCTCTGAGGATGAAAAGATACTTTCCAATTTTTCTTTTTATCGCTATGATGGACAGAATGTTACGAAAGAGGAATACAGAGAAGGTAAGGAGCGTTTGGTCATTCATGAGAGTGGTTGCTCAACTTATATTTACAATTTTCAAGAGGCAGGAATGACGGACTTGTCAGCATGGCAAAATGACACTTATTTTGTGCTGCAGAAAAATGATCGTGAGATAGTGGCTGTAAATTTACAGGACCGTGATGCGGCGGTGGAAGAAGCATTGAAAATCGGTAAAGAACAGAATCCAGAAAAAAAGAAAAAAACAAAGCGTAAAACACGCTTAAAGCCACCTCAGTTAGAGAATATAAGACCGACTGCAGAGGATTACCGTGGTGGTATGGATATAACCGGTGATGATATGATGCATACTTTCGGTTTCCGCGCCGGTGAATTTGGAAATTGGAACAATAATAATGACAGACAGACAAATCTGAATATGTCATTTGATGCATTTAAGGATTTAGCGAAGGCATTAAATATAAAAGATGAAGATATTGCTCTGGGTGGCAAATTAGCAATTGCTTATGGCGCACGTGGAAGTGGGTCTGCACTGGCTCATTTTGAACCTAGTGCAAATGTGATTAATCTAACTAAGATGCGTGGTGCCGGTTCTTTGGCTCATGAATGGGGACATGCGTTGGATTTATATGTAGCACGGGCATATGATATGGATTCGTCTATGGCTACCGGTGCTTCTTACTTAGAAATCCGGCAGGGAAAGGCTCCATTTAAAGAACTTATGGATACGATTAAATATAAGAATAATGAACGAACGGAATATTATAAAAACGCAGAAAAACTGGACACTGCGTTTAGTAAAACAGACCAGGGCTATTGGCGAAGTGATGTGGAACTTTTTGCCAGAGCATTTGCTTCCTATGTTCATGACAAGCTGCCGGCAAATACTTCCGATTATTTGGTCGGACATTCAGAAATGATTGCACTGGATGTTCAAGATGGTAATACCGTACAGATTCCAACCAGTCCGCAGGACAAAGAGCGAGAGGCAATCAACCAGGCATTTGATAAAGCCTTGGAAAGCCTGAAGGAAAAGGAAATTTTACATCATTATGTGCGAGAAGAAAAAAAGGAAGTAAAAAAACCGGAGAAAGAAGAAACTAAAACTGCAGGAAGAGCAGTAGCGAAAAAGAGATTTTATACAAATGAAGAGTCGGAACGGATGACAGATTGGCTGAAAGAACACATATCGGTTGTGGATGTGTGCCAGTCATTGGGATATTCTCCGGTACGAGTTGGTCAAAAATACTATTCTCTGAAAGAGCATGATTCAGTGAGAATAGACTTACAGAAGAACTGTTTTTATTGGAACTCTCGCGGGAAAAATGGAAGTGTCATTGATGCCTGCATAGCGTTTGGAGATATGGATAAATCAGAAGCCTACAACCATTTATATGATATGGCAGGTGGGCGAGAAGCGGTATTTGAAGCAGCTGTTGGAAATCAAGAATTAGAAGTTAAACCAGTTGCAGCAGCAAAGCAAAAACATCCTGAAAAAAAAGAAAAAGAAAACCTTAAGGATGAGCTGCCAAAGAAAGCGGCTCATATGCGGAATGTATATGCCTATTTGGGTAAAACTAGGCAGATTGATGGTAGTGTCATTAATGAGTTTGTTAAAAGACAGATGCTTTATCAGGATGACAGAAACAATTGTGTATTTGTATCACGAAACAAGGAAGGTGATCCGGTCTTTGCTTGTATGCGCGGTACGAACACATACAAGCGTTTTGTTGCAGATGTGAAAGGCAGTGACTACATCAAGGGATTTTATGTTAATAATCAGGCAGATAAATTATTTGTCGGCGAGTCAGTCATTGACATTATGAGTAAGATGACACTTTTAAAAAAAGATGGGGTGGATTATCACGATTATAACTATCTGGCAATGGCTGGAACACAAAAGCAGGAAGCGATTGAGAATGTTTTGGATAATAACAGGCAGATTAAAGAAATCTTTTTGGGTATGGATAATGATACCGGAGGATTTAAAGCGGTTACCAAATTGGAAGAGACACTTTCCGACAGAGACATATTACTGAAAAGAGATATGCCGGATAAGAGCGGTTATGACTGGAATGATATGCTTTGTTCTGCAGCCGGTGGTAAACAACAGGAAGCCATTGAGTATATGGCGTATGCTAAGCAGCATAAAGAAAGTCTGCATGATTTAAAAGCAGACAGGACAACCATTGTTATTAATGCGTTTGGTGGTCCGGGGTCTGGAAAAACAACTTCCTGTATGAATATATGTGCTGAGTTAAAAAAGCAGGGATTCAATGCAGAGTACGTGCAAGAATATGCAAAAGAGTTGGTATATGATAAAAATTTTGAAATGTTAGATGGTTCAAAAGAACATCAATTTGAAATTTTAAAAGAGCAAGTCCATCGGATGGACAGGCTTGTGGGTAAAACCGACTTTATTGTTACAGATTCCCCCATTCTTTTGAACACGGTTTATAACCGGCAGCTAACACCGGAATATGAAAGAATGGTGTCTGAATTAAGCGGACAATATCAGAATTTTTCATTTTTCATGAAAAGAGATGATAGCCAATTTCAGACAGAGGGAAGAATCCATGATTTACAGGAAAGCAAGCAAAAGGATAAGGAAATAAAATCGCTGTTAAAGAAGCACAAGGTGTACTACGGCACGTACGATCATGAGACAGTTGATGTGGTTGTACAAAACGCCATTGCTAATTTTAGGCGCTTAGAAAAAGATGAAAAGGGCAAAGAAGACGTACAAAAGAACTTAGAACCAACAAAGGAAGCGGATTCGCCGGAGGCGCAAAACATTAATATTTTTGAAAACCATGGAAAAGACAAGACCGATATTTTTTCTATGGTGAAGGATAAGACAAAGGATACTGGCATCTGGAAAGATGCACCAAAGGTCAGGCAGCCAATAAAGATGATGCCTGGGCTGGAACGATAGATAAAACAACAAGGAGCATGCAACATGAGGGACGAATATTTACTACTAAAACAGGCTGCGTATTTAATTGGTGTGACAAAACAAACATTTGAGTATTACATAAAAAAAGGCAAGATTAAGACCGAATTGAACCGTGGCAACCGGATGGTAAAAGTGTCCGCATTGGCTCTTTTTGTGAATGAGCAATTGAAAAAATATGATTTAGCCAAACAGTATTTTGAGGCAGACAGTAAATGGGCTTTTTGGAAACTGCAGCCTAAAAAATTTAATACAACAAATCGTATTGTGGAAGACAGTATGATTGAATATCTGACGCTGCAGCAGACAGCTTATTTGCTAGGATTATCTGCTTACAATGTACGATACCTGATATCCAAAGATGTGTTTCATGCAGTCGTAGAAGTGCGAGGAAAGCGGACATTGTACTTTATAAGGGCAGACGAGATATGGTGTTATGTGACGGAGCAAATGTGCCAATATAGTAAGGCTATTGAATATTTTCACTGTGAGAATAGTTATGCCTTCTGGCAGAAATACGAGGAAGATTTTAAGACCAACTGGATTAATAAATACAAAGAAAGGAATCAACGCTACTATGGCAAAAAGAAAATTCAAAAATCAACTGGTAGAGCAGATGAAGCAGGAGGAAAAGGAAAAAGAACATCAGGAAAGCCTGAAGGAACGCTATGACATTGAAGAGGATGTTGTTGTGGTCGAGAAAACTAACACAATCAAATTTCTATTGAAAACAATGATTGGTGGCGCACGACTAATTATAGCAATTCTGGTTTTTATCCTGGCATTGATTGGATTAACTGCGCTGATTTATCCAGACTCCAGAAGTCTGTTAATACGGCAAGGACTGCAGGTGTGGCAGGAGTTTATGAGACTGTTATAAAGGGGATGCGAAGATGAAATGGATGAAAGGATGGAAACTAACCGGAATTTTACTGATAGTAACTGCAGCAGTATGTTTCGGAATATTAGCCGTTATCGTAACGGATACTGGAGGCGACATGACTTCTTTTATCAGAACAGTACCGGATAAAAAAAGCGGTAAAAAAGAAAAAATAATGAATCCGATTGATTGGGGAAAACTGCTTAAAACAAATGCAGATGTATATGCCTGGATTCGGGTGCCTGGAACAGATATCGATTATCCCATTTTGCAGTCATCGATGAAAAGAGAGAATGATTTTTACTTGCATCATGACATAAAGGGAGGTTATTCCTTTGCCGGATGCATTTATACCAGAAGAGAAAATAAGAAGGACTTTTCCGATCGCCTAACAGTAATATATGGCCACAATATGATAACTGGTTCCATGTTTGGCACTTTACGAAGATTTGGGGATGCAGATTTTTTTAAGAAGCATAAGGAATTTTATATTTATATGCCACAAAAGATTTTGAAGTATCGCATTGTAGCATACATGATTCAGGATGATACAGACATATTGGAACGCTATGAGGCAAATAATGAACTCGGCTTTGAGGCTTATGTAAAAGAATTAAAAAAGGCAAGAAACATCCGAAAAAAAGAAAAAATTAAACCGGATGATTCAATAGTAACTTTAAGTACCTGTGATTCTAATAGTGGTAATCGCCGTTTGTTACAAGGCGTGCTGCAAGAATCACTAACCACAGAAAATTAGGAGGATATGTAATGAACAAAATTATTTTAATGGGGAATCTGACCCGTGACCCTGAGATTCGTTATTCCCAGGGTGAAAATTCATTGGCTATTGCCAGATTTAGCCTGGCAATTAATCGGCGTTTTGCAAAGCAGGGAGATACGGAAGTTGATTATTTTAACTGCACTGCATTTGGTAAGCAGGCAGAGTTTGTCGAAAAGTATTTCCGTAAAGGTTCCCGTATGCTGGTAAGTGGCCGCGTTCAGAATGACAACTACACGAATAAAAACGGAGAAAAGGTTTACAGTGTACAGATTATCGCTGAAGAAATCGAATTTGCAGAGCGAAAAGGAAGCGGACAGACTTCAGGGGGTGCACCAGAACCTAGTGAGGCATCAAATGACTTCATGAATATTCCAGACGGAGTTGAAGAGGGACTGCCATTTAATTAGTAATACAAGAGATTACAGGCATAAAAAAGAGGCACCTATGAGGAAGTGCCTCTTAGCCGGTACTATTTATACCGGTCGGGATAACTACATTATATATTATTTAATATAAAAGTCAAGAGGGAAATTATATGAGGATAAAATACAGTTTAATTGAAAAACTTAAAAATTTGACTTCGACAGAAATGGACTTGTTTTTGTATATTGCAAAGTACCAGAGATTAAATGGCTTTGTGGCAGGCGTACATAATCAGGCTGTATGCAGAGCTACAGGAATGTGCAAGCAGTCCTTTTATACCGCTATGCGTGGGCTTGAGCGCAAGGGCATCGTGAAAATAAGCCGTACATCAGATATCGATTATGATTTTTTGATATTGGGTAATGACTTTACCGGTGATGATGCTTTTAAAGCAGGCTGCGAAGGATACATCGATTTGAGCAGATCTATATTCCATAAAAAACAGTTCAAACAATTAAAAGCAAAAGAAAAATGGTTGCTGCTCTACTTCTTACACTGTACTCACGATAATAGCAGTTCTTATCGTATTGGTACCGGTAACTTTTATAAAAAGTTCTGTACCTTGCTTGGAGTAACGAAAAGGATGGTACGGTCTTATTTACATAGTCTGCGTGCGTTCTTTTCTGTGGGAATTGTGAAAGGGATTTATTACATAACTTATAAAAGAAGTGTATTTAACCAGAAGCAGGGAGAACAGGAAAAACAGGAACATGAATTTTTTGCATCAGCTCTTCTTAGACGAAATAAGATAAGAAAATATAATCAAGAGGCGTTAGCTGAAACAGCTAAATTGATTAAACAGTACAGAGGCATTGCACATGACTCCGGATATAATATATTTGATGTGCTGGAGAAAGCGGTGAGAGAAAGCATTCCGGATGAATCAAAACCAAAAGACCGGAAACTGAGTTATAAATATGTTCATAAATTAGTCCGTGAGACATTGGCCTTATGCTAAAAGCATAGGGTTACTTGTGATGGAAGCAGATTTTTAGCCAGGGGGAAAATCATAGATTCTGGCCAGATAAAAGTATAATGTACGAAGAAATCAATACAAAAGCATTCCCGGAGAAGAAAAAACTCCGGATTTCTTTTCATTATGCGGTCTAAAAAAGTGTATAAAAATAGAAGATGGTCTAATATACTTCCCCGGTAAATCAGAGGCAGTCTAATTTAGATGATATATGTTCATAAGCATAGTCTAATATATTTCCGTCAGAAAAGATGAGAATACCCTTGATTTATGGGAAGAATAGCGGATTTATAAAGGGAGCATATTATTTCTAATCTTTCTATACAGTCTTTCTTATCTATAATATTTAATTTTCTAGATGTGAGTATATCAAACTAATATTTCTTGCCGTCTTACCAGTAAGGAAAGTGTACTGAAAAGTTGTCTTTAGGAATAAGGGAATTGATACAGTAAAAAAGAAAAAGACTTGAAATTATATGAAGGAAGCGTATACTTTGAAAGACAGATAAGTTTAATTAGAACAGCGAAGGGAAGGATGATTAAAATGTTCAAAAAAAAAGATAACAGACCTAAAACGCAGAAAATAATATTAAAAGAATTTCCAATAATTAGTATTACTGATGTTGAAAAAATTGATTATAATATCAAATCTAGAACCTCATTGGAAACTATTTCTTTGACGCATACGGATTTTTCAAAGGTGGTAAGTGAGGAGATAACAAAGTATTATAAATGTTCAAATTTGGACAAATTAAGAAAAAAATGCAATAAAATTACAGAGTGCTACAAAAAAAATGGACGAGAGTGGTTATTACAGGAAAATTGGTTTTGTTTGCTTGCATATGTGATAATGATAGCGACCATGATTTGCCGTGTTTTACAGTTGGGGACTAAAGATAATGATATAGTTACTTTTATAGTGTATTTAGCTGCAACTTTAATATGGTACTGCATAGTTAAATGTAAAAAATTAATGGGAAAAAAGAGTGAAATTTTTTTGGCGGCATTCAATCATCAGGCACCAATGCTTTCCATTGTAATGCCGATGTTCTTTTTTTTCGTCATAGTTAAATATGATAGTCCAATTAATCTTTTGCTGGGAAGTATTATAATTTTGGCTTCAATAATATATTGCGCATATAGAACGTTTCGTTGGTATAATCGAAGTAAAATCAAAATTGACGAAAGACAATAAGATTGTTATAATTCTCTCATACCTTTAGGTTGGTTGGAAATTTCTCTGCGAACTATAGTGTGCTTCACAGGGGAACTGATGGGGCGATCATATCAGCTGTCGAGATTATGAAAGGGGCTGGTACGATGGTTACAATATCGGATTTATTTCAATTTGTAATGATGCTTTGTGCGGTAATAACTCTTGTTGTTTACATATTACGCAAAAAGTAGTGCCCTCGGTCTGGTAAACTAAGGCACTACTTTTTATTGTTTTGGTTTCCGGCGGCTAGGTGTGTTCTAGTCATCGGTTCTCTTGTTAAGTACATTATAACGGATTTCCGTAGTAGTTTCAACTATTATATTCAATGAATTTATGGAAAAGGACAAAAAGCACTCTTTCTTTCAGAAAAAATTATGGAAGAATGAGTGCTTTTTTCTTATCCCCCTCTGTCACCGGTTCGCAAGGCGAAATGTCCGGTGACATCTCCCCGGTGGGAAGAAAAGCAAGTTGCCCTAGGCGTATCGCAGCAGTCCTTCTTTTGTCATATTTGTTTTCCTGATTCAAAAACTCTTGTTTGCCGGATATTTCTATCACAGAACATCCTTCTAAAACAAGGGTTGCCCTGACGGCGTACCGGCTACGCCTTGCCCCTTGTTTTAGAAAGATAACCTGTGATTTACGAAAATCAGCAACAAAGAGTTGCTTTTGAACCTTGAAAACTGAATAAACATGACAAAAAGGAGGACTGCAGCAATGACGATTGAAATTACATCCGTAAAACTTTCACACGGAGTAGTTACCATAACAGCAATTGACTGTTCAGAAGAACATCTGCAATATATGGAACGATGCCGGGATGACGGTTTTGAAAAGCAACTGGAGTTTGTGTTTGATACGACTTCCAGACAACAGTTTCCTTATTTCCGAAAATGGATGAAGGAACAGAAAGCGGTCAAACAGGCAATTACCTGGGGTGATGCTTTAAGTGCAATTATTGGCACTGTAACAACAATTAATGGTAAATACAGAGTCTGGGATTAAGTAAATCCCGGACTTTTTATTTTTTTTGAGCGCATGGCGCAGAAAGGAGTTCATTATGATGACATTAACAGAACGAATTAACGAATTGAACACTTTATTGGAGAAAGATGAATTTTCAGTAGCATTGCAGGAAAGGTTTAAAAATAATCAGGTAAAAAGGGGACTGGTATTGCAGAGCGCAAAATACAACAGTTCTCCAATTCTTTACCTGGATGATGATTTTTGGAATCGGCCGGATGAGGAAATTGTAGAGGAACTTCGTCATTGCTATGAAAAACATGGTTGTAATATCGAAGTCTCTGATTTCTTAAATCGAGAATACTTATTACAAAAAGTATTGCCTCGTGTCTACTCAGATGAAAATATAGCTCAATTGAAGAAAAACCATATAGTGTATAGGCACGAGATGGATTTAGCATTTTCTTTTTATATTCCGGTACATTCGGAAATCGAATCGGAACTTGCGTCCATAACAATAACAGATTGTTTATTAGAAAACATGGACGTTGACAAAGATGAAATGATTCAGGCTGCAAAACGGAATCTTCAAGCTCAGATACAATTCATGGATATGGGAGATGTTATGAAAAGTATGGGAGTTCCAGCGACGGAATGTCCGGATACCTCTATGATTGTAGTATCAAATTCTTCCAGGGTAAATGGTGCCGGTGTTTTATTGGATGCATCCATTTTCTCATCATTAGTTCCGGAGTTGGGAAATTGCTTTGCAATTTTGCCAAGTTCGATTCACGAGTGTATTTGTGTTCCGTTTCAGTCAGAATCAGATTTGCTTTCTTTTGCCACTATGGTGAAAGAAGTGAATGATACTTCGGTCTCTTTGGAAGATAAATTGACAGATAGTGTGTACATTTGGAGTGATGGAAAATTAAGTCAATTTTTGAACTGATGGAATGATTGAGGAGGGAGCTTAAACTCCTTCCTCTTTTTTTAAGGAGTGAGTGTAAATGATCATTGGACTATTTGATGTAATACTTACGGATGAACAGTTGCCGGTGCTTACTCAAACAAATGAATTTTTGCTTCGTGAGGAAGTAACCATATCCAGACCGGATATTCTTGTTGACCTTTTGAATCAACTTTTTTGTTTGAAGTACAGAGCAGAAGAATATGTTTATATGCTGGCAGTAAATACTGCCATGAAACCAATCGGATTTTTTGAAATTTCTCATGGAAGCGTGAATGCTTCTTTGTTGTGTTCAAGAGAAGTGTTTCTTCGATTATTGTTATGTGGAGCATCAGGAATGATTCTTGTCCATAATCATCCTAGTGGTTCCGTAGAAGCTTCCAAAGAAGATTTTGTAGTTTTTAGAAAATTTGTTAAGGCGTCGGAACTGATGGGAATTGAATTTCATGATTTTATTATTATTGGCAAAGAATATTGCAGTTTTAAGGAATGTGGTTATTTTGATAAGTGAGGTGTTTTTTTATGTGTGAAGATTTATTTGACTATAAAGATTTGTGTGAAAAATTGGCTCAAACAGATTATGATTTATTGGGGGATTGTATTTGGGGTGCGTTGAATGAAGAAGATAATTCTGTTCGTGAAATAGGCAAGAGTGTAATTTCTTGTTTTGCTAATAGTACATCAAAAGTTGATTTTGATGCCAAGAATCAGATTCTAATTGCATTGACTGGTTACTCGCTGCAGGAGTTTCTTCTCTAAGTCGAGACTGCAGCATTTCTATTTCTTGTTTTTTATGGTACCATTCCCACCCTCTGCCGACACGCAGGCGTGCCTCCCTCTCCCTGCCCCCTCCCAGGGAGAGAGTAAGGACACAAGTGTCCGAATGGATTTTTTCTTTTTATCGGATTGGGCTTCACCCAATCAAAAAGAAAAATTAATTCGACCGTTGATTTCGATGGATAACCGGATTTTTTGATGGATAAGTCATTGACAACTTTACCAAGTTGCCAACAACTTAACACACAAAAAAACTGCACCGGTTATCACACAAAGCTCAACAGTCCTACTACGAATCTCTCTCAGGCGATAAAACGAGAGAGAGATTAAAGAGCATAAGGGGAAATTGACCCCACATTGCTGTGGGGGTTCGGCAAAGCCGAACATTTCCGTGGGGACACTATCAGGCTAAATTATATCTAAGTGATAGATGGATTTTTACATAAAAAGCAAGAAAAAATATCTCTCTGATATAGGTTTTTCTTGACATTCAAGAGGATAAAAAGTAACATAATATATATAGCAAGAAAGGAGAGGGATTATGAAACAAAAGTGTATTCACTTATCGGAAGAGGATGTTACATTATTAAATTCGATAAAGAAAAAATATGGGTTTAAATCGGATGGACAAACAGTGTCCTATTTGATACATAAGCATGAGCAGGGATTTGAAGAACTGGCGGTGGCTGTGCGTAAAGAGCTTGAGGAAAACTATCTGCCGAAAGAGCGAATCCGCTGGGGAGTGCAGACGGCAGAACAGAACACAATCATGATGATGGATGTGCTTAACACTTTGCTTTGGCTTTTTAACGCAAAAAACTGTTATCGGGTGGGAGAAATCACGCACCCGGTTATTAAAGAAAGCAAGGACGAATTGAAAAAAAAGATAGCGCATTTTAAACAAAAAAGTGACGAAAGAAAAAGTAAAGAAGCGCAGTAATATGGTTAGGGGTCATTTCTGACCCCCTTGATGAAATTTAGAAAAAATGGTGATAGAATGGAAATAAAAATAAGAAATGTAGACCCGGTTGTTGTAACCAAATTGGATGAACTGGCAAGAAAGCAGCATTTGAGCAGAAACGAGTATTTGAAGAAAATAGTATCGAGATGTGCCGTGGTTCAGGATGTTGTCGATTTGGATAAAAAGTATACTGACTTAGTAAATGTGCTGGTAGAGAGATTGGAACAGGCGGCGGATGTGATTGCAACGAACACTGAAATTTTGGAAAAAATAATTGGGGGTCAGAAATGACTCCTAAGGTAAAAGAGTAAAATTATAGCAGGGGGTCATTTCTGACCCCCTGAGAAAAAGGAGAGATAACAAGGTATGTTTGAAGAAATTATAGAGTTTGACGAGAAGAAAATAAAAGAGAGAAATCTTGATATCAACAAGATAAATGCCTATCTTGATGAGATTCATGATGTGCCAGAGATTGAAAAGAGAAAAGACGGTCATTATGTCGGAATGACTTGCTCAACCGAATTGGCGCGGTTTGGAAATGCAATCATGGTATGCCAGGAAACGGAGTGGTTTCGTAAAATTATTAAAAGATGGGAATTTTGGGAAAATGGAGAATTGGAAGAAGATATTATAAAAACAACCGAAGAGATTGAACAAGAGGAAGGAAAGAAGTTATATGAGTAGACGGGTTCAGATTGCATTTGATTTGGATACCAATAAACTCAAAGATGTATATACAAAAGCAACCGGGAAAACATATACCAGTGCTTATAAGGATATTGAAAAATTTATGATTTCAAAAGGATATGAGCATAGGCAGGGTAGTGTTTACCATTCGACAGAAAAGAAGACAAGACTAGAGGTTGTTCGAGATATTAAAGGGTTACAAAAAGGAAACGTGTGGTTCCAAGATTGTATTAACAGGTTAGATTATGGAGAACTGAATAATGTTCATGACTTACTTCCGGAGATAAGAAATGAAATGCAGTTAAGAAGTGAAAAAAGCGTAGAAATAAATCCATTGGAAAAAGGACAGGAAAATTTGCAAAATATGTTCCACCAGTATAATCAAAAACATCCTCCGATAAAGCATAAACAGAAGGGGATTGAACGGTAAATTACTTAGGGGTCAGAAATGACCCCTAAGTGACAGAAGAAACCATTGAGATGAACAGGGGGTCAGAAATGACCCCTAAGTGACAGAAGAACCATTGCGGTGAACAGGGGGTCAGAAATGACCCCTAAGTGATAGAAGAACCATTGCAATAAACAAGGGGTCAGAAATGACCCCTTGGGAAAAGGAGGCAAAAAATGAATCATGTAAAGGCCGGCGTTGTAGTTGTAACGAAGTTTTGTAAAAGCAGCTCAAAAGCATTTTCCTCTTACATTGATTATGTGGACAGGGAAGAAGCGGCGAGAAGTAACAATACATCAAAGTATAATCTGTATCAAGATTACATGGGGAATCCGGAGAAAAGCACTGGGCTTTTTACGGAAACAGGGGATGTCCAAACAATGGAAGAAAAAACTAAACTTAAGGATATTTTTAAGCAGGCACAGAGTAAAGACAGTCTGATGTGGCAAACGGTAATCTCATTTGATAATAAGTGGCTGGAGAAAAACGGATTATATTCTTCAAAAGACAAGGTGCTGGATGAAGAAAGGTTAAAAGGGATAACTCGTTCCGCTGTACATAAGATGCTTGAAAAAGAAGGATTAGAAAATGCTGTTTGGAGTGCTGCCATACATTATAATACAGACAATATCCATGTGCATGTCGCTACTGTTGAGCCGGAACCAATGCGGGAAAAGAAAAAGTATATCCAATACAAAAATCGTGAAGTGAACGGTAAGACGGTAAAGGAACCCATCTTAGATTCAGACGGACAGCCAGTAGTGAAGGAAGAATATAAAGGGAAATTCAAGCAAAGCAGTATTGATACCTGCAAGAGAGAGGTAGTAAATCAAATAATAAACGAAAGAGAGAACAACTTAAAAATAAACAGTATGCTTCGGGACAGCATACTAAAACAAAAAAGAGAACATCCACTGGTTAAGGATAAAGAGTTATGCCGGATGTTTTTAGAACTACATAAAAATATGCCGGACTGTAATCGGAATATGTGGAATTATAATAATCCTATTATGCATTCCTTAAAACCACAAATTGATGAAATCACTTTATGCTATATTGAAAAATATCATAAAGAAGAATTCAAACAGTTCCAAAAGATGATTGAGGAACAGACGGAAAAATACAGGGAAGCTTATGGTGGGGATTCTGATTATGCCAAAGGAAAGATGGACGATATGTATTCGAGAATGGGAAATGCTATCTTGAAGGAGATTAGAGACTACGATAAACAGGAGAAAGGCACTAGGGGGTCAGAAATGACCCCTAAAGGAAAAAACACTTTAGACCATAAAGAAAAAAAAGAATATAACCGCAAATACGCAGCGCGAAAGCAGGGAAATCGATTGAGTGTAAGTATCTCTAAATTGAAAAAAGGTCTAAAATCTGAATGGGAAAAGACCAAACTTCAAAGAGAGCATGAACGGATGATTGAAAACAGTTTGGAATAGGAGCTATCCTGATTTGCAGCAGTTGTCTTTTTTTCCCTAGTATAGTATAATGAAAAAAATTGGCAAAGATTATAAGGGGGCATGCGTATATGAAACACGTTATCAGAAATGATAAAGGAGAAATAATTAGTGGCAAAATGGTTTTACGAAAAAAAGGTTATGGAACTGGTAAAATATCAAATAATGGTCAACCAGAGGTTGACTGGAAATTGTTGGATGAATGCAAGAATGCAGATAATGACGGATTTGATACAGAACATGTAGAACCTAATGGAAGACATAGAATGAAAGTTGAGTTGCCACGAGGGACTGTTGTTATACGATATGGAGGTAATGGAACTTTTACTGCACCTAAGGGAACAAAGTTTGAGCAATTATCATTACCATATTTTAAAGATACGATGGAATATAATGAATATAGAGTTATTGCGGATTATCTTGATGTTGTATGCATTGTAGATAGGGGAGTAGTTGCACCGGGATTTGATAGTTGTGGGGGAGCTGTTCAATATAAGCATCCTATGAGTATGAAGGAGTCGATGAGAAATAAAATTTTAGAAAGGATTGAATTTGATGAAAAAGACAATTAAAGAAGGGAAAATTAGAAAGAAAACATATAGAAGATGTGCTTCCAAAAGATTAAAAAAAGCGAGAGTAGGCAAAACGGTCTATATATCCATTGAAGGAAGCAGGGGCTGTTACCCAGAAATTCTTATAGGAAAACTAAAACAAATATTGGCAAGACATGAAATTGAAGATATATATTATAGTTTGAAAGGCTATGGTGAAAATGCGGTTTGCCTTGAACATAGGAATGATAAATGGCTTGTGTATATGGGGGAAAGGGGAAATAGATACAATTTACACGAATATGACAATATTGGTGAGGCCTGTAAAAATGTAATTGATAGATTGGCTGAAAGTGATGATGAAGCGTTAGCGATGCAAAAAGAGTTGGATAGGGATATAAAACACTATAACCGTAGAATGGAGCAGTCAATGCGGCTGTTAAAGAAAGGAAAAAAATCACTTGATAGATTACCGTCAATCAATGATTCTGAAAGAACGAGAGATTTTCAGAAAAGAATTCTTGAAACTGCTGGGGGAGAAAAGTATATAAAAGTAAAAAGGAAGAACAGAACAGAGAAAAAACCT
>OGZH01000331.1_pt1 | contig 33289 bp, 26 predicted proteins | sample 1576741 | NCBI WGS metagenome assembly OGZH01 (sample SAMEA3541560, study PRJEB24748) | human gut metagenome | biome: human gut; feature: human-associated habitat; material: faeces | place: China | collected 2012 | reverse complement strand
ATAGGGAAGAAGATTTTTATTTTTACGGGGAAGATGATAGAAAAAACCCTCCTCGGCATCTTCGTCGGGGCGGTTTCCGCCCGGCGGAGTGAGTTCGGCCACCAGCCGGTCGGCATCGGCGCACGAGACATAGAGCCGGTCTTCGTAGATGTCCGTGATCTCGACGAAATTCCGCCACTCCGAGGCGTAGAGCCGCACGCGGTCCAGCCTCCGCAGGTCGATGAAGTGTCCGTAGTAGCCGAAGAACCCGCATCCGCCGAAGATCGGCAGAAACCATTTCATACGTTTGGGGTCCACCCGGCGCACCGAGGCGATCTCGTCGCGGCGTATTTCGGTGATGTCCAGCAGACAGCGCACTTCGACCGTCTCGTCCGACACGACGATCTTGCGGGGAATCGACAGCGACATCAGGGCCACCAGCGCCACGATGAACGAGGTGAACCACGCCGAGAGGTAACCCCCTTCGTACAGGTGGTACAGCAGGCCGCCCAGCAGGACGAAGACGATGATGTAAATCAGCGTCCAGTAGATCGTGCTGTGATCGAAGCGGTATTTATACGTGCTCTGCATCGGTAGTCCCTTCTTCGTTTTCGGCCTCTTCGCGTGCGGCGATCAGCGCTTCGGCGATGACGAAATCCCCGGGGGTCGTGAGTTTGAGGTTTTCGCGCTCGCCCTCCGCCAGGCAGACCGCCTGTCCGACGGCCTCGACCACCGAAGCGTCGTCGGTGAACTCCGCGCGGTAGTCCGCCCCGTAAGCGCGGCGCAGCACGTCGGCGCGGAAGAACTGCGGGGTCTGCACGATGCGCAGAAGCCGGCGGTCGACGATGTGCGACGCAGCGCGCCCTGCGGCGTCCGCCTCTCCGTCCGTTTCGCGGAACGAATCCACCGGCTCCACGACCGGAATCGCAGCCCCGTGTTTTGCGGCGGCTTCGGCCACACGGCGGATCATCGCGACGCTCCCCAGCGGGCGCACGCCGTCCTGCACGGCGATCAGCCCGGGGTCGGACGTCAGCGCGGCCAACCCGTTCCTCACCGAGTGGAACCGCTCCGCGCCTCCCGCGGCGATTTTGTGTTCGGCGACATCGAAACGCGCCGAGAGGTTTTTCCAGAACCCGATGTGCTGTTCGGGAAGTACCGCCACGATCTCGGCGCCGGGCAGCGCCGCGGCGAACGTGTTGATCGTGCGCGCCAGTACGGGCATGCCGCCCAGAAACCGGAACTGCTTGGGCCGTGCGCCGCCTGCGCGGCTTCCGCTGCCCCCTGCTACGATGATGACTCCCGTGCGTTCCATAGGCCTGTCGTTTTATTGTTTGTCGGGTGTTTGTACGGTTGCGGGCAGGACGAGCGAATCGAGCTGCGTGATCTGCTCCTCGGGGCTGACTTCGCCGTTGAGTTCAGCCGTGATGTGGTCGCGGACGAATTCGAACAGCGCGCGGTTCTCCCTGGCGATCGGCTCGGCGGGTTCCGACGGAATCTTCAGCGGGTCGATCGGCGTGCCGTTCTTCCAGACGCGGTAATCGAGGTGCGGGCCGGTCGATGCGCCCGTCGAACCGACGTAGCCGATCAGCTGACCCTGCGACACGCGCGAACCTTTGACGATGCCCTTGGCATAGCCGCTCAAGTGGAGATAACCCGTCATCAGGTTGCCGGCGTGCTTGATCTTGAGCGTGTTGCCGCCTCCGCCGCCCCAGCCTTTGAAGGTCACCGTGCCGTCGGCCACGGCGTGTACGGGCGTACCTTTCGGCGCGGCGTAGTCGACGCCCGTGTGCGGGCGGTAGACCTTGTAGATCGGGTGTTTGCGGGCGTAGGAGAATTTCGAACTGATGCGCGAGTATTTCAGCGGGGCCTTGAGCATCTGCTTGCGCAGGCTCGCGCCGTCCGCCTCCCAGTACTGGATTTTGCCGCCCTGGCGGAACGGGATGGCGTAATACTCCTTGCCGCCCTGCGAGAACTTCGCGCCCCAGATGCGCCCGATGCCCACCGACACCGTGTCGTCGATGAACCGCTCGTCGTAGATCACCGTGAAGTCGTCGCCCTTCTGGATGCCGAAGAAATCCACTGTCCACTGGTAGATGTCCTCCAGTTCGGCGGCCAGAGCGTAGGGCAGCTGCTGCTCCATGATCGCGCCCCAGAGCGAGGAGTTGATCACGGCGCTTTTCTTCGTGCGGCGCAGCGTGTAGGCCTTGGCGTCCTTGCGCACGGAGACCGAGTCGTCGTGGAATCCGAAGACCACGTAGTCGGTGACCGATATTTCATAGGCGAGGTAGTCGAGATGGGGTGCGTAGAGCGAATCCTCGTGGATAAAGGCCGTGTACTTGTGCCCGGCGCGGATGTTGCGCAGCGGGAACACCTCCTTCGAGGCTTTGTCCAGCCGGTCGACCGCGAGGGCCGACACGCCGAATCCGTTGAGTATTTTCCCCAGCGTTTCGCCGCTTCCGACCTCCCCGGTCTCGGTGCGGTAATCGTCGGCATTGATGCCGTAGAGCATGTTGTGAGGCTCCTCTGCGTCCTCCACTTCCACCGCCGGACCCTGGGTCCGGTTGCAGGCGCCTGCCGCTGCGAGCAGCAGGGCGCATATCGTTATTTTCAGACCGTTCATAAGATGAAGACAAAGATAGTGCAAGACGGGCGCAAATGCAAACTTGTTTGCAATTTGCCGAGCCGCCGCCTGTATAAGGCGCTGCCAAAGATAGTGCAAGGCGGGCGCAATGCCAAATTTTTTTTGCGGATCGCTTGTCGTCGTGCGGTGCGGACCGCAGGGGCTGTCGGCGCTTTTTGACCGTCCGGGAGCCAGAACCGCGGCGGTTGCCGCGGGGTATAGCTACCTTTTGGTGGCAAAAGGTAGCGCCAAAACCATCCGCATGTCGCTTTTCGCGGGAACAACCTCCGGCCCGCGTTGAGCGGGCGCAGTAAGATCAGGCCTTTACAGCCTCCCGCTCCGGGCACGCGGGCTGTCGGTTGTTCTCGTTCCGCTGCAAGCGAGAATGCGGCGGTTTAAAACCGCTTCCAGGGGCGATGCCGGGATTCTCCGCGAACACGCGAACAAGAGATGTTCGCCCCTGTTCGCATGTTCGCATGTTCGCGTGTTCGCTTCTTTACCCGGCCGAAAAGACGGAATTGCCGCGAACGATCCCGGCCCGATGCCGGAGCCGTGAAACGAAGGCCCGGCTAAAAGCGCGAGCGAAGGGGACGGGGCGCGTGCGCCCCCGCGAATAGTCGCCCGGAGCCAGCGTTAGACCGTTCCGGGCAGGCGGAGGTATCGTCGGAGAGTTTTTGTGGCACTTTTTGCGGAAAAAAGTGCCGGAATCTGCGGAGTTTATTCTGCGATAAAAAGGAATTTTGTTTATGAAGGTACTGGTTATCGGCGGCGGAGGCCGCGAACACGCCATTGTCGACGCGCTGTCGCGTTCGCCGCAGGTCGAAAAAATTTACTGTGCACCCGGGAATGCGGGCATCGCCCGGCAGGCCGAGTGCGTGGCCATTCGTGAAACCGAGGTGGAACGCCTGCGTGACTTTGCCGCGGAGCGGGGCATCGGCCTCACGGTCGTGGGTCCCGAAGTGGCGCTGGCGGCGGGTGTCGTCGACTGCTTCAGGGCCGCGGGGCTGCGCATCTTCGGTCCGACGAAGGCTGCGGCGCGCATCGAGTCGTCGAAGGAGTTCGCCAAACGGCTGATGGCTAAATATGCCATCCCGACAGCCGGATTCCGCGCATTCACCGACTATGCCGGGGCGCTGGCCTATGTGCAGGGGCGTCCTCTGCCCGCAGTGCTGAAATACGACGGACTGGCCGCCGGAAAAGGCGTGGTGATCGCCCGGACGATGGCCGAGGCCGAAGCGGCGTTGCGGGATATGTTGCTCGACGACAAGTTCGGCGAGGGCAAGGTGGTCGTCGAGGATTACCTCGAAGGTCCCGAGTTTTCGTTCATGTGCTTCGTTTCGGGACACAAGGTGTGGCCGATGGCGCTGGCGCAGGACCACAAGCGCGCCTACGACGGCGTACTGGCGGAACAGGAACTCCGGATCATCGCTGTCCTGCTGGGCAATGCGCCATGCTTCCATTCTTCCGTTTTCACTCTCCGTCTGTACAGCGATAAACGGCTCGCGCGCCTTTTCCACACGTGTCAGACTGTAATGGTACGGAGTCATGGTTTCATACTGGTTGACCGGAATACCAAGGGAATGGACTCCTCCTCCGGAAAGGTAACCATTAAATACACACGCACCGCGTGCCACCTCCGGACGATACGCAAAGCTGTTCAGATAGCGGAACAGATACGAACCCGACTGTGACCAGCCCGTCAAATAGACGTATTCTCTCTTATATTCCCGAATCGGATTCTGCTCCTCATCGCCGCGCAGCAGCCACGCCAGGTCTGTCAGCATGTCCCAGAAAAGACCCGTTTCGTAATCATGATTCAGATCGCCGAGTCCGCCTGTGACCTGCAGTCGCTCCGAGAACGGCACATCCGGCGTCGGGTTAGCCCAGGAAAGACAGCCGTAACGCTTTTCATCAAACTCTACCATTTTTGCGATCGTATTCGGTTTGCTTGTGATTCCCACATAGATATCTCCGTCCCGCACAAATTTCTTCCAGCCGAGAATCCACATGCGGTCAATCTCCATAAAACTCGTTGGATTGATGATCTCCACTACAACGTTTCCGCTGCATTTTGCAGTGTCCTGCGGTGCGCGGACAATGATGCGGTTTGTATACGGCGCATCCGCAGCCCCCCTCCGTTCGTTAAATTCAAGCTCGATATTCACAACTCATTATATCAAAAACTATATCATGTTTTAAAATTATTCGTACAAATTATATTGCAAGTGCAACACCATTCTCCGACTTCCTTTTATTCCCGTTATCCCACCCTCTGCGTTTTCCCTTTCTTCCCCCTCTTTTCGTAACACTTTCAATTCAACTATTAGCTATCAGATATAACGTAATTATCTATATTTGACATTATCACTGATAAGCCGAACCGCATTATCCACCCGAAGTCATCCGCCCAACGCCTTCCATGATTTTCAAGTTTTTGCAATATCTCTCCCTTCGTGTCGAAAAAATCTAAAATCATCAAAAATCATCATTCGGTTATTCTTGCGTCAATCTGCCGTCACCCCCGATAACATAACGGTTTACGCCCACTCCGACATAAAAACCGGTTCATCATAAATCATCACGCTGTGAATGACATATTTCGCCTTTATTTTACACTTATTTACTGTTGCCGCTTTACTTACCGCTTTACTTGACAGAACAGCCGTTTTTGTATTATAATAAAGGTTGAAATTGAATTATACCGCCATATCGGGCGTATGAAAGGACAACTCGCAAAATGGAAGAGAAAAAATATGACTTTTCTGCCATAGAAAGTAAGTGGCAGAAATACTGGGACGAGCATCAGACATTCAAGGCTGAAAACGGCAGTACCAAGCCGAAATTCTACGCTCTCGTAGAGTTCCCCTACCCCTCCGGCGCAGGTATGCACGTAGGTCATATCAAGGCTTATTCGGGCCTTGAGGTAGTCAGCCGCAAGAGAAGGCTTCAGGGCTACAACGTACTGTTCCCGATTGGCTTTGACGCTTACGGTCTGCCCACCGAGAACACCGCCATCAAGACCGGCGTTCATCCCCGTAAGGTCACCGATAACAACATAGTAAAATTTACCAATCAGCTCAAGCGTGTCGGCTTCTCGTTCGACTGGTCAAGGGTCATCGACACCACCGAAGAGCGTTATTACAAGTGGACTCAGTGGATATTCCTCAAGATGTTCGAGCATGGCCTTGTGTTCAGGGATAAGACGCTCGTAAACTACTGCCCGAGTTGTAAGGTCGTGCTTTCAAACGAGGACTCACAGGGCGGTCACTGCGACATCTGCCACAGCGAGATAGTGCAGAAGACCAAGGAGGTATGGTACCTTCGTATCACCGAATATGCCGACAAGCTGTTACAGGGACTTGAAACGGTCGACTATCTGCCTAACGTAAAGCTCCAGCAGGAGAACTGGATAGGCAAGTCTACAGGTGCTTTCGTCAACTTCTCCATCAAGGAAAACGGCGAGAAGCTCCGCATCTACACGACCCGTCCCGACACGCTCTACGGCGTAACATTTATGGTTATCGCTCCCGAGCATCCCATAATAGAAAAGTACAGGGATTCCATAAAGAACATTGCCGACCTTGACGCCTACAAGGCGGAGTGCAGCAAAAAGAGCGAGTTTGAAAGAACACAGCTTGTCAAGGACAAGACGGGCGTAAAGATAGACGGTCTTACCGGCGTCAACCCCGTTACCGGAAAGGAAATTCCGATATACATTTCCGACTATGTAATGATGGGATACGGCACGGGCGCTATAATGGCGGTTCCTGCTCACGATACCCGTGACTATGAATTTGCAAAGAAGTTCGGCATTGATATAATCGAGGTTATCAAGGGCGGCGACATCTCGAAGGAAGCCTACACGGGCGACGGCGAGATGGTGAATTCGGGCGAGCTGAACGGCATTACGAACAAGAAGGACGCTATCGAAAAGATGCTCGGCGTACTTGCAAAGCTCGGCTGCGGCGAAAAGGGCGTACAGTACAAGATGAAGGACTGGGCGTTCAACCGTCAGAGATACTGGGGCGAGCCTATCCCGATAGTACACTGCCCCGACTGCGGAATTGTTCCCGTACCTTATGAGGAACTGCCTCTGGAGCTTCCTCCCGTTGAGAACTTCCAGCCCGGTCAGGACGGCGAAAGCCCGCTTGCAAAGATAGATTCATTCGTACACTGCAAATGCCCCAAGTGCGGCAAGGACGCACGCAGAGAAACAGATACAATGCCCCAGTGGGCAGGCTCAAGCTGGTACTTCCTGCGTTACTGCGACCCCAACAACGACAAGGAATTTGCTTCGCAGGAAGCGCTCAAATACTGGCTTCCTGTTGACTGGTACAACGGCGGTATGGAGCACGTTACCCGTCATATGATCTACTCACGTTTCTGGCACAAGTTCCTTTACGACATAGGCGAAGTTCCCACTCCCGAGCCTTATGCAAAGCGTACCGCACAGGGTCTTATCTTAGGTCCGGACGGCGAAAAGATGAGCAAGTCAAGAGGCAACGTAATCGACCCGAATGACGTTGTTGACGTATACGGTGCAGACGTTCTTCGTGTATACGTTCTGTTCATGGGCGACTATGAGCAGGCGGCTCCCTGGAACGACAGCAGTATGAAGGGCTGTAAGCGTTTCCTTGACCGTGTATGGAATCTTCAGAATATGCTTGTCCGTGGCGATGAATACTCAGACGAGCTGAGAACGTCAATGCACAAGACAATAAAGAAGGTCAGCGAAGATATTGAGAAGATGAGATTCAACACGGCTATCGCCGCTATGATGTCGCTTATCAACGAGATTACCGCAAACGGCAAGATTAACGATGCCGAGATGAAATCGCTGCTGATACTCTTGAATCCCTTTGCTCCCCACATCACCGAGGAAATGTACAATTCACTCGGCTACGGCATACTGAACGAGGCACAGTGGGTAACATACGACGAGGCGCTCTGCGTTGACAGCACCGTTGAGATAGTAGTTCAGCTGTGCGGTAAGATAAAGGCTCGTATAAACGTGCCTACAGCCGCCGACAAGGACGAACTGCTGAAGATGGCAAAGGAAGCTATCGCACAGTCGCTTGAGGGCAAGACAATCCGCAAGGAGATAGTTGTTCCCGGCAAGCTCGTAAACATTGTTGCAAACTGATAAATCACAACAGAATACAGCTAAACCGCTCCCGGAGTGTTACGGGAGCGGTTTTTAGTTTAGTCTGTATGCTTTTAAGGAGGCGAGGGTGTTGGCGGTTTTCGTGGGATAGTGCGGGTTTGGGAGGGTTGGTGCGGATAGGGAGCAATCCCCACCGTCACGGCTCGGGATAGTTTCAGAATCGTAAAAGCAGGACTATCTGAATACTGTACAGCAAGCTGAAAAACCTCTACAGCCGTGCCACCTCCCCTTTTTCGAGGGGAGGCAAGTTTAGCGTAGGGCGAAGCGGTTGATGTGCTTTTGAGAAGGTTGTGGAAATGGAGAGGTTGGTGGGTGTAAAGCAATCCCTCCGTCTTGACGGCATAAAAGTTTAGTGAATAAAAAGGCGGACGTGTTGCAAGTAAAACGCAACAAGACAACAGTTTATGCCTTGCCGTCAAGCCACCTCCCTTTGACAAGGGAGGCAAGGACATGGTGCGAGGCAAGGGATAGTGCGGTTTTGGGAAGGTCAGGGCGGATAGGGAGCAATCCCTCCGGTAGTCACCCGAATTTTTTCGGGTGACAGCACCTCACCTTTGACAAGGGAGGCAAGGATATAGTGCTTTTTGAGGGATAGTGCGGATGCGAAACAAGCAGAAACCGATTTTCGTTTAGTCTATATGCTTTCAAGTGCGTAGCCTTTGCCTCTTTCGTAGGTGATAGTCACATCGGCTTTGTTATCATCGAGTTTTTTATTAAGCCGTGAAACCGCCGTGAACAGCGCATTTGCGTTGTCGGAATACGGCAGACCCCACACATTTTCGTACAGTTCGGCTTTCGGCACGGTACTGCCGATATTACGGGCAAGCATAAGCAGAATCGAGAATTCTTTCTGGGTGGTGAGCAGGTCGTTGTCGGCAAAATATGCCGCCATTGAAACCGTGTCAAGTCTGAGCCTTCCGAACGAGATATAACGCTTATCTTTCCGTACGGAGCGAAGCCTAGCCTCTACCCTTGCAATAAGCACCTGTATATCGTAGGGCTTCGGCAGATAATCATCGCCGCCTGCTCTCAGTGCCGTTATAATATCATCGTTTTCGCTGAGTGCGGACAGGAACAGTATCGGAATATCGTATTTTGCCTTTATCTCACGGCAAAGCGATATTCCGTCACCGTCAGGGAGCATTATATCAAGTATCACAAGATCGACATCGTTATTCGACAGCATATAACGGCACTGCGCCGCATCTGCCGCCTCAAGAACGCTGTAATCCTCCATAGAAAGACACGAACTGTTTATCTTCATTATATGCGGATTGTCCTCTACAAGCAGAATCGTACTCACTTTGCATCTTCCTTTCCACACGGTACGGTAAAGCGGAACACCGCTCCGTTTTCACTGCTGTCTGCGGTTATTTCGCCGCCTGTCGATTCTATAATATCACGGCAGATATAAAGTCCCAGCCCGTTTCCGCCGTCCGTGCTGTAACCTTTGTCAAACAGATGTGCAAGCGCCTCACGGGATATTCCCGTTCCGGTATCGGATACTGTGAACACGGCGAAATTATCACCGTCGGCGGATTTTTCTGCCGAAAATGTCACTGTTCCGTTCTCGGTATGCTTGCCCGAATTTACAGCCAGATTTATAAGCACCTGAAGCAGCATTTCACGGTTTGCTATTATATCGGGGCAGTTATCCGCCCTTGTGACAAGCCGGTTGCCGTGCTTTGCAAGTATAGGTCTGCAAACCGCCGCCGCATCGGAAAGAACGTCCCTTGCGGCAAACCTGCTCAGCTCCATTGCCGTGACCTCGTTATGAGATACCGAGAGCAACTTTGTCACCATATCGGACAGACGCTGAGCCTCGCTTGAAATCGTTTCAAGATTTGACAATGTTTCATCGTTTACGACATTCTTTTCTATCTGTTTTTCGGTAAGCTGTGCGTATCCGCTCATTACCGTGAGCGGAGTTTTCATTTCGTGGGCAATATTGTGCATAAAATCGGTTTTCAGCCTGTCGAGCTTTTCAAGCGTTTCATTCATAGGGGTGACCTGCGATTCACGCTGTTTCGATTCGTCAAGGCGGCGCTCTGTTCTTGAAAGATTTATAGTAAGCATGACCGCATTACAGAACACGAACAATATAGTCGCATAGGAGCGGATATAGAATATCTTCGTGAAGTAGGTAAGCCCTTCTATCAAATAAACGACTGTGGTAAGTACAACGGTTGAGCATACTATAATGCTGTCAATGTAGCCCATAAGCCTGTGTTTTACCGCCGTAACACAGATATATACAGAAGAAAGAATCAGATATACCGCCATAACAGCGCCTGCAACAACAGTAAAATGCGTATAAACGGTTGACGGCGCAAAGATGTAGAACAGCAATATCGCACCTGCCGAGCATATAGAAGTCACAACAAAATGCTTATGCGGTCTTAATCCGAGTGCGGCAAAGGCGTAGAACAGTATAAACACGAAGTAAAGTATATTCGTGATGTATTCGAGTTTATGCTCCGTGTACCAGTCAAGATAGGGAAACAGTACGCCTATCTGCTTGCTTTCGTATATGAGATAATGCAGAGCCGCAGTAAGACAGGTGAGTGAAAACCACATCATACTGCGTTTTCTGTTTCCGAGAAGGAACATTCCGAAAAAGAATATCGCCATAGCAAGCAGAGTTCCTGCAATAAGTCCGTCACAAACGGTCTGTGCCCTGTCGTTTGCGGATATAAGCGGAGCTTTTGCAAGGTACAGCTTTTGTATCGTGCCTGTCCTGTGATTAAACCATGCGTGACGGATTATTATCTCCGCAGTATCTGCCTGTGCGGTGAAATATAGCGTGTATCTGTCTGTCGCAGGGACAAATTCTTCGGCATTATCGGACACCTTACCGACCTCGCTGAGCAGTTTTCCGTCAATATAAACCTGTTGTGCATAGGTCGCCGTTTCTCCGTAAAGTCCGTAGGTAACACCTTTTTCAAGGGGCAGTACCATGCGGAATGTGGCATATTTATCATCGGGATTGCCCTGCGATATATCGCCTTTTGCAAAATCGTCCGGAGTATACAACCGTCCTGTGTAATATTCGCCGGAAGATATATCTATACCGACACCTTGCTTTGACAAATCGACATCAGTTATTTTGTCTGTGGACGGTATATCGACAGATTCCGGCATTGTGCCTGCGGTAAGAAGATAGAAAAACAAAGAAACAATTATTATAAACAATACGCAGACAAAAGCTGTTTTGGCATTTCTCCGCACATTTCCGTTCATACTCTCGCCCCCTTGTATTTTACTCCGCTTTTTCGGCGGATACGGCTTTCTTGCCGAATTGTAAGAAAATTCTTATTCTATTTTAACACAAAAAAGGAAAGCCGACAAGAAGAATATGCAAAATAAAATATTAACAAGCAAAAAAGTCTTTTCTTTTTCGGCGATATGTGATACAATAATAGGGAACATATTTAAAAATCTCCGATGAAAAGGAACGGAATAAATTATGAAGAAGATATTACGCTTTGCGTCTGCTCTGCTTTGCGGGGCTATGCTGTTATGCTCGCTTTCCGTTACCGCTTTTGCGGAAAACGATGACGAGGTATATGATTTTGACCCGAACACCGACAAGATATACAGCGAGGCTGTGTATATGGTCAACACCGATACGGGCGACGTTGTTTTCAAGAAGAACGAGAGCAAGAAAATGTACCCTGCTTCAACCACAAAAATAATGACCTGCATAATTGCGCTTGAGCATCTGTCCGAGGGCTCTTTGTCAAAGAAGGTGGAAGTGCCTTATGACTGCTTCAACGATTTCTACGAGGACCCGAACTACAGCGACCCGTCAAATGCGGCGATAGAGCCGCTGCAGGACAACCTGACATACAAGGACTGTCTGTATGCGCTTATGCTCCCGTCTGCCTGTGAAGCGGCAAACATTCTTGCCTATAATATAGGCGGAGGAAGCATCACAAAGTTTATCGGAATGATGAACGAAAAAGCGAAGGAGCTTGGTTGTACCGGAACAAACTTTGTGAACGCTCACGGTCTGCATAACGACAACAACTACACAACTGCGGAAGACCTGTATAAAATGACAAAATACGCCTACGACAAGTTTCCGCTGTTCAAGAAAATAACAAGCACATACGAATACGAGATGCCGAAAAATGACGCTAACCCCAGCGGTTACTCTATATACAGCACTATCTCACTTCTTCGTCCCGGCAGTGTTTACGAATATGAATACGCATACGGCACAAAGACCGGCACTACGGACGAAGCCGGAAGATGCCTTGTTTCAGCCGCTAAGAATCAGTACAACTATATCCTTGTGACGCTCGGCGCACCGGTAAAGGACAAGAACGGCGAATACTATGACGACTGGTATTCGATGATCGACGCACTCAACCTCTACAAGTGGGCATTCACAAACTTTGAAATGGCTACCGTTGTAAATAAGGACGAGCAGATAACCGAAGTCAAGGTCGAAATGGGCGAGAGCGCAACGCACGTTATACTGACACCCGAAAGCGACTACACTGCGCTTATGCCGAAATCGGTAAAGGAATCGGGAGTGCAGAAGGTCTTTAAGGCATATGAAAGCGTGCAGGCTCCCGTGAAAAAGGGCGATATACTCGGCGTAATGGACGTTAAATTCAAGGGCGAAACTATCACCACGATGAACCTTGTGGCAAACAACAATGTTGCCAGATCGGATGTGGAATATTATATAGAAAAAGCAAAGGACGAGTTCGACAAGCCGTGGTTCAAGGTTTCGGCTGTCGGAATAGTTGTACTGCTTATCTGCTTTATCGTTACAAGAACGATAGAAAACTCCAAGCGCAGAAAGCTGGCATCAAAGGAGAAGCGCCGCTTTGAAAGCTACGCTAAAAGACGCTGATGCAAGGTGTTAATATAATCTGCCTCGGCAGACTGAAGGAAAGCTATCTGAGAGATGCCTGCAAGGAATATGAAAAGCGGCTCGGAGGCTCCTGTATGCTGAAGATATATGAGCTTGAGCCTGTCGCACTGCCGAATGAGCCGTCTGACAGGCAGATAGAGGACGCACTTGAGAAAGAAGCTGAGATGATAGAAAAGAAACTGGCGAAGAACGCTCTTACCGTTGCTATGTGCATTGAGGGAAAGCAGCTTTCAAGCGAGGAGCTTGCCGCTAAGCTGAGCGATACGGCGGTGCAGGGAAAGTCGGCGGTGAACTTCATAATCGGAAGCTCGTTCGGGCTTGCACCGAAGATAAAGGCGATGGCTGATATAAAACTGTCGATGTCGAAGATGACGTTTCCGCATCAGCTTGCAAGGGTGATGCTTCTGGAGCAGATTTACAGGGCGTATAGTATTATTGCGGGGAAAAGGTATCACAAATAAATACCATAACAGCTTCAATGCGATTTCCATAAATGGGGGTGTACCATGTTCACAAACGACAAGTCGGCACTTTTGCAATCATTGCTTTTTCCTGTGTTAATTATTATATGGGGCATTGCACGCACTGTTACCGACTTTCTTTATGCAGGCGGAATTTCAGCGTTTACACGGCTTGACGCTTTGTGGCGGTATGTTTGCTTCGGAGCTATAATATGCAGTGTAATTGCAATAATTATAACACTCTGTGGAAAGGTCGATACGTCACGTTACTTTTTAAAAAGGCTTATAGGCACATGCGGACTGGTTGTTTTATACGGCGTTGCAATGAGCTTCGCCACAAGTATGCTTCCTGCCGTGTTCATCGGAATTGCGGGTATTGCTTATCAGATACTCAGAGTGCAGGACGATGATTCAAGTAAAACGGAGCGTGCGGTACTTATGCTGTCTGACCCGGCTATTCATCTTACGGTGTTCTGGGGGATCCAATGGGTATCTGAATTTGTTAAAACGGAATAATATAAGGCGGAACAGCATAAAAAACCGTTCCGCCTTTTCTGTATATAATATGCAAAAGAAAAACCGCTTTGGTAATCAAAGCGGTTGGCACGCCAAGAGGGATTCGAATATAGTAAAGGCAAAGCTGGATATAATATTCAAGAAGTTGTTTACGGACGAGGGAAATCAGCATTTACTACAGGCTTACTTATCGGATACGCTCGGTATACCGTATGATTCGATAGAAAACCTCGTTGTACTCAATTCCGAGATAATGCCGGACAGCATAACCGAGAAATACAGCCGTATGGATATTCGTATGAAAGCCAATGGAAGACTGATAAACGTTGAAATGCAGATAAAGGACGAGGGCGATTACAAGGACCGTTCGCTCTACTACCTGTCTAAGCTGTACAGCGGACAGCTTAAAAGCGGAGAGGTGTACGGCTCGCTGAACCAGTGCATTTCGATAAATATCATCAACTTCAATCTCTTTGACTGCGAAAAATATCATTCATCGTTCTCAATGAGAGAGGACAGCAGAAACGAACAGCTTACGGATAAATTCACGGCTCATTACTTCGAGCTGAAGAAAATAGGCAAGAATATCGACAAGAACAACAAGCAGGAGCTATGGCTCAGACTTATCAATGCGGAAACGGAGGAGCTTGATATGTTAGAAACAGCAAAGGATTCGACACTTGATAAGGCGATCACAAAGCTGAAATACTTCAGCGAAAACGAACAGCTCAGATTTGACGCAATTTCAAGAGAAAAGTATATTAACGACCAGGCAAGCCTTGAACGTTCTGCAATGCTGGCAGGCAGAGCAGAAGGCAGAGCAGAAGGCAGAGCAGAAGGCGAAAGAAAAAAAGAAGCTGAAATCCTCGCCAAGATGAGAAAGAGCGGACTTTCAGAAGAACAGATAAAAGCTATCTTAAACAGTTAAGATCAATCTAACAATCCCACAAAGGAGGACAAAATGAAACATACCCACACCATACTCACGGCAATAACGCTCATCAGCGTAATACTGACCAGTGCCTGCACGGCAGGCAATGCGAACAGCACAACGTCCTCCGTACCTGAAACGGCGGTTACAACGACCGCTCCGGCAGTGACGGGAACAGTGATAGATAGGATCGATGAGCCGAAAGCCGAAACGACTACAGCTCAGACCACCGCTACTACAGCAGTGACCACCACAAAGCCGCAGGAAACAAAAAGTGTTGAAACTACCACTACCACCACAAAAGCGGTAACAACGGCAAAGCCGGCAACGACAACAACCGCCGCTACTACAAAGCCCGCTCCCGAATGGACAGAAACAAAGGCAAGCGGTACTAAGTATGTCAATACCGACTGCTACAGCCGTAAGAAAGCCGTACTCGGCGCAGAAACCGTCAAGCTGTACAGCGTGAACGACAAGGTGACAGTAACAGCCAAGACCAACACGGGCTATTATAAGCTCTCTGACGGTAGCTTTATACACGGTGACTATCTGAGCGACAGCAAGATTGTTATACAGACTACAACAACCACAAAGAAAGCTAAAGCACCTAAGCCTTCACAGACAACAACGAAGAAACAGGAAAGCAAGCCTGCTGAAGATAACTGGAGATTTACAAAGCAGGACTGTGAAGATATATTAAAGGCTTGCGAAAAGTACGCAAAGGACAACGGCTACGGTTACTGTAAACCGTCTGACTTCGATACGGTCAAAGGTAAAGTATATCAGCATAGCAGTTGGGCTCAGGTATATGCTAATAGCCCGGCAGTTCCTAAACTAAGATGGAGTGGATGCACTCGTAAAGAAAAAATGATAGGACTTCTGTGTGAAGAAATCCAGCTTAACTATGAAGAAGGTTTAGGCGCTACGTGCGTAGACTATTGCCTTGCAAGCGAATATTGCCAATGGGCAAAAGAACACTGGGGCATTGATATTAGCAATGATACTGCATGTCAGGACTTGACAGCCTATGTGTTCTTCCCTTGCTACTGATACCAGTCACAATTTAATATGCTAAGAGCTTTGAAAGTATAAATTCAAGGCTCTTTTTCTTTTTCTGACAGTAATCGAATATGAAAATCCAAAGCAGTCCGCACCCGTAGGACTGCTTTTTTATATATACAAATACAAACCAAGAAAGGAAATCAGTATGAAAAACAAACTCAGAAAAATGTTGAGCTTAGTTTTAGCTGTCGTTATTGCTATGTCGGCAATAAGTGTAAATACGCTTGCGGCTACAAGAATGAATATCGCAAACGGCTCAAATCAGAAGTTATATGTTGACTGGTACGGTTATTCATATAACTTCAACGGCAGACTGAACACAAGCACATACGGACAGATAATCAAGCTCAATGTTGGTAGCTCAACAGGACAGGTAGCGTATTGTATTCAGTCCTCAAAGGATGCGTGGACAGGTGATTATACCGCTCAGGATTATTACGATGATTTATCAAGAGCGCAGAAACTAAATCTCAAGCACGCACTTATTTATGGTTATCAGGGTACAACAAACTATGGCTACAACGCTGATACTGAACGTATCGCAACGCAGATTGTCATCTGGAATATCTGTGACGGTTGGTTCAACAACTTTGCCGAAAGCACGGCTGTCGGTATATTCACCGAGGGTATGTCAAGCTCTATGGCTACAAATGTCAAGGCTTGCTATAACAAGATCAAAGAGCAGATGTTAAGCCATACGACAATTCCGTCATACGCAGTAGGTAAAAAAGATACGCCAACAAAGCAGAAAATGACGACTAACAGCGATGGAACATTCACAATAACGCTGACTGATAGTAAAAATGTGTCTAAGTATTATGACTGGCAGACGGCAATTAAAAAATACAGCTATCTTTCGATAATTACAGACACCGAAGGAAAGCTCGTTATAAAGTCAACAAAGCCTATACCATCCGGCTCGGCTATAACGCTTACAGCTAAACGTAATTGCAGTAAGTATCAGAATAATATTGTTGATGTTGCACCGATGTATATGATCTCCGGCAGTGGCTCGCAGACTTCTGCGACATTCGTACAAGATTACGACCCGAGTGAAGCAAAAATTGCTATTTATTCTGACAGTTTAGGCACAGCTCAAATAAAAAAAGTATGGCAGCATAATAACGACAACTCGAGTACAAAAGCTGATAACAGCGACATTTATTTTACTGTAAAAAACAGCTCGGGAGTTGCTGTCAAGGCAACCGGTTCTGCGGGTAGCTATACTTATTCTGCAAGCGGATCTGTGAGCCAGTTCAAATTAAACTCAAGTAACACTTTTTTAGTAAAATCGTTACCTGCAGGAACATATACGGTATCTGAATACGGAAAGAATTCGGACGGCTCGATACCCTATTACACCCGAACAAGCGGTGCAAGCAAGACGGTAACCGTTACAGCAGGCGGTACGGGTACGGTCACTTTCACGAATACGAGAAACACAGGTACAGGCGAAGTAATAAAAACTTGGGTGGATACAAACGGTAACGCAATATCCGCAAACGGCAGTACAGCAAAAAATCAGCAGATATATTTCCGCATCAAGAACGCAGACGGCAAATATATCACCGCCAGCGGTGCGAAGTACAGCGGAACGTATTCGTTTACCGGAACATCGACTACAGCTACATCGCTGTATGTAAATCCCGCCACGGGCAAGTTCGTTGTTTCGGATATGCCAACAGGCAAATATACCGTGTATGAGTACGGCTCACCGGATGGCTATACCGTAAACAAGGCTTCTCAGACGATAACTATCGCAAGCGGGAAAACCGCGTCTGTATCGTTTGTAAACAGCGAGGACAGCGGTACGGCTCAGATAAAGAAAGTATGGCTGTCCGATACAACTCTTACATCTGCTGAAAAGGCAAATCTTGAAAAGAACGTTACTTTTATGGTGCAGGACAGCGGCGGTAAGTTTATCAAGGTCACAGGCTCGGCAGGAGCGTATGTGTACGCAGGTACTCAGACTACCGCCAACAGCTTAAAGCTCAGTGGCAGTAAAATTAATATAACCAAGCTCCCGTTGGGTACATACAAGGTGACCGAAGTCAATAGCGCAAGGCATATACTTTGCTTGCGTTATCAATTATCCGTACTGTTTATCCGAAAGCTGTTACAGAAAATGTCAAAGCTGTTTTTCAGATTGATAATCAGCTGTTTACAGCAACCGGAACGAATATAATCAGTCCCGGTTGGTTTGCTGTTGATGCAACGCCGAAGGTAATCGGGTTGCCCGAAATCGTTAAGGATAACGATTATAAAGTTATCGGTTTCGATGTCAAAGAGGGACAAAATGAGCCACCGAAGTATTATACCGATGCTACACTGCTTACGGCAATGGAGCTTGCAGGTGATAATATAGAAGATGAACAAACTCGCAACTTAATTAAACTTGAAAAGCGTGGACTGGGAACTGCCGCAACACGTCAAGGTATCATTAAAGAGCTGTATGAAAAAGGCTATATTGCTCGTAGAACCAAAAAAAACGGCAATATGATCAAAGGCATTATGCCAACAGAAAAAGGAATGTATATAATCGATGCACTTGAAAAGACGGTACCCGATATGCTGTCTGTTGATATGACCGGCGATATGGAAATGGAACTTGATAAAATTGCCCGTGGAAAGTCTGACGGAAATGATTTCTTGAATAATTACAAAAAGCTTGTAGCTAAATGGGTAGAGTTAATAAAAAACAGTGATACTTCTGCAATGGCAGGTAACACCCTTATTTGTCCGTTATGCAGTAAACCTTTAATTAAGAAAAAAGTAGGTTGGTGCTGTACAGGTTATTCCAAGGATAACCCGGATAGTTGCAGATTTTATATTGCAAATGAAATCTGCGGTAAAAAAATATCAGATGTAATCGCCAAAGAGCTTACATTGAAACGTTCGACATCTATCATCAAGGGCTTTACATCTCAGAGCGGAAAAACATTTGATGCGAAGCTAACAATCAAAGCAGATAATACGATCGGTTTTGAATTTCCCGAACGTCTTAAATGTCCTGTTTGCGGAAAAGAAATGATAAAAAGTTCTAAAGGATGGGTCTGCACCGGGTATAAAAACGGGTGTAATTTTTTTATAGCCGGAACTATATGCGGAAAATGTATTACAGACACGATTGCGACTATGTTATGCGCTAATAAGCGAACAAGAATAATAAACGGATTTACTTCAAAGTCGGGCAAAGCATTCTCAGCGGCACTTATCGTTAAAGACGGAAAAATCGACTTTGATTTTCCCGCACAATCACAAAAACGCAGTAAGTAGGTTTTACTATGAGCGTTCTTATAACAATTTTATTAGCTGTAATTATAACACAGGCATTCCGCATTCGCCGTCTGAAAAAAGAAATTATCAAGCGAGATACTGCCGATGAATTCAGTAGGCAATGGTACTGGATAGAAGATAAAAATAACAAGCAACGACAACCTCTGAAAAAGAGGAAATCGTTGCTTTCTTTTTTAAGGAGCTTTTTATGAGTTATTCTAAATCTAAACCAAGTAACTACGTTACAAAAGAGCAAATAGAGCGTGCAAGAAATGTAGATATGGTAGAATTTCTTGAAAGAACAGAAGGCTTCAGCGTAAAGAAAAGCGGTAACGGCTACCGTTGCGATGTTCACGACAGCCTTTTTATTACAAACGACCGAAAAGGGTGGTATTGGAACAGCCGTGACGAGGGCGGCAATAACGCTATTGCGTTTTGTATGAAAATATACGGACAAAGCTTTACCGAAGCCGTTAAATCGCTTTGCGGCGATATTCAAATGGAATATTCACCCAAATATAATACGAAAAAGAAATCGTCAGAAGAAAAAATCGAAGCTCATCGACTTATACTGCCTGAACAGGATCACAAGGAAAACGGACAGCGAAATTACAGCAATGTTATCGCATATTTGTGCAAAACCCGTGGACTGGAGTATAACATAGTAAATCAGCTGATCTATGACCGTAAGTTATATCAAGGTATCGGTTACAGCGGTCTTCAGCTTGTCGGATATGACAGTTCGAACACTCCGTTTTATCGTTTTAAAAACGATATACCCACAAACGCACCGGAATATGTTACCATAGAGCTTCAGGCACAGAAACAAAAAGGTGAGAAATATATTTGTGAAGGGTTTAGCGGTGAACATATACCGGAGCTTATCGAGCGTGGCATTACTAAAAAATATGTAAATATGATCGCCGTAAACGGCGACGGTATTATGTCACGCTATGCGTTTTGTCGTTCTGTATCTGATAGCTCTACATACCGTGTCGATTTGCCGGGAAGCGATAAAAAATATTCGTTTTCTTTACTTGGTACAAATAAGAATAAGCTGTATGTTTTCGAGTCTGTAATTGATATGCTGTCCTATGCGTCCTTTTACGCTATAAACAACGGACAGGACGCTTGGCAGCAGTTGACTATGCTATCGCTCGGCGGCAAATCAGATGTTGCTCTTGACGAGTTTTTAAAGAATAAGCCTATTGCCGAAATAACGTTCTGCCTTGACAATGATGATGCAGGTAAACACGCTACTGAGCAGCTTAGCGACAAGTATGCTCTGAAAGGATATGCTGTTTCAAAAGATATACCATTAAACAAGGACTTTAACGACGATTTAAAGGCGTTCAGAGCGTTGAATGAGAAAAATACTGTACAAGCAACAAAACCGCTTAAACGTTAAAATACAACAAAATACAAGGATGTGTGAAAATGAAAAGTTATTTTCTGCTGTCTAACTCGGTTATTACCTCAAACGAGCTGCGCATAACGAGTTTGCAGTTTATACATACCTGCTTTCTGTTTATTCAAATATCCGAAGCAAAGCAGGACACGAATATAAGCGTGTCAGACAGCAGACTATAGCTTCACACTGCGGTATAAAGTCTACGCAGACAGTATCCAAGATAACCGATAGCTTAATGAGAAAGGGCTACATTACACACATTTTAGCGGCTTACCGCAAGGATAATCGCAAGGGAACATATACATATGTTTTAAATCCCGAAAAGAATAAGGTGTCGGCTAACTATACGCGAATAGAACGAACTGTGTTCGGCAAAAGCTTAACAGCGATCGAATTGCGCTTATATATCCTTATTATTAAATCGCTTGACAGCAAGCTCGGTTACTGCTTTAAAAGCTTCAACGACCTTGCCGATGAGCTACGCATAAAGCGTGATACCGCTATGAAAATAATCAGCAATCTTGTCAATCTGCGTCTTATACGTAAACAGCGTAAAATGCGTTATGACAACAGCAAGGTTTATGCGGACAATTCATATAGTACAAAGGTTATCAGATTTATCAGGAAAAGAAATAAGCCCGGATCACACCCCGGGCTTATCTCATTTAAAAACATTCATAAGCACACTGATAATCCCACAATCACAGAATTAAACAGCCTGCGTAATTATAATAACGCTATCGGCGGCATTTGTCAAGTGGGTAAATGTGTTTATTGCATTGTTTTTTTGAAAAACAGGGGTAGCCCCCCGAATTTAAGGTCTATACAATACCCAGTTATACTACCTTCAGAAAGACAGAATATCTTTTATATACGAATATGATACTGCTATATTAAAGATATATGCGGGACTTTTTCAGATTTTGTTTGTCCTTCCGGATTAAGTTTTCTGATTTTTTCGGTATCGGACTTGCAGTATTTATCGTTGTTATACCGCTTGTATAATGGATTTATAGCTTTTTTATTTCTGAAGGTTAATTTTAAGATATTTTTGACCATTTTAATTAAAGGAGTTTCGTCATGAATATTGATAAATTCAAAACTTTAGAAAACAAACTTTCAGCTGCTTATAAAAACAATAATTTGCTTTTCATTGCAAATATTAATACAGCTGATGATTATGAACTCTTGACAAATTTACAAAAAGAGGATATGATTATTATAGCTGAAAAATATCAGTATGATATTTACAGAAAAATCGGCATAGGAATAATTTCACCTAAAGATATGTCATTTAACAGCTGTGCTTTGAAGTGCGGTTTTTCTGCCTGTTATCTTCATTTTGCTCATTTGTAGCTGCTGACTTTTTACTTTGTGTTTTGCTCAGCTCTACAATATCATATTAAAACCGTTTACCTATCTTCTCTACCGCTTTCTTTACGCCTTCACCTCCCGCAACCAATATCAAGCCTATGAAAATTATCACGGTGATAATGAGATTAGCAGGTGACGCGCTTCTCTCTGCGGTGCCTGAAAGGTACGGACATATCCATATCACGACAAAGCTTTCGCTGACAACGCAAAGCCCCAAGGGTAGAACAAATAACAGAATATTTACCGAAAAGGCGGTTATAAGATTAGCCGATAGCTTTGATACACACAGCATAAAAAAGCCGCAGGCGAGCATAGAGAAAAACCGTATCAGGTATACCCGAATTATGTATTGCAATATTGTTTCGTTTGTTTGCATACCGTAAAGTGCCGTAATACTCTGTAAGGGTGCGTCTAAGAATGAGAGCTTGTAATTGTTCATTACGAAAACAAATTCGGGTAGCCATACCGCTACAAATACTATTGCAGAGATAACAAGAGTTATTACGCCGTCTATGGCAAAGCGCTTGATTCTGCCCTTTTCTGTAGTACGTAGGAGCTTTGTCAGTCCTCTCTGATTATCAAATGCTATCATAGGCGATATACACAGCACAAGGGCTATAGTAGCGAGTATACACATAAGGAAGTCGTCCTTATAGCCGTTTACCGACAAAAGACGGTTAAACCCTTCTTCAAAAACGAGCTGTAGGTTGCTATTTTTATCAGACTTAATAACCGACACACGGTCACATATCTTATTAAATGCATTCTCATAGTCAAGCTTTTTTGTAATATCGTTCAATTCCTTATTGTAGCTTTCATAATCCGATTCAGCGGGTGTCTGCGTCAATAATTCTTCATAGCGTAGCTTTATATTTTCAAATTCCAGCTTTTCATTTTCCAAAAACAACAGAGTTTCATCCGTCACTTCCCCGCCTATCTGTGCTACATAGCTGTCGTAGCGTTTTTGCTCGGAATCGTAGCCTGCACTCATATTCTGATAATTGCAGAACCCAATAACAGCGACAACAACAAGAACAAGCAATGTTTTTCCCGCTATTGCCGTTTTATATACCTCGTTTACAACAAAATTTGCCGAGAGCTTGCGTTTTACTGTAATATATGAAAAGATTTCCGATATTTTACCTGAAGCCGATATAGCGCGTCTTGAGCAATAAACCGCAAAATAAATAAGCAAAGCCATGATAAGAATTATTACTGTTGTAATTACACAGACGGTAAGAGCCGATACGGGCTTTCCAAAAATGTTTAAATGATAATATCTGTAAAATAACTGATGTGGACTTATAAAACAGCAGAAATTTATGTATTTTAATATGTTGTATGCCGATATATCACTTATAGAAGTATAAAGCCATATCGAAACACCACTACAAACAGAGATAACAGCAAACGCCGCCGCAACATTTTTAAGGAAAGTACATATAATCATCATTACAACAACGACTATAAAAAAGGCTGATGTTTTGAATAAAAAGTGGATAACAAGATACTCTCCCACGGTCATATTTATATTGCATAGCGTAAACTGCGGGATTGACTGAATACATCTTGATAAATCGCCAAGCCCGAAGCGAATAGTACCTGTAAGCAATACCATACCGTATAACAACACAGCCGAAGTAACGGTAAGCAAAAAGCAGGCTATCAGCTTTGCTCCTGCACTGTGAATACGCCCTTTGGGAGTTTGTCTTATAACCGCCGCCATGCCTGTCATTTTGTCGCGACAGCATACAATAACCGTCAGCATAAGCACAAAAACAAGCATCATTAAATCGGTATCTGCGCTGTTTATATAGCGTTCTGTTCCGTAGTCGGGATAAAAGGACGGTTTATTTTCAATTACATTGTTGTATGCTGTGAAAATATCCTTGAAGCTAAGCTGTGTAAAGCTGTTTTCCTTAGAAAAAACCGATGGTTTTGAACGCTGTTCGGCTTCGCTTTTGATATTCCTGATTGTGGTATTGTAGTTTTTTACCCGATTTAATTTATCCTCATATTTCTTGTCAGGAAATATATTCTGTAGCACATTGTCTTTTATATATTTGTTTGCAATACTCTCTGCGACAGACAGCTTTTCCTCTTCCGATGTAGATAAATATACCTTGTTAATTTCACGAATACATTCATCGGGTACGCCAAGGACAGGCGTATATGTTGCCGAAAGAGCTAAATTCAGCAAAAACAGTGCTACAAACAATATTAACAGCACTTTGCTTTTTAACGCTTTGTAAAGCTCATACAGAGCTATTTTCATCTATAGCACCTCCTGCCGTGTTTTTCTCGGGAAAGTGCAACATATATGCGTTTTCGAGTGTCCGGCGTTCGTGCGGGAGAACACTGACAAGCTGTTCAACAGTTCCGTTTGCGGCAATTCTGCCCTGCTTCATAATTATTATTTCATCTGCAATAGTTTCAACATCAGATACTATATGTGTGCTTACAAGGACAATTTTGTCCTTTGCTGTTTTATGTATCATATCCCGTATGATAACTCTTTGCTTTGGGTCAAGACCTGCCGTCGGCTCATCAAGCAGAACAAGCTCGGGGCTTCCGAGTAGGGACTGTGCAACTAAAACTCTTTGCTTCATGCCGCCCGAAAAGCCTCCGATAGCTTTATCCATTACGTCATGCAGTTCAACTTCACTTAACAGATACTCGGTTTGCTCTCTTGCTACTGCTGTAGAAATTCCTTTGAGAGCTGATATATACATCATAAACCGTCTTGCGGTAAAGTTGTCATAAAGCGCCTGCTGTTGCGGCATATATCCGACCTTACGGCGAAATTTACTGCCAAGCTTAGTTATGTCTGTGCCGTTCCAGCAAAGCTGCGAGCCTAAGTCTGGTGCAAGGTTATCTGAAATAATGTTCATAAGCGTTGATTTTCCTGCGCCGTTGGGGCCTAAAAGTCCGTAAACCCCGTTTTTAAAGGTCATCTCAAAATCAAAAAGAGCCTGTTTTTTACCGTAATGTTTATTAAGATTTTTAATTTGAAGCATTTTTTACACCTCTACTTTTTAGCCTGAACATTTTCCGCATTTTTTACCGTAAAGGAAAACCTGTCCAGACTATCGCTTTGCCATATAAGCTTTATATCGCTGACCGTTAATTTTGCTGTACCAAACGGTTTATTTCTGAAATCCTTTGTGAGCCACTCGCTGTTATCTGTGTTGCCTGCATAAAAATATACACAATCGCCATATAGCAATACACTTGTTTTAGAAGCATTGGAGGTAAGATAACTACTCTCTATATCACCGGAAAACCTCGGTGAAAAACCAAGTGCATTTTTTAAGCTTTCGGGATAAGGGAAAAACAATATGCTGTTTTCTTCTGATATGTACAGATCTTCATCAAGAACTACATACAATACGCCTTCAAGAGTAACCTCTCCGCTTAATGTGATTTCTGTGTATACTGTTTGCGATATTCCCGGCTCGGTAGAATTTGTTTCCCGATTGTATTCGAGTGTTTCTTTAACGGACGAAACTGCAGAGGTGACGGTAAGCCCACTTTCTGTAACATCACCCGATTTCAGCAATTTTATCATTTTTTTGCTGTCCTGCGACACTTCACCTTTGTAATTCATATTATCATCGAATTTATCAGGAGAAGTAAAACTGTCACAGTAAAAAGTATCATTAATTTTACGCACAGCGGCAAATGGTGCGTTCCATAGCTTTTTATTCTCGTCATAGGCAGCACCTTCCTTGACTATTTGCAGACCGTTTTCGTCAAGAATAAAATATCCGTCGCCATGATATATTTCTCCGACAAGACTTGTAACACTTTTCTTTTTGTTACTACTTTGAGAGCTTTCTGTTACATCTGAACAACTTGAGATTAACATAACCACCGCAATGGTCGCCACTATTAAAGCTATTCTACTTAATCCTTTTGCCATATCTTACTCCCCCAGAATATCCGATTTTGCTACCTTTTCTTTTGTTACTGTTTGTTCTTCGGCGTTATAGACGCTGATAATATAGCTGTCCTCGTACTCGGACAATACCTGTGCATAAAGCCCTTCGCCATAGCTTATATCATGCCTTGCGGGAGCTTCATCCTTTAAATTATAATAATACCACTGTGCATTATCGCATTGGAACAGATAATCGCCCAAAATGACGGTTTCAGACAATATCTTGTCGTTATGAATAACAATCGGTTCAGAGGTCTTCGGAGTTAACACTTCAATATTGCTGTCATTGTTATATGCATAGTAATCATCGCTAAGTCTGACAGCAGGCGGCTCGGACGGCATAGTGTTTTCACTATACTTTCCTGTCTTAATGTCGTACACCGAGCTGTTGAAATAAAATTTGTTGTCATAGACACCTAAAATCTTTGTTTTATTGTTTTCCGTTGCACCAAAATCGGTAAATTTTCCGGTTTCTATGTCAAGCACTCCGAAATGATTGGTATTATCGCCTGTAATCGCTCCTTTTTCGTCATAAGCAGACTGATAAGGGAAAAACAGCAGGGTGTTGTTTTTAAGTACGCTTGTGCTTATCCAGTCGCAGGAAAAGCCTTCTATTTTGCATACTTCCTTTTCGGAAGTACCAAGCGGGTCTGATGAGTGAAGTACCGCGGATTCTACTGCTTTTCCGTCTTTGGTTTCGTATCTATCCTCGAACCAGTAAAGCTTTTCGTTATACAAAAAAGGCAAGGTTTGTTTGCTGTAAGCAAGGCACGGAAGTCCGTCCTCTGTAACAGCATTTGAGTGGTCGCAGTTTGACTGACCGCATAGCGCAATTGTACTCATATCAGAATACTGTAAAAAGCTTAGTACTGCGTTTTCGGTAACTATCAACTCGCCGTCATTATATATTGTTCCGTATACTCGCATATATCTCGCCTGTTCATCTGTTTTTGTATCCGAGCAGGCGGAAAACGTGGACGCAAATGTAGCAATCAGTATTGCAGTGCCTATAAGCTTTAATTTCCTGTTCATAATATTGCCCTTTCATAAGTTGTATTTATGTTTTTATTTTATTATCTGTGTCAAAAAACATAAGCAGTAATTATATTTTACACGCAGGAGCATCTTTCGTTTTTTTCCTTTTTTGTCTTATAGATACATTTATAACACGTCATGTTGTGCCACCGTACGTGCAGTCGCTAAACAAAAGTTAATATGTGTAGCTGACTGCCCAGAATGGTTTGTATGTACCAGAAGTGCAATTTATAGATATATCTACAAACTGTATTTTGTATCCTGCTGCTTTTTCAGCATCAGTCAATGCTACTGTTTTTGTCATTTTTTCAAGTCTGGAATATTCGCCGTTACCGTTAGTCTTATTCTTTATGACAGTTTCTCCATTTTTTGTAGGAATTATTAATTCACAAACCACTGAAACTCTTTTTTCGCCGTTTGGAACCTCCGTCCCACCGTCGAATACATATTTTGCAGTTGCTGTTTGTTTACTTTGATTAATAGTGTATGACATGACTACGCATGATGTTGGTCCCATAGGAACCAACTTGTAGTTTGATGCTGCTTTGTAAGTGACAGGTGATAATGCGTTTCCTGGTAACACCATAGCAAATGCCGATGAAATTACAGCTGTTGTTGCTATAGTTGCTTTTATTATGTTTTTGATTATCATCATATTATACCTCTTTCTTTTTCCCAAGCTCACATATATTATCCACCGATACAACAGTACCGATTAATCCGCTCATACCGCCTCTTTCTGTGGATATATAAGTAATCTCTGAAAATGTTATTGTGGCCTCTTTATAATACACATCCTCTGAAAATGTATCGGAACTTAAAAAGTCGCAATCCTTTAAATAACCGATATTTATAACACCATCGCTTGTTGTAATCGCAAACTGCGGATTGCCCCAGCTGTAATTATAGAACATAGCACAGCTACTCCCTTTATATTGAGCGTCAACATCAAAAAGGAACGGCACAGCCTCATGGTATTCCTTAGAATAAGGCATAAACAGTATTCTGCTTTCGCCATCATGCTCCGAATTCTCTATATTGTAGCGTTCGGCAAGCAGTATACCCGTAAAGGTTACTTCACCCGTCAGAGTTATTTTTGCGTCCATTACATCATAGCCTATGCCAATATCTTTTTTTAGCGTTTCGCTATACATTACGCGAGGTGCTACGCTGATGTAGCACGAGTCTACTATCAGACCCTTACTGCCGATGCTGTCGCCTTCATGTACTATTATTTTATCCTTGCTTACCACGGGTCCTTTTTGAGAGCCTATACATTTCATTTCGTTCAAATCGTAATCATCTGGATTTCTTATGCTGTTGTTGTCAAACGGTTCATATTCATAACCGCCCATTGAACCACGGATAATATATGAACCTGCCACATTGGGATCGGCTTCAAGGTCGGCAAGCTTTACAAATTCGCCGTTGCCGAGGTACATTTCATTTTCGGGGTCTTCGGTATAGAATTCCGGCAATTCCTCCACAGGTTCTTCGATAGATGTATTGCCTTTATTAATATCCTCTATGAGTTTTATGTATTGTAATGCGTCCTCACAATATTCTACCGATTTAATACTATTGTCTGTGTTTAATATAATTCTATAGCCTTGTTTGGTTTTCTCATCTGCATAAACATATACATTATCTCCGCTGTCTGTGGTAAAGGTTTTGAATTTGTTGATTTCTATTTGCTGAATCGGTTTTTTGTCGTTATCTTTAATTGAAATAAAGCATATAAACGGCTCATCGGAACCCGATTTATATCCGTAAAGCTCCACGGTGTTATTATTGTTATCGGTAAGCGTTTTTACAAGCTCACTACCTTCGGGTGCTGTTATACTCCCGGTTTTTGAAGTATCGGTAACAGTATCGATACTGCTTTGTAAGGACGTTGTATTATCATCTGCCGCTATACTACTGTTTTGTTCGGGCTGAGAACAGCCTGTTAAAGCTACTGTGACCGATAAAGCCATAACCAACAATATTAATCTTAATCTGTCATTCATATTAAGCTCCTTTATGCATATAATCGAGTCGAGGATATCTTTTGGCAAAATTCTTGTATGTGAAAACCTGTTTGTTTATTTGGCAATGTCCTGAATAATTTGACGATCCAGCTTCTAATAAGCTGGAATTAGATCCGCACCCGTTAGCATCATAAACTGTAATTGTTGTATCAGTTTTTCCCGCTAAAACTATAGAGTGGTTATTATTGTTTGATGTTCTTACTCTCAAATGCGTGCCCACCGGTAAATCGGAAATCATAATTTTCAAGTTTCTTGCGGTTAGGAATAAATAATCATTGTTGTCGCTTCCCCAACCAAAATCATTACATTTTGATTCAGATAAATTTTTAGTAAATACACCTTTATACACAAATGCTGCAAACCCATAGCATTGATAACAACCGTCAAAACATCCACATGTTGCAGTTGATGCCTCAGGACTGAAAACACTATGTGCTGAACAAGATGATTTACCATTTACAAAATACTCGCCTGCAGTAAGATTAACATTTTTAGAACCATCAACATAATAGCAGTAATCAATGTTGCCATTATTATATTTGATTTTAGGGGTGTAGCTTGTAAAATGTGTTGCGGCACTGGCCGATGATGCAACCGCTATAGAGATCGCCGCAATTATTGACAATGATGAGATGGTTATAAATATTCTTTTTGCTTTATGTATGAACTTAAGCTTCATTTGATAATTTCCTTTCATGTTAACTCGGAATAAAGCCCGATGTAAGCATAGCTTTTCATCGGCTGTGACGAAGAAATCTTGCCGCAGGAGCGTTAGCTCCTCAGCTTTTCTGTAAGGCAGTAATTCACCTACGATAGTCTGAATGGAACATGCCACCTATAAAGGCGGGGAACATTGCGGCATTAGGTTACAACTTGATACATCATAAAAATCAATTATCTGTATCAATTTTTAACATAACTTCAAAAATTTATATATATTTGTTTTTTCGCCAATCCTTTCATCAATATATTATAACTCAGGAAATACTGCCTTATAAATTGTATAATTTTCAGATTTTCCTTATGACTGTAAAACATCTCCTCCTTCATTATTACTATCACACTTTCGCACCTTGCATTATCGTAACATCTGCCACCTCGACTGTCCATTCTTTGTAGCCCTGAGCAAAACGCCGCAAACGTAGAAAAGAAGCGGATTTGCAGGACACAAAAAATAATTTTATCACTAAAAATATATAGAAACAGCCAACCAACTTTGGTATAATTAAATTGTACGAAAACCACACGAAAGGGGCTGGCTGTTATCTATCGCCAAGAAATTTTACAGGACATCACATTGTTCACATCTGCACCGAAAGCACAATTCTATGAGAAGCTTTTTCTTAATCTCGCCTATCTCATTTTCCCGAAGCTGCCGCAAAAACAGGGAGAATCGGTTTTTCAAAAAGAGCAAGGTTTTGCACTTTTATTGTTATAAAATGCGAATGTTTTTCCTGTATCACAGATTTAGTGGACTATCTCAATAACAATCTGATAATCGCACATTACTGCGGTTTCAATATCATGAAACCATTGCCGTCCTACTGGACTTTCGACCGTTTCATCAGAAATCTTGATAACGCTCTGCTTAAAAAGCTTATGCAGTCTCAAGTGCTGAAGTTGTCCAAAATGGGTATTATCGACACTTCATTCATAGCTCTCGACTCTACTCCCATAAGTGCAAATACTAAGCAGAATAACCCAAAATCTTTCGCTAAAAACAAGTTTGCAAAAGGCAATCAGCCTAAGTCTGACGAAGACTGCGGTTTGGGTGTTCATACCGCTTCAAATCAGCATAACGAGCGTAATTTTGAATACTATTGGGGTTACAAGAATCATATTCTAGTTGACTGCATTACAGGCTTACCAATCTTTGAAATGACAACTACTGCCGATGTTGCCGACAGCACTGTCGTTCTTGATATTCTAAGCCAAACCAATGATTTTCTTTCAATTGAGGAATGCACATTTTTTGCTGATAAAGGTTACGATGTTAAGGCAATTTACAATGCCGTCAAAGATATTTATCACGGCGAATGCTTTATTCCCATCAACAAGCGTAACACTAAAAATCCGAAGAAGCTTTCAACAGGTCATCCGATTTGTGAAGCCGGTCTCGCTATGCACAAAGACGGCAAATTCTCTGACAATGGCAGAACTCGCCAAAAATACTGCTGTCCGTTCAAACGTTCAAAATCAGGCTGTTGTCCATGCAATCACAAGAATTGGAACAATGGCAAAAAAACTCGCGGTTGTACTAAATATGTCACGCTTCCCGATGATTACTGACTTTCCATTGACCGTGAATGTGTTTCGTTCAAGAAGATTTATGCACTCAGAACAGAGGCTGAGCGTTACAACTCTCGTTTCAAGCAGACCGGTCAGGAACGTCTTTGGGTGCATAGCTTTAATGCTGCACAAAACCTTAATTCTGTTGCTCATATTGCTTTGCTCGCTGTCGCTCACGCAACTGTTGTCACTAAATTCGAAAGCTCTTATCGCAGTCTTAAATCCGTTAAGTGTATTGCTTGACGAGTTGTTTTGAATATTTCTGCCGGATTTCAGCTCTGTTCGGCTGATGTCAGCTTTGCTGTGCCGTTTTTCTGCTTTTTTATTTGATACTTGCCTATTTTGCGACTTCTGTTAGTTTTTGTTTCATGTTTTGCTCATCTCTATAAAAACGATAATTTTTTCAGAACACTAAATTTAAAGCGATTCCGTTTTTCTTTGTTTCAAATTCACAAAACGCTTTACAACAATGAGAACAATAGTGTGAGCAAAAATGTCCATTTTTTCGATCTTTTATATTGACCTTGCTTTTTTTGGATATGCCGAATATTCCCTTTTTGCATTTTTATTCAGAGTACCACTCGATAATTGCACACGGTACACTTCCTGTGGCAGAAATAACAATCATTCCGCTTTCCATTTCATTGTTGCAGTAAGGACATACCAACCTAATCACCTTTCTAATCATTAATGCTATATCAAATATCAGTTTTAGACATCTTTTGTTTTTCTTTCAAAACCTTTATCATTGTAGTCATATCATTATTTCCTATTATAAAGGGCAGTACGCTTGCGGTTGCATAACAGATATTAACAATGGAAAAATAAAAATTAATGAAATTGCTAACAAGTAATAGTGAAACTCCAATCAAGAAGACATTGCCAACCGCTCCACTCAAAAAGAAAATAACAAGTTCGTGTTTTTCCATTTCGAGAAGGGACTCTTTTTTTATTTCAACATAGCCGTGAAACACAACGGGAGATATGTAAAGTTTGGCTATTTTGATTCTCATAAAATTTGCACCTATATAGATACCATCTACCGGTTTTTTGAAAATAAGGGATGCTATATAATAGAAAATTTCATGGTATATTCAATACTAGAAAAATGAAAAGAAGTGAAAAATGATAAAAGCGCAAACAGAAAATCGGTTATATATAGTTACTCCTTTTTACAATATGATCACTATTTCTTTTATTTCTCCGTACATTCGCTTTGTCCTTGTGTAATTGTCCGCTTCACAAAACAAAAAATTGCACAAACACTCACCCGCATTTTTGTCAATTCTGTATACTATACATTACATCAATTGAATTGACAAAACTGTAAAATTGTTGTATAATAGAGTAAATAAAAAAACACCACACACAGGCTGTATAGTTCCTGCAAGAACGATACAGCCCCTCATCAGCTCGATGCGAAACCATCTGACTGACTTAGTGCAATAGTGCCTTTAGTGTGCTTTATTATAGCACATTTAATATAATACAATTTTGCAAGAGCTTTCAGAAGTTTACCAGACGCTGGAGGCTCTTGTGTTTTTAATCTGATATACAAGGCGTAAATCCGCAGTGTATATCCCCACCTGCCGCATATCAAAGGCAGTACAAATTGAATGCCGACCATCGTCAGAGATGACCTACAGCCGAGATAACTACGCATTAGTTCTGAGAACATCGCGTGAGTAACACGGGAGAGGAACAGTAAACACCGATTTACTGCAAACCACCGACTAACAGTCACAGTTCAGAAACGCCGCACATTCTGCGGAGCGAGTATACATACTGTACTACTGATACAGTTGAGCTACATCGGACTGGGTAGGTGTTAAGCTACGGAGAGATGCGAGAGCGTTAATCGAAACTATGAGTCGGAACACAAAATGTATATTATCACAGTGGAGCAGTTGCACCTGCTCTGCTGTGTGATATATGATTTTATTTACAGTTTCAAGGACACTACTACTGTAGTATCCCTAAAAGTGTAACTAATGTAAATTGGCACGCCAAGAGGGATTCGAACCCCCGACCCTCTGGTTCGTAGCCAGATACTCTATCCAGCTGAGCTATTGGCGCATATCTTGTAAATTTACTAATATATTTTAGCACATCGAAAAGAGTTTGTCAAGGGGTTTTATAAAATTTTTATAAAAAACGGGGGCGGGTTTGGGCGCTAATACCAACTTGTAGAAAAGTCTGTTTTTTTAAAAATAGAGTAAATTCTCTATCCCTAACCCCAAACCCCTTCCCCTGGGAAGGGCTGTGTATGCTTTGTTGGCTCTGCATCGTGCAGAGCCTTTGGGCATACACGCC
>OGZH01000330.1_pt1 | contig 33339 bp, 25 predicted proteins | sample 1576741 | NCBI WGS metagenome assembly OGZH01 (sample SAMEA3541560, study PRJEB24748) | human gut metagenome | biome: human gut; feature: human-associated habitat; material: faeces | place: China | collected 2012 | reverse complement strand
CTTCATGTACTTCAAAATAGCTCTGTGGATGATTACATACCGGACATACTTCAGGTGCCTTTGTACCAACAATAATATGTCCGCAGTTACGACATTCCCAAACTTTAACTTCGCTCTTTTCAAAAACCTTAGATGTTTCAACATTCTTAAGAAGTGCTCTATATCTTTCTTCATGATGTTTTTCGATTTCACCAACCATACGGAACTTCTCTGCTAATTCAGGGAAACCTTCCTCTTCTGCAGTTTTTGCAAAACCTTCATACATATCTGTCCATTCATAGTTTTCGCCTTCTGCTGCAGCTTCAAGATTCTGTGCTGTATCGCCGATTCCGTTTAATTCCTTAAACCACATCTTAGCATGTTCTTTTTCATTGTCAGCAGTTTTTAAAAATAATGATGCAATCTGCTCAAAACCTTCCTTCTTAGCCTTTGAAGCAAAATAAGTATATTTATTTCTTGCCTGTGATTCTCCTGCAAAAGCTGCCTCTAAATTCTTTTCTGTCTGTGTTCCTTCGTATTTGCTCATATAATATTACCTCCTAAGTAATCAGTTACTACTGATTTAAATTTTAGTCCTTATCAATATAGTTATACCCTAAATAACTATAAACATATTATACTGCAAATTCATTATTTTTGTTAAATATTCTTGTAAAAAAATATGTTTTTTCTATGAAATGAACTAACTTTGAAATTAATTATTTATATTACAAATTTGGACTGTAAATTTTATCGAAAATCCTTTTTCTTTACTATATATGTCGATACATACATAGAAGCAATATAAAAGATCAGGCTAACAATTAACACTATATTTCCAAGCATTTCAAAATTGCTAAATATTCCCTTTGCACTTGATAGTTTATCGCTAAAAATATTTATTGCTGCATAAGCAATCCCCCATATTATCATATTAGGAAGCATAATCATTACGCTTCTAACTTGTGGGTTTATCCCTCTTCCTATAATGTATAATATGCACAATTCTATAGACATACATATTAAAATTCCACCTACAAAAAATTTAAATATAACTGATATGTCAAACCAAACTGCCTGTGTTGTTTTTGTCAAAATAAATGCAATTACTGTTCCCAATAAAAATTCATATATAATCGTCACTGCACTTATAAGATATCTTCCTGCAATTCTATCACCTTCCTTTGCAGGTAGCATTAAATCAAAACCACAATCTGCTCTTTGTTCATATGTAAATAGTGACGTTGGTACTATTGTAGAAATAAGGAGCATATATGAATAAGCAGAAAGAATGTTCTCAGTTGAATATGCCATAACATATCCTAATGGTGCAAACAGAACTATGGATGCCAAGTATAATAATTTCATTTTTCTAAAATCATATTTCATAAATAATATCTTTGCCATTATTACATTCTCCTTTCTTTTGCAAACATAAGTTCTCGGTTGCGTATCAGAAGAAGCACATGGTATAATCTTCTTGCGTGTAGGTATATCATGGCTTCGGTCTGATAGAACCTTTGGCGGTTTCTTTGGAAGCCGCCTTTTTAATTTGCCGCAGTTCTTGTTACGGCTTTTACATTTCCTCTATCCCTCAAATCACGACCTTCATTCGCTTCCATAAACATTTCCAGAATATCGGTTTTAATCAGGACTTTACGACCAACCTTTAATACCGGAAGTTTCTTCCATTCTACAAGCTGTCTTAAGGTGTTTCTGCCGATTCCCGTATAGTCGGCAGCTTCTTCGATGGATAATGCAATTTTTCTTTGCGTCATATAATCACCTCCCTGTAAATTGCATTATGCAATTCTTGTGATGTAAGTATATCCCTTCCAAATCTTTTTGTCAAGCGTTACGAAATATTAAAAACAATTTTTATATTGCATATTGCAATTTTAGAGAAACAATGCTATAATTCATACATACCGAAAAAGGAGGCAGTCAGCATGAAAGATAAAGAACTACGCAAGCTGATAGGCAGCAGAATAAAACAGCGCCGTCTGGAATTGAATCTGACACAGCCTTATGTCGCAGAAAAGATGGGAGTTACCGCTTCTACAATCCTGCGTTATGAGAATGGTTCGATTGACAATACGAAAAAAATGGTGCTGGAAGGTCTTTCGGAAGCACTCCATGTATCTGTGGAATGGCTCAAAGGGGAAACAGACGAATATGAAACCGACATTACGGATAAGAGAGAGTTACAGATTCGTGATGCGATGGGAGATATTCTGGAACAGTTACCGCTTGCCCTTACCAAAGAAGAAGATGCTTTTTCAAAAGATTTATTACTGCTGATGTTAAAACAATATGGTCTGTTTTTGGATTCCTTCCAGTTCGCCTGCAAAAACTTCAAGGGGAATGATGGTCAGACGGATATTGCCAAAACAATAGGGTTTGAATCGAATGAGGAATATAATGAGATTATGTTCTTAAGGGAAATCACTCCTACCATCAATGCTCTTAATGAGATGGCAGACGTTGTAAGGCTCTATTCCAAGAAACCAAAAACAGCAGAACAAAGGCTTGCAAATCTTTTATCAGAAGTCTTATACGAAGATTCCGAATCGGTATAGTAAGACAACCGGAGTTATGATATACTTACACGCACGAAGCATTTCATCAGTTCCGATTGTCTAATATCGAAAGGAGACATACGATTATGGCAAAAGGATCTGTAAGAAAAAAAGGAAAGAAATGGTACTACCGCTTCTATGTAGAAGATGCAAGCGGCAATCTGGTTCAGAAAGAATACGCTGGAACAGAAAGCAAAAGTGAAACGGAAAAACTGCTCCGTCAGGCAATGGACGATTACGAAAGCAAGAAATTCATTGCAAAGTCGGAAAATATTACAGTTGGAGAATTACTTGATATATGGGCAGAGGAAGAATTAAAGACCGGTACTCTCAGTAATGGGACAGTCCAGAATTACCTTGGTGCTATTACCAACATCAAGAAGCATCCAATTTCAGAGAGAAAGTTGAAAAATGTAACATCTGAGCATTTACAAGCCTTCTTCGATCTGCTTTCCTTTGGTGGCACTTATCCAGATGGTTCAGAAAGAAAAGGTTACAGCAAAGATTACATTCGTTCTTTCTCGGCAGTATTACAGCAGTCGTTCCGGTTTGCAGTATCACCAAAGCAATATATCACTTTCAATCCGATGCAGTATATTAAGCTGAAATACCAGACGGATGAGGTTGACCTGTTTTCTGATGATGACATGGATGGCGATATACAGCCAATTCCACGAGAGGATTATGAAAGACTGATTGAATTTCTACAGGATTACAATCCACCGGCAATACTTCCAATCCAGATAGCTTATTATGCAGGACTTCGTATCGGTGAAGCCTGTGGTCTGGCATGGCAGGATGTAAATCTTGAAGAACAGTGCCTTACAATCAGACGCAGTATCCGATATGATGGTTCAAGGCACAAGAATATCATCGGACCAACCAAACGAAAAAAGGTAAGGATTGTTGATTTTGGAGATACACTGGCAGAGATTCTTCGCAATGCCCGAAAGGAACAACTTAAAAACCGAATGCAGTACGGAGAACTTTACCACAAAAACTACTACAGAGAAGTAAAAGACAAAAACAGAGTTTACTATGAGTTCTATCATCTGGACGGAACAGAGAATGTTCCAGAAGATTATAAGGAAATATCCTTTGTCTGCTTAAGACCGGATGGAAGTTTGGAACTGCCAAGCACGTTAGGAATTGTTTGCAGGAAAATTGCTCAGAAACTGGATGGATTTGAAGGATTTCATTTTCACCAGTTGCGACACACCTACACAAGCAACCTTCTGGCAAACGGTGCAGCACCAAAGGATGTGCAGGAACTGTTAGGGCACTCAGATGTCAGTACCACTATCCCCGTTCCAAATAGTAACACGAAAAACCACAGCAGTACCTACCGACATTTATGATGAATATAATAAGTGAAGCGTTTTAGCCTTATGGGTTGAAACGCTTTTTTGCTTTTTCCTCGGTGAAAACCCTCGGTGAAAACGGAGAAAAAGCGTTGTTTACAGATTGACTAATTGTGCGGTTTGTGCTAAAATTATAGGATAAATAGTAACTATTTGGTAGCATACTAAACGAAAGTGAGTTATGACTTATGATAGATAATAAAAAAGAGCAGGAGCGTGCCGAGCTGCACCGCACGATATGGGGCATTGCCAACGATCTGCGTGGCAGCGTAGACGGCTGGGACTTCAAGAATTATGTCCTCGTTATGCTGTTTTACCGCTATATCTCTGAAAATCTGACCAACTATATCAATGCAGGCGAGATCGAAGCAGGTACGCCCGACTTTGATTATACAAAGCTGTCGGACGATGCAGCGGAAACAGCCCGTGAGGATATGGTGCAGACTAAGGGCTTCTTCATTCTGCCGTCACAGCTTTTCTGTAATGTACTTGCAAAGGCTGATTCTGACGAAAACCTCAATGAAACACTTGAGGGCATATTCCGCAGCATTGAAGGCTCTGCCCAGGGCTGTGAGAGCGAGGACGATTTCAAGGGACTGTTCGATGATTTCGATGTGAACAGCAACAAGCTCGGCGGCACGGTCGCAAAGCGTAACGAACGCCTTGTGAAACTGATGAACGGTGTCGCTTCTATGCAGCTCGGTGATTATCAGGAAAACACCATTGATGCGTTCGGTGATGCTTATGAGTATCTCATGGGTATGTACGCTTCTAATGCGGGCAAGTCGGGCGGTGAGTATTACACTCCGCAAGAGGTGTCGGAGCTTCTCACACGGCTTGCAACGGCAGGAAAAACTGAGGTCAACAAGGTCTATGATCCTGCCTGTGGTTCAGGTTCGCTGCTCTTGAAAGCTGCGAAAATACTTGGAAAAGATAAGGTTCGTCAGGGCTTTTTCGGGCAGGAGATCAACATTACAACCTACAACCTCTGCCGTATCAATATGTTCCTGCACGATATCGACTACGATAAATTCAATATTGCTCATGAAGATACCCTTGTTGAGCCGCAGCACTGGGACGATGAGCCGTTTGAGGTCATTGTATCAAATCCCCCATACTCGATAAAGTGGGAGGGCGATGCGAATCCGCTGCTGATAAACGATCCCCGTTTCTCGCCTGCGGGTGTGCTTGCTCCGAAGTCAAAGGCTGACCTTGCTTTCATTATGCACTCACTTTCGTGGCTTGCAAATAACGGTGCCGCTGCTATCGTATGTTTCCCCGGTGTGATGTATCGCGGCGGTGCTGAGCAGAAAATACGCAAGTATCTGATCGACAACAACTTTGTTGACTGCATTATCCAGCTCCCCGACAACCTGTTTTACGGTACTTCTATCGCCACCTGCATTATGGTGCTGAAAAAGAACAAGACCGCAAACAGCACACTTTTCATTGATGCTTCAAAGGAGTGCGTCAAGGTCACGAACAACAACAAGCTGACCGAGGACAATATCTCAAAGATCGTGGCAGCGTTCACGGAGCGCACGGACAGCGAATACTTCTGCCGTCTTGTGCCTAACTCTGAAATTGCTGAGAATGACTATAATCTGTCTGTTTCGACCTATGTTGAGCAGGAGGACACAAGAGAGGTCATTGACATTGCGGTGCTGAATGCGGAGATCGCCGAGATCGTCAAGCGTGAAGACGTGCTGAGAAGTGAGATAGACCGCATTATTGCGGAGATTGAGGTTAATGTATGAGCAGAATCGACGAATTGATTGCGGAGCTTTGCCCTAACGGAGTAGAATACAAAAAGCTCGGTGAAGTTGCCACTATCAGCAGAGGCGGCAGCTTTCAGAAAAAAGACTTTTGTGAGGACGGTGTGCCTTGCATCCACTACGGGCAGATATACACAAGATACGGCTTGTTTGCCGATAAAACGCTGACCTTCATCAGCGAAGATGCCGCCAAAAAGCAGAAATACGCTGTCAAGAATGATATTGTAATGGCGGTAACAAGCGAAAACATTGATGATGTGTGCAAGTGTGTTGCGTGGCTTGGTGATGATGAAATTGCCGTTAGCGGTCATACCGCTATTATTCATCACACCCTAAGCCCGAAATACCTGTGCTACTATTTCCATACAGCAATGTTCTATGCTCAAAAGAAAAAGTTAGCACACGGAACAAAAGTTATAGAGGTCACTCCCGACAAACTTGCCGATATAACAATCCCTGTCCCTCCCATAGAGGTACAGACCGAAATTGTCAAGATCCTTGACAATTTCACAGAGCTTTCAGCAGAGCTTACAGCTCGCAAAAAACAGTACGAATACTATCGTGACCTCCTGTTAGACTTCGGTGTCCACGGGGGGGGACAAGTGAGTGCAAGTGGAGGACGTTGCGAACGCTTGCCGAAATTGGTACAGGTAGTAGTAATACTAATGAAGCGGTTGAGGACGGTCAATATACTTTCTTTGTTCGTTCGCAAGAGCCATTAAGAAAAGAGAGCTATGAATACGATGAAACCGCAATAATTACCGCAGGTGATGGTGTAGGTGTCGGAAAAGTATTTCATTACATTGAGGGGAAATATGCTTTGCATCAAAGAGCATATAGAATACACATAGTTTCGAGTGATGTAATGCCTAAATTTTTCTTCTACTATATGAAAGCAACTTTTTATGATTATATTTCAAAAGCAGGGTTTCATTCTTCTGTTTCTTCAATCAGGAGACCGATGCTGAATGAATTTCTCGTCCCCGTTCCGTCAATAGAAGAGCAAAAACGTATTGTATCAATCCTCGACCGCTTTGACAAGCTCTGCAATGATATTTCCGAGGGCTTGCCTGCGGAGATTGAAGCAAGACGGAAACAGTATGAATATTATAGGGATAAAATGCTTTCCTTTAATGAAGCATGATAGATAATAGCCCAGGAATGTGAGATGAACAAATTGAGTTCTACATACAGCGAGAAAATAAAAGAATTACGAAGCACTGCGCAGGAAACGCAGGCTGCGATTAAAATTCAAGATAAACTGAACGAATTGAGGTCAAAAGATGTTGTTATATCCTCTTATCGATGGATATGGGAACTCGTACAAAATGCGAAGGACTGCACTAATTCGACTGGAAAGATAGATATTGAGATATATTTCGATTCAAAACAGAAGATAGTGGAGTTTAAGCATAATGGAAAACTATTTGCAACCAAAAACATAGTTTATCTGATTGAACAGGTATCAACAAAGGAACGTTCAAGAAATTCTGCCAGCACAGGTAAATTCGGGACAGGATTCCTGACAACTAACCTCTTATCGCCTATCATTACTATCTCCGGCTTGCTTCATGATGAAGATGAATCAAATATTGCTTGGTTTAAAGTTACAATTGATAGATCAGGCAAGAGCCTTGATGAATTAAAAGAAGCTATCAAAAATAGCTGTGATCAGCTTGAAGCAAACACCTTCAATATTACATATGTAGTTGATGAAAATGCAATGAATACGATGTTTTCCTATTCATTGGATGAAAACGGAGTAAACGTTGCTAAGGTAGGTCTTGAAAATTTCCTGATTACTGCTCCATACGTTTTTGCGTTTGTATCTGAACTGAACAAGATAACAGTTACCGCTGATGGAATTGAAACAGTATATACGAGGGATAAGGTCGGCATTACTCAAAGTGATAATACCTTTGTAAGTCGTATAAGGAAGAACAATTCTCCTGACATAATCAACATTTTCACTATTCAGAGCGATACTCTTATGCTTGCCGCAGAGATAAAACAATATGATCGTGAAAACCACATTGTCCGTTATTCTGATCTTCTGCCAAGATTGTTCTGCGATTTTCCATTATTAGGCACTCACGATTTTGCGTTTCCTGTCGTAATAAACAGCAGAGCATTTGACCCGACTGAACCACGAAATGGAATTTTTCTATATGGAGACAACGGCGAACGAAATAGAAACATACTGAAAGATGCTTGCTCATTGTATGCTTCTATGATTGATTATTTTATTCAGAATGATTATAAAGACCTCTATAACATCGTTTTCTTGCCCTCTGTTGAGAGTAAGGATTGGATAAACAAAGACTGGTATGATAGAGAAGTTATTGAAACGCTCAAAAGCCAAATCAAAGGTTTTCCGATGTTTCAGATGCTTGATGGAAGTACAAAATCCTTAGAAGATGAATGGGGGCTTGAAGATATAATCTTCCTTTCAAGTGATGAAAGCAAAGAATTAAGAGCTGATGTTTGGAAACTATCAAGTGTGCTGTTTCCTGATAAGCATCTTCATTTAGATGAAATAGAAAATTGGTATTCATCACTTTGGGAAGATTGCAGAAATTACGGCTTGATTGATCTGATAAAGAATGTTGAAAAAATAGGAAGCCTTTCAAAGCTTCAAGAAATAATACCTAACCCAATTGAATGGTTGAACACACTTTACACTTTAATATACGAAAAATGTGCTGATATAGCTGATATATCAAAACGGGATAATGCTATTTTTCCAAATCAGCACGGAGATTTTTGCTGTATAAACGTGCTTAAAGCAGATGGTGGGATAGATGATGTTTATAAAGAAGCTGCACTTTTAATTGATATTGACCTAAAGGCAGAGCTTATAGATAATAGAATTCATTATCGAAATCTTGAAACAATGTCTTTCTATGATGTTGCCTATCGTTTGGCAAGCAAAGCTCAAGAACATAATACAAATGCCAATCAGTTTTTCAAGAGAATTATTGGGTTTAAAAAGGAAAGCAACCCTAAGCAAGACGATTTTATATCGCTTTATAACACCATGTACCCTGCAACTCCTATTATTGTAAATCCTGTTCGGTATGTATATGATAAGTTACTCAATGAAGCGATTGAATACTGGTGTAATAATATTTGCAGAGATATAGCCAGATATAAAGATCTCACCACTTTAACAGTCAACTATCAGCTTGCTTCAAACGATGAAGCAGAAAAATGGATTTCAAAATATGTTTCTTATTTGATAATGATAGAAAAAGCTGAGTTACTTGATAGATATTCTGTAATTCCTAATCAAAATGGAGTTCTCTGTCAGAAATCAAGCCTTTACAAAGAACATGGCTCTATCCCTGATTTTATGAAAGAAGTTTGCCGCATAGCCGGATTTGATATTAAAGCAGATTTAGCTTCAAATGCAATTGATGTATCTAAAATCATTCCTCGTAAAAAGGGTTTTAAGGAAGTATCAGATTCTATTACGTCTTATGTACGGAAACATATGAACAATATTACGGCTGTGGGTGATGATAAAGAAGCGTTCAATCAGACATACAAATGGCTTCGAGAACGGAAAGACGATCAAAGCGTTCGAGAATATTTTTCAGAGCTTTTGGAACATTTATATTGGTTTTATAACGATGATGAGATAGCAGAAAGTGTAGCGAAAGCTACTAAACTTGACACTATTCTCAATAAATATGGTTTTTCGGATATTAATCAGCTTGAAAAAATACTGATTCATAAAACTTCAGAGCATTCTGTGTCTATGTCCATTGAAGAAGTTCTCGCTCGGTATGGTGTTAGCACACAAGAGGAATTGCAAAGGCTAATTGATAGTCGAGTTCTCGGAGAGGATTTTCTTCATACTAATGAAGCAAGTCTTGAAAAGTTTGAATATGTACAGAAAATCATTCAGCGTGCGATTACCAATATAAAGGCACATCTCATTAAGATAGGATATGATCTCAATAATTCCGCTGAAATTCACAAAACTATTTTTACAGCTTCTATTAACGGCAGAGAAATCTATGTTATTGCAAGACCGAGTGATTATGATGAAGTGATCCTTTATTATGATGCTGAATTTGAAACACTTGACTATACGAAAGATTTTGAACTTTGGGTTGATAATGGCAGAACCGATCCTGAAAAATTAACGTTTGGTAGGATATTGAAATTAACAGGTGTAAATAGAATTCCTTTACGGAGAATAGCAAAATGATTGATATAACTGATGTAAAAAAAGTATTGAACGGCAATCTGAATGATAACACGATATGTTATGAATACGAGCTAAGACCGTCTATAATCGTATCTGCTATAAAAAAGCTCGCAAATATTACAGACGATTATGGATACATTTTCAATGGCGTTATTGAAGAAAACAATATTTTCATCGTCAAAGGCTTATCAAGTGGTTATACTATCAGAAATACAGTGGAGAAAGCTTTAGATTTGCTTACCGTAAAGCCTAATGTTGAATATGATTCCATTGTCATCAACGAAAAAACGATTTATGTTATAAAAGTTTTTCGCATTTCCGAAGGAACATCGTTATTATCAGATGAGTTGGAGTCCGAATCTATCAAAAAATTTATCAGCACACTTTACCAGGTTTGTGTTAAGCTACAAGCAAACCCAAAATTTATAGATGCGTCTGAGGATGAACGCAATGATTATATTCGTGATATGCTTGATAGAGAAGAATATGTTATCAAGGATCAGACTCGTAGAGGTCTTTCGGAAAATGGGGCAGCAGCCGGAGAAATTGACATATTAATTGAAAAAGACAATGCACCATTTACGATAATTGAAGCTCTTAATCTTAATAGTGTGAATAAAGATTATTTGGGAAAGCACTTGGATAAGATATATACATATGATACGACAGGAAATCTATTCAATGTATGTTTAGTATACGCAAAGATCAAAGAGTTTGCTTCGTTTTGGGAGAGGTACTGCGATTTTGTGAAACAGCATGAGTATCCATATCCCCTTATTTCTTTTGATGAAAACATAAATCAGAAATATGTCGGATCAGAAATAAGAATCATGACAACAACACATAACAGATCCGGCAAGCTAACAAGGCTATACCATATCTGTATAAAGATACTTTCAAAATAAAGGAGTTGAGAGTATGAGCTATTTCAACATAGTAGCCGCAACGACAGAAAATACGGTAGTTACCGTATACATCCCCGAACCCCGTACCGCCGAAGGCTATCAAAGCGAAGCAGACCTTGAGCGTGAGTTTATTCGCAGGCTGGGAGAGCTTGGCTATGAGTATCTGACCATTCACAAGGAAGATGATCTGATCGTCAATCTCCGTGCACAGATCGAACGGCTCAACAGCTATACGTTCACGGAAAGCGAATGGAAACGCTTTTTTGCGGAATATATCGCAAACGCCAATGAGGGTATCGTCGAGAAAACAAAGACGATACAGGAAGATAGCGTAAAGGTCTTGAAGCGTGATGACGGCACGTCGAAAAATATCACGCTGATCGACAAGAAGAATATCCACAATAATCATCTGCAAGTAATAAATCAGTATGAGGTGGACACGGGCAAGCGGCAGAACCGCTATGATGTGACGGTGCTTGTCAACGGCTTTCCGCTGGTGCATATCGAACTGAAAAGGCGTGGTGTGCCTATTCGTGAAGCGTTCAATCAGATAGACCGCTATCAGCGTGACAGCTTTTGGGCAGGCTCAGGGCTGTTTGAGTATGTGCAGATATTTGTTATCTCCAACGGCACGAACACCAAGTATTACAGCAACACTACTCGTTTCAATGCCGTGAAAGAAGCGGGCAAGTCTAAGAAAAAGACCAAAACAAGCAATTCCTTTGAGTTTACGAGCTTTTGGGCTGATGCGAGCAATAAGGTCATTCCCGACCTTGTGGACTTCACTAAGACCTTTTTTGCAAAACACACTATCCTCAATATCCTGACGAAATACTGCATTTTCACTTCTGAAAACCTTTTGCTCGTCATGCGTCCATATCAGATCGTTGCGACTGAGCGTATCCTCAACCGCATTGAAATTGCCCATAATTACAAGAAATACGGCTCTATTGCAGGCGGCGGATATATCTGGCACACAACAGGTTCGGGCAAAACGCTGACCTCGTTCAAGTCGGCTCGGCTGGCTTCAAAGCTCGAATATATCGACAAGGTGCTGTTTGTGGTTGACCGTAAAGACCTTGACTATCAGACGATGCGTGAGTATGACCGTTTTGAAAAGGGAGCTGCCAACAGCAATACCTCTATCACGGTATTAAAACGGCAGCTTGAAGATCCCGACTGCCGTATCATCATCACTACCATTCAGAAACTCGCCACATTCATCAAGAAAAATCCTGCACATGAAGTCTATGACAAGCGTGTAGTCATCATTTTCGATGAGTGTCACAGAAGCCAGTTCGGTGATATGCACGCTGCGATCACCAAGAAATTCAAGAAGTATCATCTGTTCGGCTTCACGGGTACGCCGATATTTGCTATCAATTCGGGAACAGGCAAGAATCCGAACCTTCGCACTACGGCACAGGCTTTCGGAGATCAGCTACACACCTATACCATTGTAGACGCTATCAATGACAAGAATGTCCTTCCGTTCCGTGTGGACTATATCAATACTATGGACAAGGAAGAAGATATTGAAGATGTCAAGGTTTGGGATATTGACCGTGAGAAAGCGTATATGTCCCCGAAGCGTATAGCACTTGTAACAAGCTATATCCTTGAACATTTCGACCAGAAGACCTATCGCAGAGCTTTTGAGCGTACATATAGTTACAGCGTTCTGACGAATGTTTCAGAGGTAGCCGATGCCAAAAGGCGTGAGCAGATGCAGGAGATCAAGCAGAAACAGCGTGTTAGCGGTTTCAACTCCATATTTGCGGTATCCTCGGTGCAGGCTGCCAAGCTCTACTATGAGGAATTTCTGAAACAGATGACTGCTCACCCCGAAAAATCTTTGAAAATAGCGATAATATACAGCTACGGAGCGAATGAGGAAGATCCCGACGGTATCCTCGATGAAGAAAATCCCGAAGATACCTCTGCACTCGATTCCACTTCAAGAGATTTCCTTGAAAAAGCTATCAGTGACTATAACAAGCAGTTCAACACCAATTATGATACGTCAAGGGACAAGTTTCAAAGTTACTATAAGGACGTTTCACTCCGTATGAAGAATAAGGAGCTTGACCTACTGATTGTAGTCAATATGTTCCTAACAGGCTTTGATGCAACTACACTCAATACGCTGTGGGTAGATAAAAACCTGAAAATGCACGGTCTGATACAGGCGTACAGCCGTACTAACCGCATACTCAACTCTATCAAAACATTCGGCAATATCGTATGTTTCAGAGCATTGCAGAAGCGGACGGACGCTGCTATCTCCCTTTTTGGAGATAAAGAAGCCGGCGGTATTGTGACCTTGCAGAGCTTCGGTGATTATTACAACGGCTATGAGGACAGCAAGGGCAAGCACGTTGACGGCTATGTGGATATGATAGACAAGCTGCTGAAAGATTTTCCGCTTGACGAACCGCAGATCATAGGAGAAGAACGGCAGAAGGAGTTTATAGCTCTACTCGGTGCTATCCTGCGTATGCGTAATCTGCTTGTGAGCTTTGATGAGTTTGAGGGCAGAGAGATCATCTCGGAGAGAGATTTTCAGGACTACCTCGGACGGTATCAGGACTTGCGTGACGAATGGGCTGAACGCCGTAAAAAAGGTGAGCTGACCGATATTGACGATGATATTGTCTTTGAAATAGAGCTTATCAAGCAGATAGAGATCAATATTGACTATATCCTTATGCTTGTAACGAAGTATCATGACAGTCATTGTATGGATAAGGAAGTGCTTATCACCATTCAGAAAGCTGTTGACTCCAGCCCTGAGCTGAGAAGCAAGAAAGACCTTATCGAGAACTTCATCAACGGTATCAACGATGTTGATGATGTTATGAACGAGTGGCACAGCTATGTTGCCGAGGAGCGTGAAAAGGCACTTGTCACTCTTATCACAGAAGAAAAGCTCAAAGATGCTGAAACAAGAGCATTTGTTGATGGTGCTTTCCGTGACGGTGGTATCAAAACTACTGGAACAGATATTGACAAGATACTGCCCGCCGTGTCCCGTTTCGGGGATGGCGGAAATCGCAAGGCTAAGAAAGAAACTGTTATTGAGAAGCTAAAGGCTTTTTTTGAACGGTTTTGGAATATTGGGTGATCATATACCTCTGTGTATTAATGCCCGTTTATTTTGGAGGTTAGATTATGATTAAAAAAGTGGATCAGACTTCTGTTGCCGATATTTTTTCTATCAATAGTGATCGCATATATCGCATTCCAAAGTATCAAAGAGAATATACATGGGGAACAAGAGATTGGGATGCTCTGTTCAAAGATGTAACTGAAAATGATAATGGTTATTTTCTGGGTTCGTACATTTGCGTGAACAGCGGTTCGTTAAATGGAACGACACTGGAAGTCATCGACGGGCAGCAAAGATTTACTACATTAACTATTTTGCTTACTGCACTTTATGAAAAACTATCTGCTCTTGAAGATCAAATGGAAGCTGAAGATAAAACCGATCTTGCTAATCTTCGCGGCGAACTTGCCAATAAGAAACAACAGGTGTCAGCTTCGGGCAGAAAATATCATTATACACAGCGTCTGATTCTTCAAAAGCAGAATATGAATGATGAGGATTATTCTTATCTGTTATCGTTAAAGCACGTGATTTCTGAAAACAAAAACAGACCAACTAATTTTGGTAATCGGAGAATCGCTAAGGCATACTCGCATTTTATAAAGCTTTTAGAGGAAAGGATTGAAGAAATTAAAGCTGAAAATCCGGATACGGACGATATAAGCGCACTTTTCTATATCAAGAATCAGTTTGAACAGGCAATAATGGTAGGAATAGAGGTCGATACCAACAAAGATGCCTATATGCTGTTTGAATCGCTTAACAAGAGAGGTGTTCCGCTTTCGGCAATAGACCTGATTAAAAACACTCTGATAGCGACGGCGGATAGCGAATCAGATGCCGATGATGCATATGAACTGTGGAAGCAGATACTTAATAATATTGCACCTAATGATTATTCCATGCAGGAGCGTTTCTTCAGGCAGTATTATAATGCTTTCCGTGAAGAATTAAACAAACCCTATAACGATCCGGATAAGAAATATCATTTAGGTTATCTTGCAACACGAACAACCTTATTAGATATATATGAGCAGATGATCAAACATAACTATAGGGCTTTGCTTGATGACCTCTATGTTAAATCACAAAAATACGCTCTTATCGTAAATAATAGTGATGAAGAACATAGTTATACGTCTGCTTTATTGGATCTGGATAGAATATCCGGCGCACCGTCTTATCTTTTGCTACTCTACCTTCTTTCCAATCAGGAGAAATTAAAACTAACTGATGATAATATTCATCAGGTTGTCAAATTATTGATAGTATTTTTCGTTCGTAGAAGTGTTACCGATGTGCCAAACACACGAAAGTTGACGCAGCTATTCATAGATATTATTTCCGAAATCAAAATACACCAAGGCGATGCAATCGTAAGTTATATAAGAAAAACATTCAAGTCTGTTGCAGCAACTGATGAAGAATTTGAAGCAAAACTTCGTGGATCGTTATATGAAGAAAATCCTGAGGCAGTACGTTTTATTCTTTGCAGCATAGAAGCAGAGCACCAAACAAAAGAAATTTACTCTGATCTTTGGTCACGGGATAGAAGCAATAAATATATATGGACAATTGAACACATTTTCCCTGAAGGTCAAAACATCCCTGATTCTTGGGTTGATATGATTGCAAATGGGGATAAGGAGCTTGCTAAGCAGTATTTATCTGAGTATGTACATACACTTGGCAACCTAACGATAACTGGATACAATCAGAATCTATCCAATATGTCTTTTGATAAAAAGAAAGATCGGAAATCAAAAGACAAGTCAAAAGATATTGGCTATAAGAATGGATTGTTCTTGAATCAAGACGTTGTTACAGAAGATGTTTGGACAATTGATAAGATCAAGAATAGGACAAACAAAATTGTTGGTATTCTTATTGAAATGTATAAGTGGTAAGCAGATATGACGCGAGTAATTATCATTTTCCATGGGAACCAGATAACAGTTTCGTCCTGAGATTTCACTAAACGATGTTTCCATACATTTGATGGCATAATAAAAGGCTCTGCATTGCTGCAAAGCCCTTTCGCTGGTTATTCGTCCTCATCACTACACTCATCCAGCCCGTGAAGCAGTTGAATGTAAACGCACTCCGCACGTTCATGCTCCTCACCCTCAGTAGTCATCATAAGTTCAAGAAAATATGCTTTTGCTTCTTCATAGTCCGTCCAGACTTCACGATTGCCGTTGCAGACAGTAGTGACCTTGTTTGTTCTCGGCATTGACAATTCAGGTGTTTTCAACATAGCTGTGTACCTCCAAATCAATATTGTAGATACAGTATACACCATAATTCTTCCGGAGTCCAGCTCTGCGGAGTGATTGTAACCTTTTTTGTGAAGTGCGCAGCAATTTCAAAAGCCAGTCCAGTTCATAGCGCACATATTGTATTTCATCGCCGTCGGGAATTATCCTGACGGCGATTTTCAATTTCTGCTCAATGCTTTAGCTGAGCCACCTTTGTTTGCAAAAACATCAGCGGACGCCAGAGCTTATCGCCAAGCTCCTTGATCTCCTCAATATCTTCCTTGTAAACTTTGTTCGTGACATTTGCTCGGTGGGCAATTTGGTTGATATTGTTGGCGATATTATTCGCAAGTACAGTGAGCCGTTTCAGCTCGTTCTCGTCGATATGGACGATGTACCCCTCGAAGATCATGGCTCTTACAAATGTACTGAGACTGCTCATACCGCTGTTCTCAAACTTCTTCTTGATAGCCGCCATTTCCTCAGGGCTGACACGGACTTTCAGGTACAGTGTACGCTTCTTTTCGTCTTTCATTTCTCTTGTTCTCCTTTTTTATTTTTCTCAATTCGGGGTCGTAGGGGCAGCGCCCTCTGCCAAGCCTTGTACTATGTGTGAAGTCGCAATTTGCGCCCACATAGTACCGTGCTTGCTGGTAGAGTTTCGCCCCTGTGGGGCGAATGTCATTTCCGAGCCTTTCGGCTCGGTCTTTTTTTCTCGATTCCGAGAATTGGAGCTGTGCGACTTTCTCTATTTCGTCGCTCCCCATAATCAATATAGCGCACTTTCCCGATCACGTCAATAATAAATTTCAGATTCTTTATGTTCGTTCAAAATCGCTTCGTCAAAATGACCGGATAGCGTAAACGGCGAAATAGCGTGATTTCATTTTTTTGAATCGCAAAATTCCCCGGACATTTGTTGACAAAGTATGAACAAAAGTTTGTGCGCAATGCGGCTTGTATTTCAAATGTAGAGCGCGCTATAATTGGATCATGGTAGGTGAGCCATGGTCACTCGGCTCTGCCTGCTGAGAACAAAAAATGAAAGGTTGTGATTTTTCTATGGGCATCTATACAGAGAAAAGAGATCAGCTCATCGAGAAGATCAGGAGTTTGGAAAAGCGCATCGCCAGCGATACTGCGAAAAAGAAAGCGCTGGAGGACAAGCTGAAAGAAGTTTCCCGTCTGGCTATGGCGGAGGAATACAACTGCAAGCCTCGTGAGCTTGATGAGATAATCACCTCGGAGCATCTGCTTCTGGAGAAACTGAGAGCAAGCGGTCTTTCCGATGAAGATCTTCTGAAACTGGTCGGCGGCGGAAATGCTGAAAATGAGAAAACCGATACCGCCGATCTTCCCGCTGACTTCGGACAGCAAATGAGCTTTTCGGATAAAGCGAATCCCTATGAGGATTAAAACTATCCGGTAACAAAAAGTGTAGCCGTAAAATACTCAGTCGGCTCAAAACACTGAGCCGACCTTACGGCTATTATGAGGGTGAAAGACAGAAAGCGAAGCCCTCAACTCTAAAGCATAGAGACAGAGAAGCTAAAGGAGTAAAATTCGCTATGAATAAAAATGATACTGCCATAGAAAGAGAAAAGGCAGGAAAGATGTTTGAGCTGAACGAGAAGTACAAGGATTTCTCTGAGCGTGTCTCGGAATATGAGATTGACGGGAAGAAGTACATCGTTCACAGCCGTTTCGTCGGAGAGAAAAATATCGACGAAGTGATTGGCAGGCTCGCCTTTGAAAGAGCCGTAAAAGAAACACTGGCGTAATTTTGTCGGCAAGGCATTGACTATACCGACATTTTGCGCTATACTGAAGATGTCGGTATGGTACTGCTTTGATTTGAAAGGAGTTACTATGGCAAAGCAGACCATTTACAATGCAGGAATTTACGTCCGCCTCTCGCAGGAGGATATGAGAGCCGGCGAATCCCTGTCAATAGAAAACCAGAAACTTATCCTCACCAAGTATGTCAAGGAGCAAGGTTGGAATCTCGTCGATACCTACGTCGATGATGGTTGGAGCGGTACGGACTTCGACAGACCTGCGGTGCAGAGATTGCTGTCCGATGCTCAGTCGGGGAAGATCAATCTTATCATCTGCAAAGACCTCTCACGCTTCGGTCGTAATTACATCGAAGTCGGCAGATATGTGGATTACATTTTTCCGAGTTACAATATTCGTTTTATAGCACTGAACGATAATGTGGATACCGCAAGCAAGGATACCTCCGCACTTGACATGATGCCGATCGTCAACTTATTCAATGAGTGGCACGTAGCTTCGACTTCTAAGAAAATCAAGGCAGTTATCGAAGCAAACGCAAAGGCAGGCAAGTATCGCACGACCTGTGCTCCGTTCGGTTACACAAAAGGTGATGATCCGAATCATCTGCCTGTGATCGATCCTGATGCCGCACCTATCGTTCGCAACATCTTTGAAATGCGGGCAAGCGGAATATCTCCGCATCACATTGCTGATAAGCTCAATGAGGACGGCGTACCGATACCCTCAGATTACTACTATGCAAAACTCGGCAAGCCCAATCCTCGCCGTACAAGGCATATGTGGAGTCCCGAAACGGTAAGGCAAATACTTCACAACTTCACCTACCTCGGACACCTTGTTCAGCTCCGCACAAGAACTGTCAGCTACAAAAATCACAAGGTCATCAAAAATGACGAGGAAGACATGATCGTAGTGAAGAATACACACGAGCCTATTGTTTCTCAGAAACTTTGGGACAGGGTGCGTGAGATGGAGCAGTCGGTGTCGCAGGGAAAGCGTAACAGCAGCGGATATGTAGCAAATCTCAGCGGTTTGATCTACTGTCAGGACTGCGGAAACAAAGTCCGTCTTGCGTGGAACAACACCACGAACGGCAGTAAGAAAAAGCCGAGAAAGTATCTTCGCCACAATTACAACTGCACCTCTTACATGAAGTTCGGAAAGCGATACTGTCCCAGTCACTACATCAAAATGCAGGATATGGACGCAATTGTGCTTGAAGATATTCGCAGTCTCGCTCAGCTCGTTGTAGAGGACGAGGAAAAGGCAAAAGCGGAGTTTCTCGCACGCAAGGCGAAGCATCATGAGGAGCAGTATTCCGTGGACACCAAGAAGCTTACAGAGGGCAGATACCGCTTGCAGGAGCTTGACACACTGATCCAGAACATCTATGAGGACAAAGTCCTCGGCAAGGTTTCGGAGGATGTAGCGATGAAGCTGATAGCAAAATATGAAGCAGAGCAGAAAGAGCTGTCCGCCGAAGTCGCAGACCTTGAAGAAAAGTTCTCCATGATCAGGCAGGACGAAGAAGATGTGACTATGTTCATGGAGCGCCTGAGAAAGTACACCGATGTGCAGGAGCTTACCCGTGAGATGTGTCTGGAGCTTATCGAGTATATCACACTTGATGCCTATATCGAGGGGCAACCCCGTGAGATCTACATCTACTACAAACTGCTCGATGAACCTCTTAAAGACAGAAGAAGCCTGTTTTAAGGCGTATTTACGTTGTTTACACATCATACGAAAGTGTGTTACTATTTGGCAAGTGGACTACCATGAATGTCTATGCACACTCTACAAGAAAAGCCAAGCGGGAATCTGCAAGGTTACTTGATAAAGTGGCAGGCAATGACTAAATAAAACTTTCCCTTATTTCCCTTACGATTATCTCATAAGGGCAAAAATAAGGGAAAATACATATCATTCCACTAATGAATGGGCTGGAATGTCTGTAAAATTGGGAAAGTTAGCCAGATATTTCGGCAAACCGGAAGTTATCGACATGCTTTACAATTCATGATAATACAGACAGATATTTTGATAGGTTCCATCTTTCATACGAAAACCTTTCGGTACTGTTCCAATCTGCACAAAGCCCAGTCGTTTGTACAGATGACGAGCATGAACATTATTTTCCACTACAGCATTGAATTGCAAAATTCCAAAGCCATGCTGCTTTGCTTGCGCAAGACAATCAGTTACCAATTTTTCACCGATATGCTCGCCACGGCAATCTGCAGCAACAGCGTAACTTGCATTTGCAATATGCCCGCAGCGGCCGATATTGTTTGGATGCAGGATATAGAGTCCCACGATTTTTCCATTGTCATCTGCAACACCACAATATGTCTGTGCAGCAAAAAAGTCAGCACCTGTTTTATCGTTCAAAAAATCTTCTTGTGGAAAAGCCTCGCCATCTTCCACAACATTATTCCAGATATAAACCATTGCAGAAATGTCTTTTTCCGTATACTTTCTGATTTCCATTATCTTTCCTCCAAATTCCGATTTGCATTTCAGTTCATTTCAGAAAACGGGCAATCCCAAAGGACTGCCCGTTAAAATATTTACTTCACTTCCGGCTTCATCGTGGGGATTTCAAGTGAAAGTATCTTATACCCTGATTTAACCTCTCTTTTCCTTACTTTGTTAATCCAAACCGTTTTCATTAAAGCACATAACCTCACATAAGATGTCATAACTTTATTTGATTTGTCGTAAAAAACGAGGGTGTTTTCATTGTCCGGTGAAGAAGCACATATCGGATACCCCCGACTATTCGCCGCATAAACCTTTATTTGTTTATACAGTATAACATATTCTTATTCAAAAATCAAGGAGCCTGCCACCGTGTTGTGGCAAGCTCCATTTTCATCGTATCTTGATTTTACCCTCAAGCCCTGCAAAGGACTCCATCTTTTTATCAACCGTCGATCGACGGTTTATATGCTATCTATCATATAAACAGACTTGTTCCATCCGTCCATGAAAACCACTCTGTCATTGAATACATTCATATATGACGGGCGGACATTTTCTTGTCCGAGCTTTTCATATTTCAGCTTCTCACCGGTTGCTGTATCATATATATTTACGGTTGTATCACCTCGCTCATAGCCGTATAATGCAGAATCTTCGATTTCAACATCATTGGGCACACAGGTTATCAGATATTTACCGTTTGGAGTAATCCCACAATAACTGTTTTCTATCTCGTTATCAAAATATTGTACTCTCAGCTCGTTAGTTTTGTAATTGTAGAAAATAACTCCGTTTGAGCGTTCGGAAAACTCCGGATTTATCTCCGGGTCAAACGGCGACATAAAACAGATAAAATCTCCCGCCTTTACAAGCCTGCGGTTGCAGTTGCTGAAAGGGCCTATGTTTATCTGCTGTATCATCTTTCCGTTTTTATCCATAACGCAAAAATAGCAAGCGTCAAATTCATCGGTAAACGCCTCACCCTCGCAGTAATAACCCACTATTTCATTATCAAGCACATAGAAATCCGCAAAATTTTCATCGAATAATTTATCTTTATTGCTTCCGTCTGAATTCATTTTATAAAAGCAGCATTCATCGTTTACAGAAGCATTGTAATATACCTTGTCGTCGGAAGGAACATAAGTACAATGACTTATCTGCGTTTTGCTTGTTGTACTTTTATATATCAGCTTTCCGTACACATCGGTAACCTCGTACCATCTTTCACATTCATCGGTATCGACATAATAGTTCCACGCAGAAAAAGAGAACATTCCTTCACTATATTTTACATCCGAATCAAAAGGCTGTGATTCAGATACCGGATCATAGTAACCTCCTACTGTAAAGTGATATACAGCCTTCTTTTCTCTGTCGTCATAAACGACGTAATCGCAAGTATAATCGTTTAAGGAGTTATCTGCGTTTGCTTTCAGCAGCAAATACCTCTGCTCTTCATCAACATATCCGACAGGGATATAGTCATAAATGTTTATTATTTCTACGTCTTCGTCAGCCTGATTTGATTTACTCGTTTCGGGCAAACTCTCCGGTAAAAGAACGCTTTCATCGCTTTGTGCAAAAGAGGCTGTCTCTGATGATACGACTGTTCCGCTTGTACTGTCTGAATAGCTTTCCGTTGCCGATGTATTGTCTGTACAAGCACAAAGTGAGAAAGCAAGTGCCAAAGCAAGTGCAGATGTTATAATGCGTTTTTTCATTTGTGCTCCTCCGATATTTATGAAATATATTTTGTCATCTTATTCGTTTTCCGTAACCACAATACTAATACTTTTACGGATATTCATTGAGCCAACCTCGGCGTTCAGCGGTACTTCAACAGCATAAATTATATCTCCCGCTTTTACATCGTCAAGCGTCACCTTGTACTCATTTATATAACCGGTTTTTGAAGCAAATCTCATACCGCCGTTCTCTCCAAGCTTTATTCGCTCATGGTTCTTATAAAAATATACAGCATATTCATCGGGATCGCCGCCATATAAAAGCAGAGTAACGCCCAATTTATCCGAGCTTTTATCAATAGATAAGCTGTGTTCCTGACGCTTTGCATCAAACAAACTTATCATATTTGCGCCGGATATTTTTGCGTCAGTCAGATTATACTCCTCTTTTACTTTTGCGGTTGTTAAAATGCTTTCACAATCTGACGAATATGTAAAATCGTTGATAATCTGTGGTTCTGTGTCTGCTTTAATCTCAAACTCAAAGAACGACTGTCCGGAATGTGCGTTACCGAAGCCTAAAAAGCCGTCTTTAGGTCTGTAAGACGGGTGCAAAACGGTCATCAGCTTTACTTTCAATATTTTTTCATATTCGTATTCTTTTGTTATCTCCGGAATAAAGGTAAGAATAACCGTCTGCTTTGTGTCGGGCTTTTGTGAAATGCTTACAAGCTCGGATTTTTCAGAGCCGTTCAGCAACAGCTTTTGAGGCACACCGTTTATAAATGCCATATAGCCAATCTCTACATCATATTTATTCTTTGCAGAATCGGACACAAAGCTGAAATTTACCTCACCGCCGCTGTACTTTACAGTTGACTTGCCTTCAATGCTGTAGTCGCTGAATGCAATTTCGGCTTCCTGATATTTGCTGAAATCATCATTTTCCGGTTCGGATTCCTGAGGTTTACTAAACGGAGGCAATGTTTCTATAACCGCTGAATCTACGGAGATATTTGTTACGGAAGCTGTTGTGTCAAACGGGTTGCTCACTTGTGTTTCGCTGTTTAGGTTCTCCGATGTTTCAAATGGATTTGACACAAGGCTCTGTGTGTCACTTTCACTTGTTCCCGCACAGGAACAGAGTGAGAGGACCAAAGCTATAGCGAATAGTGATGCTGCTGATGCTCGTAAAAGTTTTTTAATCATTTTAAATGTCCTCCGTTTAATCTAAATAATTTATGTACATCGTCCGCCGCCGATTAACAACAATTTTCACTTATCCCGCCTGCTCATCATATCTGAACTGAAATAAAATATAATCTGTAAAGCTGCCGTCATATACGACAATTCTGTCATCAAACGCCTGAATGTTGCGCCCCTTTACACCGCTGCCCTTGTCGTTTTTTATCTCATTTATCTTTTCTCCGGTATCAAGGTCATATACTTTTATTACAAGATCGGTGTACAGACGATTTGTCTGCTCCTCATTCAAAAACTCATGTTCGGTTATAGTTACCGCTTTTGTACCGTCCGGAGTTATTCTCACGCAACCCATTTCAATAGCTTCTTCGGGTGTGAATTCAACTATTTTGTCCTTTTCGCCGTCATAAAGATACAATGTATCCTCGGGGAACTCTTCGGTTTTGGATGCGTAACCGGTTCGATTAGATAAAAGGCAGTAGTATTTACCCGATTTTTGCCCCATCAGCGCATAATAATCGGTACTCTGCGGCATATCGGCGGTTATTTCGTTTCCGTCAAAGTCTATAACCTGGATTGAGCAACCGTCGGGTACTGCGCGATACTTACAAAGGACAATTCTGTTATCCGCAAGCAGCATTGTACTACTATAATAGTAATCGCTGTCGCTGAAAAGCTCCTTTTCTTCTTTTCCATCCTTACTGAATCTGCTTATTATGTATTCGTCTCTGCCGTCTTTTCTATAGCATACGAAGTATTTATCAAGCTGCTTTGAGTATACGGCGGATATATAATGAATACTATCGCTTACCGTAAGGCCGCTGAGTCTGCTTATTTCTTCAAACTTTTCATTATATGTTACGGCGAATATCTCTGACGTAACGCTTTGGTCTTCGGTCAAGTTCTCATCTATATAGGTAAACTGTCCGTTACAGCAGGAAATATCCCAAGGTGATTTTTGGCTTCTTAAGCTTTCGGTTATCTTGCCTGTTGATTTATCATATACAGAGTAAGTATATTCAAGACCGTCTTCGGGTTCATCTGACGCTCTTTTATATAACAGAAGATAGTTCAAATCATTATCAATATATCCTACCACGTTATTTTTATACAATACGCTGTCTGATGCAGCCGTATTGCTGTTTTCAGGCTCACTTTCGGGTACATCTGCACTTGTGTCGGCGGGCGGCTGTGTTGCGGGATTTGTTATAATCTCATCATCAGGCGAAAAGCTGAGCCGGCTTGTTGTTTTAAGTATTCTTGCCTTTGTATAATCATCAGTTAAAGGCACAGCTATAGCATAGACAACATCGTGGTTATTGACATTTTCAAGAGTAGCCGTGAGCTTCGGAACATACCCTGCTTTTGCCGATACCGCAGCATAGTCCTTGCCGTTTACTTGTACTCTCTTATGATTTACATAAAAGAAAACATTGTAAGTATCAAAATCCGCACCGTCAAACAGCACATCACAAGTCTGGGTGCTTTTGTCAAGAATAAGGTGCTCGGTTTCATTATTCACACTGAACATTTTTAATATTGCGCCGCTGCTCATTTTACCCGCTTTTTTAAGCGTATATGACTTTAATGAGCTGTCGGACGCGGGTATATTTTCAAACTCTGCATTTCCGCTAAGCTCAACAGTTTCAGCCTTTTCGTTCATTGTAAGACAAACTGTGTATACGGTAGAGCCGGCATTTATATTGCCAAAGCCAAAGCCCGCATATTTACCCTGCGGCACATAACCGATATTGAAAATAGAAACAATCTGCAAATTCAGTTCTTTTTTATCTTCAAGCTCCTTTGTAATGCGAGGTTTTATAGAAATTGAGACCTTGGTTATTTCATCTTTCGGAAAATCTACATTTACCGTTTCGGCGGCTTCACTCCCGTTTACCGATATAAGCTGCGGCACACCGCCGATAAACGCCATATATCCTATCGTTATGTCTTCCCGGTTATTTGCGGCATTTGCCGAAAAAGTTAAATTTATTTTTTCACCGTTATATTCAATATTCTGTGCGTCGTTCATTTCTGAAAAGTCAAATTGCAGAGCGCCGCTCTGGTACTTGTCATAAAGCTCATAGCGCTCGTCATTGGCAGGCGTTTCGCTGTTTTCGTTCTCAGATGTTTCAAATGGATTTGACACAAGGCTCTGTGTGTCACTTTCACTTGTTCCCGCACAGGAGCAGAGCGAGAGAACCAAAGCTATAGCGAATAGTGATAATAAAATGAGTTTTTTCATTTACGTTTCCTCAGTTATTTGTCTGAAAATTCTAATGTTCCGTCACTGTTTTTGACTATTACTCTGCCGTTTGCAAGAAAAATACTTCCGTCCTCCGCCTGAGGTATTTCCACCTGTTTTCCGTAAGCGTCCATATATGTTCCGTCGCCGAAATACACACAGCTCCTGTCCGCCATATACGCCTCTCCCTTATCGGCAAACTTTTCTTCCGATAAATCACTCACCTTATACCGATAAGTGACAGAATTGTTCGAGCAGTAAATATATTCTCTGTCAGATGCAATCGCATAGAACATTCTTTCGCTGATAATCTTCTTTTCATTGTCAAAGCAGACCGGATTGCCGTCGGAATTAAGATAGAACACCTTGCCGTCAATAACGGAAATATCCCCGTTTATATAATTCTCGCTGAACAGCAGACGGCGCGCGCCCGTATTCAAGTCGAGTACAAACACCTTGTAGTTATTAGTCTGCAGATACAGATTATTCTGATACTTACACATACCGTTGTAGCTGTAATCATCGCTGTCACCCGACCATATTGTCAGCAGATCAAGATAGCGGCTGAGCCGCTGGGCATCAGGCGCGGCAAGAACGGTTTCTTTATAATAATCGCTAAGCCGTATTCTGCACACATTATCGGTATATGTGCCGCCATTCTGAAAGCTTTCGGTATAATAAAGATACCCGTCGCTTGCAAGCATATAAGCAACCCTGCCGTCACAGGTTATATTTCGCAGTATATCGTCCTCTGAAAGATTCAGCTTATCGTCATATCTGATTATCCTTTGAGAAATTATATTGTATTCATCGTCGGTCTCGGTACTGAGTAAGTAATATCCTTCACCGTCATAAGCAAAACCGTATCTTCCGTCCGCCGCCGTGTTATCGGCGGTGCTCTGATAACAGCCTGACAACAGCAGTATCAGCGAAGCGGCAACTGCCGAAATCACTGCCTTTTTTCCCGGACGACAGCGCTTTATACTGCCGATATATACTGCCGCAGTAACCGCTATCACAATAACAGCTATCGTTATCAGCATAACCAGAAGTTCGGCAGGAACGCATGAATACAGCAGAATTTCAAGTCTGCCCTCGGTTACATAACAATCTCCCGTGTAATACGGCGAGCCGAGCACAAGTGAAAACGGCGAATAATACACGGCATTATTCCGGCCGAAAAGATAAACCCACACGCAAGTGACCGCCATAGGCACAAACAGCGACAGCGGCAGATTTTTTGTCAGCGTACAAAGCAGTACGCATACAGCCGAAATAAGCAGGTAGCCGAGCAGCTTTGTCAGGTGAATAACTATAAACATTGCGATTATAGACAGACTGCCAAACGGGGTGTTCTCAAAGGCTTCGAGCGACTGTACGCCACAGCCGAGGTTTTCCGCTCCGATAACGGCAAATAATGAAGTAAGCTCTATAATAAACAGTCCGAGCCAGCCGGTAAAAATGAGCGAAAACAAGGATATAAGCCTGTACCCGCCCGAGCGTCTGCCGTTTGCGGCGGTAACGATAAGCGGCTTCATCTTTCTTTCATAATAGCACATTGCCGCAGAGATATAGCATATTGCCATAATAAACAGATACTCTATTCCGCTTGTCATGGCGTTTGAGCCGGACGGGAGCATAAGCAGATTTTCACGGTCTGCGCTTACTCTTTCGTAGTTTGAATAAAGCAGCTTTATAGCGTCATACTTTTCGATTATGTCGGGTATCTCCCGCATCGCGTTTGTAAATTCTTCGGGAGTGGAATATTCGCCCGCTCTGTTTTTTTCAAGTATCTCACTTTGCTGCTGCTTTGCGGCTTCTGCCTCGCTGTATAGCGAGAGTATAGCGGTTTCCTTTTCATTGGTAAGCTGTCCGCCGTACTCCTGCATATATTCGAGATAATATTTCTGCTGTTCGTACAACATATCGCTGTAGCTTGCCTTGTACAAATCCGCACTTGTGAGCAGTTTTGCTATAAAGACTATCAGCAGTACAATAAGCCCGTACTGCTTTATGTACAGTTTTTTCAGTTCATTTTTTAACAGCATTTCATACCCCTCCGTACAGACACGACAGCAAAGACGACAGCAAGAAGTATTACTTCGGTTAAAGTTACAACAACATTGAATACGGGGAAATCAAGGATATTGCAGACATTCATATTTGTGAAAAGCTCTGTCGGACCGATAAGCGTCGTAGGGTTAAGCACGCCGGGGAGCAGCTCCGAGCCGATTACAAGCAGAAATCCCGCCGCTACGCTTACAACCATTGAAATTATATCATTTTTGCAAAAGGACGATACTGCCGTCACGAGGAATGTAAACATAAGCAGGAACACAAGTCTTAGTACGAACGTTATCACAAGAGCGCCGAAAAGCGTAATATTAAACGGGGACATCTCAAATTCCTGCAAGGCGTATATCGGTGCGGAAAAGCCGTCAAAGCCGTAGATAAGTTGAAAATAAACCATATCCGAAGCAAACAGTATAAGTGTAACCGCAAATGTAAATATCGCCGCCGCTGTCAGCTTTGCAAGCATAACCGACCCTCTTTTTCCTGATGAAGATATAAGCTTATTGTAGCCTATAACATACTCCTTTGATACTATCGGAGATATTGCAAGCACTATGATAAACATTGACAGCAAGGCGGAAAACTTATAGTCGAAGATAGCCTTGTGTCCCTCGGACTGATAATAACCGTCGAGCGACCTGCCTTTATAGCAATCCTCATACAGCTTTGAAAGACGGTATTCGTACCGGCTCTTATCGCTGTAGAACTCGGCGTTTGCCCTTGCATTTTCGGTTATTTCTGCGCTTTTATTTGAGTATAGAATAGCGTATTCGTAGGACGAAATAAGGTCTTTGAATAAATTTACATCACCGTAGGGGTAGCCGCAATATGTACCCTCAATCGGCTCTTCAATTATACCGTACTCTTTTAGCATCTGCTCCGCATTAGCAAGCTCGGTTTTTAGTCCGTTTATCTTTTCATCAGTTATCTTTCCGCTGTATTTATCGTACAGTATATCTGTGCCTTGTACGGCATTTCCCGAAAGGACGGCTCTGCCCCCACCCGTGTAGTAATACAGCTCAAATACCTTAACAAAGTTTAAAAGAAAAAGCACGATAATGCAGATATGAAGTGACGGCTTCAGTATGTACTTTTTAAGCTCGTATTTCAGCATATCATTCACCTATCTCTCCGAAGTGGTAAATGCACACATCTTCAAGTGCAGGCTGAACATTTACGGCGTCGGGGTGCGGCTTTTCGTCGCTTACAACACGGACATTGAACCTGTCGTCCTCGCTTATAACATTGCTGACGCGCTTTGTCCGCATAAGCTCCATACCCGTTTCGTAGTCGGTGAGCACCTCCCATACCTTGCCGTAAATCTCATTGCAAAGCTCACTTTGTGAGGCGCAGCTTATCATCTTTCCGCCATCGATAAGTACAACATTCTTGGCAATAAAAGCAATATCGGTAACGATATGAGTTGCTAAAATTACTATCTTATCATTCGCAAGCGATGAGATTACATTTCTGAAGCGTATACGCTCCTTGGGGTCAAGTCCTGCTGTCGGCTCGTCAAATATAACCACCTTTGGCTCGCCTACAAGTGCCTGCGCTATGCCGAGCCTTTGCTTCATACCGCCCGAATGTGCGCCGACCTTTTTGTTGCGGTCGTCATACAGATTTACACGCTTTAAAATTCCATCGGCATAGGCTTTGGGATTATCGACCTTTACATTTTTCAGTGCCATAGAGTAGAGGATAAGCTCTCTTGCCGTAAAATTAGGATAAAAGTCCTGATTCTGCGGTAAAAAGCCGAGGTGCGACATATAATCGTGACTGTCACCGTCGGTAAAAGCAATACTGCCGCTGTCGGGCTTTATTATGCCGGTTACGCAGTTTATCAACGTGGATTTGCCCGCACCGTTGGGACCTAAGATGCCGTACACGCCTTTTTCAAGGGTGAGGGTGAAGCTATCGAGGGCTTTTTTGCCTTTGCTATAGGATTTCGTGAGTTGATTGATTTCGAGTTTCATTTTTTCTCCTATACATGACTTAGCTCTGATTTTTATTGTATTATCACTAGTTATTCTTTGAATGAGAATTGCCAATTTAGTCTGCAATTTTTTTAATAATATAACAAAAAAATTGCGATGTCAATAAAACTGTGAAGTTTGGCGTAATTTAGTGAAGTTTAGTCGATATAGTTTAAATCAAAAAGTATACTAATAGCTAAAACTTATTGACAAAGCGAATTAATTTGATGTATACTACAAAAAAGGACAAAGGAAATCCTTTGCCCGCAGACTGTCGAAAAACCTTTGTATTTTCTGAAAATGGGGGTGTCGCTTATTGCTTGCTCTGTTGGTTTTGCATCGTGCAAAACTTTTGGCAAGCAACCAAAGCATCCTTGCTTTGGGGCGTAGCCCCCGACAGGGTGAAACTTTACGGGAAGCTTCCGGATCCCATCCGTCGTTAATTTTACTAACTTCCCACAAGTCATTGCCCGACACATAGACACGCATCCTGCTAATCACTCTTATCTTGTTCAGAAGCGAAGTCGGGAAGTTATATCCCAATGTCACACTTTTCAAGCGCAAATAATTACCATTTTCTACCGACCAGGACGAACACTGGTAGTTATAATCGTTTATAGAGTTTATATTCGTATATGTCGGATAACGCCCGCCTCTATTTTCAGGGCTCCATACATCCCCGACCGACTGTGTAGTCGAATTTAAATGAGCGGCTTTCATCGGGATACGGTAATTATCATTGCTACTGTCACGGAAAATGGTACGTTTGGCAACTCCCTGAAAGACTGCGGAGAAGTCAAAGTTGTTCCATTCCAGCCCCAAATTGAATGAATAAGAGATTTTCGGGTCATCAGAACCCAGATACACATAATCCTTTTCATCTAGTACGCCATCCCCATTCACATCTTCATACATATTATCTCCCAAACGAATATCGCTCGGAATACCAATCCCGTTTCCGTTGTAGTATTGATATTTATATTTACGCAATTGTTCCTCTGTCTGAATCTTTCCGCAGTACTTCAATCCAAACACTGAATTTAGGGAATATCCTTGTTGCTTGTCTATAAATCCGGATTTGAAAACTGTTACTCCTCCGTAGTCTACCAATTTATTATCCGCGTATGTAAACGTACCGCCAATGTGGTAATTTACTTTCCCGATTTTGTCCGACCATGTCAAAGTGCCTTCATAACCTTTCGCTTCAAACTTACCGCTATTGGAAGCAGGTGCCTTGTCACCCAAAATGCCCGGATAAGTTACAGCAATCAACATATTATTGTTTTTCTTCATAAACAGTTCCACAGTACCTTGAAGGCGGCTATTAAATAGTTGGAAATCCACACCCAAGTTATAATTATGGATCCGTTCCCAACTACGCCCCGTAGTAGCAATTTCACCGTTACTCTTTACGTAAGATACTCTGCCGTCACCCAGATAAGCTCCGTTCACAGAATTGAAGTTATAAAGTTGTCTGCCATCATAACGAGATATCCCGGACTGATTACCTACCACACCATACGAAAGCCTGAGTTTCAGTTCGTTCAAGAATTTCACATTCTTCATAAAATTCTCTTCAGTAAGACGCCAACCACCGGAAAAGCCATAAAAGAAATCCCAACGGTTTTCCGGAAGGAACTTGGATGATCCGTCATAACGCAAGTTAGCTTCCAATAGATATTTCGACAAATAGTTATAATTGAAACGTCCGAAATAAGACATCATCGCTTCCTGCCATTTGTCAGGCGAAGAAGTTTTGGCAGAGTTCTTTAAAAAAATATCCCCCGAGCCGTTAAGTATTTCCAGCGAACTCTGTACGTCCTTTGCCGTCACAACTGTATAATCATATTCCTTCAGATTGTACTGGGCACCTAACATCGCACTTACCGTATGCTTTTCCGCAAATGTCTGATGAAAATTCAAATAACCGGAAACAGAATAGTAGTCCGTACGCGCAAATGATTTGGAATATTCGGTCGATGCCTGATTCGGATTATAGATCGCATTGGGTTTCGCTGTACTAAGCGTCCCGTCATAAGTATACCAGGTAATACTATTTTTCACTGCATCGCGAGTAGCAGTAGAAGTATTATATCCCAGATTAACCACTGCGTCCAAATAAGAAGTGAGCTTATATTTCAGATTCTCACTGATATTGATACCGGAAACCTTCAAATTATTATCTCCACCTAATTCAGCATACCAGTTGGGAGTATAGTTTCCTCCCCAGTGATAAGGTTTACCATCCATTGTAGAAGACGGAAGTCCCGGCTGCGGATAACTGGAGGTCAGCACACTGCCAATCATAGTAGGAGAAACCTGGTCCTGACGATTATACGCAATCACGGATTCAATTGTAAAGTCATCGGTAAGTTTTACCGTGTTAGTCAGACGAAGATTGAAACGTTTATTGCTATTATTACCCCATTTTAATGTACTATCATCATACATATATCCCACTGACAAACGATACAGAGATTTATCATTTCCTCCTGAAACGCTTAGGTTATGTTGCGTGGAACCTGCATTTCCAAATAAAACATCCTGCCAGTTAGTATCCATGAATACATAGTCGTCTACATCCCCGAACGCCGTTATTGGATTGGGGTTAACGGACAAATCAATATATCCTCCTTTATAAGCTTTCGCCAACTTAGCATACTGGATCCACTGGTCATCAGCACCTTTACCATCATTCGTACGAGCTGCAATAATAGCATCACTCCATTGGTCAATACTCATCATCTTAGGTTGCAACCCTACAAACTTATGTGTATAAGAACCACTATATTCTATCTTTGCTTTCCCTTCTTTCGCCTGCTTTGTAGTTACCAGAACAACACCTCCAGCTGCTTTCGAACCATAAATAGCAGCAGAGGCATCTTTCAAAAAATTGATAGACTCGATATCTGCCGAGTTTAACAGACGAAGTTCATTCACACTCTCATACTCCACCCCATCAATGATAACCAACGGGTCAGTAGAATTGGCAGATACAGCACCACGCAGTTTCATACCCCAGCTTTCATCGCCCGGAGCACCGGAAGAACGGGTAATGATTACCCCCGGAACTTGTCCTTGCAAGGCTTGTACGGGACTGGACATTGATCCTTTGTTTGTCAGCATTTTATCAGATACTACCGTTACGGCACCGGTCAATGTTTCTTTCTTCTGCGAACCATATCCTACTACCACAACTTCGTCCAGCACTTCGCTGTCTTCCTGCAATTTTACATTAATCACCGTTTGCGCAGCTACATCTATAATCTGGTCCTTATATCCGATATAGCTGAATTTCAGTTTGGCTCCGGCAGGTACGTTAATCGCATAATTTCCATCAATATCCGTAATAGTTCCTTCCGTACCGCCTATCACACTTATATTCACGCCAATCAACGGCTCGCCCGTAGCATCAATCACTTGCCCCTTCACTTTCTTCTGAGCCTGTGCCACTACTTGACTGTCAGTTATATTCGTATCGGCCCACGCCTGTGAGACAGGACAAAGTCCCAGCATTAACCCTAACGCAAACATTGCTGCCTTGTCAGGTCGCGAATTAAAAATTAATCCTCTTCGTTTCATAAAATTAAATTTGAGGTTTAAAAATAGTGTTTATTTCTTGTTTTCTAAAATTTGATGAGGCATCAGTATGTCTCTCCCTAGATTCTGATTCTTTTTCCATAAGCAC
>OGZH01000279.1_pt1 | contig 36314 bp, 22 predicted proteins | sample 1576741 | NCBI WGS metagenome assembly OGZH01 (sample SAMEA3541560, study PRJEB24748) | human gut metagenome | biome: human gut; feature: human-associated habitat; material: faeces | place: China | collected 2012 | reverse complement strand
CAGGTTAGTACATATATCTCAGGTTAGTGGCGTTTTTTTGAAGAGTCAATGTTAGTGCAGTTGCACCGATACACTCACGAAATTATTAATACCTTGTTGGTACGGAAGCTGTTTTAAGCAGTGTTGGCAATACATTTCATTATACTGTTTTAATAATCGGTTTTTCGACAGTCTGCTTTATATTAAATAAATAACAAAAATGTATTTTTTAGAGATTAAAAAATTTTTGTCGGGAGGTCGGGGATGGCCTTTGTGCATATTGCCAAATGGAAATGATTTTCCAGATGAAAAAACATTCCGGCTTAGACGGAATACTTTACCGCTTAGATGAAAAAATTGTGGCTTAGGTGAAAATTGTCCTGCTCTCAGTGAATTTACAAAAATTTCAAATTGGCGAATATGAAATTTTTGTAGAAAAATTTTTGAGCATAAAGTCAATTGCAAAGCCAAATGAGGTGTGATATAATAAGCCTCACAAGGACAAAAACGTTCTTGAATTTAAAATCTCGAGGAGGTATGGATATGATTATAATCCATAATTCAGCTTTGGCAATTGAAAGGTATATCGCCAATTCAGAAAACGAACAGACAAGCAATGAGCTTGCCGATGTAGTTCACGGTGTGGTTGCGGGAACGGAATCCGCCGACATACTTATGCTGATTCTGATGGTTTTTCTCATCAGGTACGACGATAAGCGTATTGATCAGATGGCTGACATGACAGATAATGCAGAGGCATTCTTTGTCAGAAAGCCGGATGTACCTCGTGCCGATGACGATAACACTGACGGCTGCGAACACGAAAACACGGTAAATCAGCTTGTCGATGTCATGTGTTCGTACATGAGAACATTCACAAGTCAGAATACTATAATGTCGTGCCTGAGAATACTCCGTTTCTGTGGGGTATCGCAGGTAGAACTCTACCGTGTGTTGATGACTGCCGCCGAAAGAGATTACAGTGAGGTTGTCCGTTATATCACTGAGCAGGAAAGCTTCAAGGACGACACCACTGCGGATTACGGTGAGGATACACTGGAGAACCCTCATTATATAAAGAGAGTTTCCGCTTCTCACGCCGCTGTTATCGCCGGTCTTACCTGTAGCAAGAACGTGCTTGATTATATCACTGATTGCGGTGAGGCTTTCACCCGTGAAAAAGACCCGCTCATGCTGAAGGATATTATGGGAGCTGTTCGTTATATCACCCGTGATACCGATGACGGAACGTTTGATATAGCCACCTATAATATAATCCCGACACCTTATACGGCGGATGCAAACAGTATCAGGTATGCCGAGATGGCGATGACGGCAATATACAACATTGCAGGCTATTATGGCATCGACACAAAAATGTTCCTGCTGAGAAACACCGACTTTTTCTCATACGATAATGATTACAGAAATGTCCGTGACGGAAAGATAATCGTTGCACATGACAATTATGCGGCAAGCGACAGTGCGATGCTGAAAGCTATGTGCCTTGAGAGAATGAATCTTCCTTTGAACGATCTTTCCTCAATACTGAAGCTGAGCGATCCGTATAAGTATATAAATGTATACGCAAGAAATGCAGAGCCGTACTCGGTAATCGTATTGTCGGATTGTAATGCACTTCCTTGCAATATGATGCCCGTAAACAGATCAGCCTTCGGCGGTATAAAGATGCTTGATTACATTGCATTCCTGAAGGTGCTTGCGGATGCGGCAAAGGTAAGGCTGTGCCTTGTCCTTGATATGCCGTACTCAAAGTTCAGCAAGAAAATAGAGGAGGAACTGAGCGATTATTACCTGATAAAGTATAACAACGATGCAGAGTTGACTTTCGGAGGTGCGATATGAAATCAAAACCGATAGAAACATCTGAAGCGCTTGACAAGGCGCTTGAAGAAATCAAGAAGTGCGAGGAAAAAGAGCAGATGAACGATGAGATGAATGATAAGATGAACGATGAGATGAATAATGAGGTGAATAATATGGATGAAATGAACGAACAGGAGCTGAATGATTTCTTCGGTGATGATACCGACAGCTTCGCCGATACGCAGACAGGAGAGTTCAAGCCTGACAGAAGATTCTGCGAAGTTGCAGAAAGCAGTCTTTCGAATAGCGGAGGAAAAGCATCGGCTATGGCAAGCATCACATCCGCAGAATTATACGGAGAACGTATATCGGCTGAAGGATTACAGCTTTTGATTACAGCGTATCAACTGGGTATAGCGGACAGCTTGTCGGCCGGAATGACAGCTGAAACAGTGGCAGGACATATAGCCTGCATGCCCGATGATATGATGTTCCGCTCGGATGACGCAGAGGACTCTGTAATCGCTATGATCAAGGCAGGACAGCCTGTGATAGCGGCGGCAATAACAAAGAGGATATGCGCAGTGGAGAGCAGGTCGATTATGCTTATTGCAAATGACGATGAAACGCAGAATTATCCTATAGAGATGTTTGCCGTCACATCCGAAAACAAGGACAGCTATTTCGGCGGATACATAAGAACCGCTCCTTTACGCAGACTTGTAAGGCTTTTCAGCCGTATCATAAAAATCAAGGCATGGGACTATTTTGACATTATTACCGATTTCGGCAAGAATAAACGCTACTTCATGCCGCTTATGTACTGTATGTATGTCAGATATTCAAGAAGCGGAAATCCGGATGAAATGACTGCTTACTACAGAAGATGCAGTGTGTCGTCGGTACTGCTCAGCGATGATGAAATTATTGAGAGCGTGGTATCCTTGCTCGGCGAAAACGCAAGGTATGCAAGGGACGAGGGTAGTTTTGCATCATTCGTTGATTTCTATCACAGCAGGGATAATTCTCCGGATACAGACTTTTTAAGTTTTATCGGACAAGCAGACGGTTTCAGCTATGCTAACGCCGATAATCACGACTTTTTCGGCAGACTGTGCGACGTAAGCGACTGATAGCCGACAGTCTGTCGGATCTCTGAAGCCGAAAACGTAACCGTCCGACCGGCAGAGCATTTTGCCGTTGCCCGATGCTCTGCGGTCAGAGGTTACGGATGATAATATTTTCCATTGACGGAGGCGACTATATGTTTCTGAAAGATAGCTTTCCCTCGCTGAGAGATGCACACATAAACTTTGGCAAGGCTGAGTTTGACAGCCTTGCAAAAGAACTTGAGAGCAGGGAGCGTTTTAAAAATGTAAGCTGTTATGCGAACAATATCCGCTGTAATGTAAGGAGCTTTGAACAGACGTATAAGCGTGTAAACCATATCCTTATAAGCGGTTATGATATGATTGATATGCTGGCGTCTGTGACGGTTATTTCAAAGGCACTGTCGGACAATTTTGATATTCCGCTTACACGAAGGATAGAAAATGCAGAGAATGAAGACTATGTTATTCCTGAATCTGTCTTTTTTGGTCTGAACGGTTTTTCAAAGTCTGAAAACGAAGCCGGTGGTGTGTCGGATGATGAATACGATAAGTATTTCGGCGATGAAGACGATGAAGCTGAAGAATACGAAGAAGCCGAAGAATACGAAGAAGCCGAAGAATACGAAGAAGCCGAAGAATATTACGATGATGGGTTCGATGACAAATACGGCTTTGAGGATTTTGAATGTTGTCTGCCGGAATATGAGCTGTATGAAAAGCCGGACTGCGAAGAAGTCTGTCAGACGGATGATGAAGCGGATGATGAAGCGGATGACGAAGCAGATGACGAAGCAGATGACGAAGCAGATATTCACTGTGATGAAAAACTGCCGATTGATATAATGTATTTCGTAATGATGGCCGAAAATGCTTCTTCGGTGAAGAAGAACGTAGACATAATCGATCGGTATGGCAAAAGAATAATATTTGTGCTGGTAAAGAAGGATCCGGACCATATGCGGCAGGATAATATGCAGGCCGATGGTTGCAAAGTGACAGCGGAATCTATGTTCTTTGACCATATAGACATTCCTGCCGACAGCACAGAGTATCTGGCGGATGTGATAGAGGAGCAGTTTGAGGAAAACCATCTTTCGTACGCTTCGGTAAAGCCGTACATAGAAAAGTATGCCGCCGCCGAAAACGTTTATGATGAATACACCGCATACAAAGCGGCAAGATATGTAATATCAAAGCATTACGAAAATTCGCCGCCGACGGACTGCACGCTTAAAGCGAAGGATTTTCCGAATCTGATAATACACGATAAAACGAATCTTCCGTGCTGTGCATCCGCACAGAAATTAATCGGCGTGAAAAAGCAGATTGATACAGTGTGCCGTCAGGTAAGATGTATGAAGTATGACAAGATGCGTATGAACAAGATAAGGTTTTCGCCTGTCGGTACTGCGTACAATATGGCTTTTACAGGACCTCCGGGAACGGCCAAGACCACAGTTGCAAGAATGTTTGCGGATATGCTTGCAAAAGAGGGCTTTATTTCGGCAGGCAATTTTACCGAGTGCAGAAAGTCGGATATAGTAGGCGGATATGTCGGGCATACCGCACGCAAATGCGATAATCTGTTCAGCGACCTTGCGGAAAAGGGCGGAGGAGTGCTGTTGTTTGATGAAATATATACCCTGTCGGAAAAGGATGCACAGACGCAGTTTGATATAGAGGCTATCAACTGTATAGTTCAGAATATCGAGAATTATCGCTCATCGGTATACTGCATATTTGCGGGATACGAGGACAAGATGGAGGTGTTCTTTGAGTCAAATCCGGGCATGGCATCAAGAATAGGTATCAGGGTAAAATTTGACGGATACGACAACTCAACGCTTTGCGACATATTCGGCAGTTTTCTGGAACAGGAAAAATACGTCCTCAGCGAAAACTGCGATGATATTTTATACGATTGCTTTGATGAAATGAGAAACCGACAGGGATGTAATTTCGGAAACGCAAGAGAGGCGAGAAATCTCTTTGACAATGTGAAGCGTGTTATGGCCGAAAGAGTAGATACGAATGCGGCTCTTGAGGATGATTTTACTTTTGTGTTTCGCAGTGATGTAAAAAAGGCTATAGATATGTCGATAGAAGCGTTATGCACTGCGACACTTCACAATGACAGCGACGGTAATGATGAAAGGGACATTCAGCCCGAAGAAAATTTGCACCGCTGTGGTTTTATACTGTGAATAAATGCAGAAAAATCCCCCGAAGCGAGCGGTTGAACGCTTGCCCCGGGGGACTTTATATTATGAGGTTATCTGCAAATGCAAAGGTCGGATTATTCGATTGCAATCACGTTATTGCCTTCGACCTGAGGTGCGGCTTTCGGAACGGATACCTTTAAGATACCGTCTTCAAACTTTGCGTTTACGTCCTTTGCCTGTACGCCGTCGCCTACATAGAAGCTTCTGCTGCACTGACCCTCGTAACGCTCACGTCTGATGTACTTGCCGTCCTTCTTCTCCTTTTCGTCCTTTTCAAGACCCTTGGAGGCGCTGATGGTAAGATAGCCGTTGTCGAGCTTCAGCGATACATCTTCTTTCTTAAAGCCCGGCAGGTCAATGTCAAGCTCGTAACTGTTTTCGGTTTCACGGACATCCGTCTTCATCACGTTCTTTGCGTGCTTGCCGTAAAGGGGATCGTTCTTGCCGAACATTGAAGGCATCATAAAATCATCGTCGAAGAAATTGTCAAATAAGTTTTCATTGAAAATTGCGGGTAACATATGTCATTCCTCCATTCATTACTAAGCGGTCTGTGCTTTTAAACGCAGTGCCGATCATTTGCTGCCCTTGTACCTTCCGGAGATCCTCTCTCTTTCTTTGTACAACTACATTATAGCACACTTTTTAGCACTGTCAATAGGAGAGTGCTAATTTTCACAAAATCTTCTTAAAAGTATAACAATTTTGACATTTACGGGCGGAAATACGAAAAATAAGTGCGTGAATGTGGGGGATATTAATATTGAAATGCGAAAAAGCCCTCCCTTAAGCACGTTGCGCTTAGGGGAGGGGTTTTAGCTTTTAGTGTGGGGCGAGGCGGTGGATGTACTTTTGAGAGGGTTGTGGGAATGGAAATGTTCGGTGCAACGGGAGGGGCAAGCCCGCTCCCCTACGAAAAGCGAGAGGGGTAGTGCGGATGCGAAACAAACAGTGCTTTAAAAAGAAGTGAGTGAGGTGGTGCTTTTCGAGGGATAGTGCGTTTTTTGAAGAGTCAATGTTAGAGCAGTTGCACAGATGCACTCACGAAAATATTAACACCTTGTCGGTTAGTATAATGTTTTAAGCGGTGATGGCGATATGTTTAACGGTGCGGATTCAATAATCGGTTTTTTACAGAATGATTATGTTAATTTTGTTGCATAAGTCTTGACGGCTCGTGATAATCGGGGTCATTGATAAGATGAGAATTTATGGTGGAGTTGTTTATGATACAGCCTTTGTTCATAAAGCCTATATCGAGCGAGTAAATGCCTGAGGATGAACTTGATTTTATATCGCTGTTCTTTATAAGCAGAGAGCCTTTTCCTTCTGCGCTTCCTATGCCTGCGACAGCGTCGCCTTCAACGTGCACGGTGATGTCCGAGTCGGATATGACGGTGTCGCACGCTGTTTTGCGGCAGCCTACGGCCGAGCCGCACGGCGCCTTGAGCAACAGATCAAGGGTGGAGTTTTTGATATTTATCCTTGACGGAGTGCTGCCGTCAAGCGCCGCCAGCGAACCTATACAGCCTGCACGTTCTCCGAGCGAGCGGATAAGGAACGTTGTGCCGTCTGCTTTTATATCGGTATATCCGCAAAGAGAGCCGACAGCGAGTGCGTTATTGCCCGAACAGCTTATATCTATCGTAGCGTTGCCGGTTTCTATGCCGCAGCTTCCGTCACAGGAGCCTGCACCGATACAATCCTTGCCGGTGGAGGACATTTTGATATTGCCGCTGAGCAGCTTTATGGGCGTTTCACAGGGGGAAACACCGCCGCCGATACATATGCCGTGGTCGCCGTTTGCCTGCAGTTCAACATTGCCGTTAATATCTATCGTAATCTCACCGAAGGTATCGTTATAGCTGCTACCGATACAGCAACCGTCATTACGGTAGGAGTCAATGTAGAGATTGCCGTTGCCGGTTATAAGCAGTTTTGATGAGCCGGGAACGGATATTCCGTCATAGCTGAGCAAATCGGTCCCTTTTATTTCGAGCGTGGTGTCGGAATTTTCACCAAGACGTATGCACTGGCGCAGAGCGCCTTTTATATTGGCGTTTTCGAGTATTATGTGTGACTTTGAGTCGTCTGCGGTCTTGATAACAAACGACATAACATCACAGCCGTTTGCGTAAAGATGTGCTACGGCGTTTTCGACTATAACTCCTGTGTATCTGTCTGAAAGCATTTTTTCTATGTCGAGATGCTCCTCGCAACCGTCGTGGACGATGTAATCACGAGCCTTTTTTATTTCGGGGCGGCACATATTGAGCATACGCATCTGCTCGGCAACAGCGTCGGGTATATCGGGAACGATTTCCTTCTGCGGCTTTGCGGTATAGAAGCCCTGAATGTAATCTACACCTCTGCGGATGGTGACGCTCATTTCGTCATAGGTTTCGACACCCTCCGCAAGCACCTTTATATTGTTCAGCCTTGCAAAATCAATGATGCCTGTGAGGAAGTGCTGTTTCTTTACGTTTGTGTTGATGTCGGCTATGAGGGAGCGGTCTACTTTTATGACATCGGGCTGAAGGCTCAGCACAGCGGCAGTGTTGGAGTATCCGCTTCCGTAATCGTCGATGGCTATCATACAGCCCTTCGACTTGAAAAGATGACGCAGGCTTGCTATCTTGTCGCCTGTAAGGTCTGCCTGCTCGGTAAACTCGATAACAAGCTGTGGCATGATATTTCCGTATTTTTCGCAGAGCCTGTTGAAATCGTACTCCGTAATCATACTATCGGGTATTGAGTTTATGAATATCTTCTTTTCGCCGAAACGGGCACGGTTTGCGGAGATTATCTCCAGAACGTTTTCGAATGTGAGCCGTTCGATATCATAAAGCCTGCCGTGTTCTCTTGCTATCCTGAGTATCTCGAGAGGTGACGAATTTTTTGGCCGCATAAGTGCCTCATAAGCGTAAACGGAGCCGTCAACGGTAGACACTATCGGCTGGAAGCAGTAGCTGAAATCGTTTTCGTCGATAAGTCCTGTCAGGAGCTTTGAATCCGAATAGCTGTTGCATTCGGCTACATATTCTTCTGCTGAGAACTCTCTTTTTATACTGCCGAGTGCCTTTGCTCTGAAAAGGGCAAAATCGGCATAGTTTATCATCATATCTATAGTAGCCGCCTGCGAGGGATACCAGCAGTAGCCTGCGGTTATCGTATATGCTTCGCTCCGAGTTTCGATGGTTTCGCCGAATTCATCGGTCAGCTTGCAACGTGAAACAGCATCGTACATCTTTTTCATAATGTCGGATATTTCGGACTTTGTCATCTGCCTGAAAAATACGAGAAAATCCTTATAGCTTTTTACGCCGATTATAACGTTATCGGAAGCAAAGCGTTTTATCGCATTTGCCGCAGTTGCAACGCACAGTGCGGTTTTATCGTAGTTCAGCTCGCTGTCTACACGTTCTATGCCGTTGATGTGTATCGCCGCCATACAGCACTGGGCGGTACCGCTGATCTCTGAGAGCATACTGCGTACACGTTTTATGAAGTAGTCACGGGTATACATACCTGTGAGCATATCGTATTCCTTAGCGTTATCCTTGTGTGAACGAGCCTCCATTATCTGTGTTACGTCCTGCACGAAGCCGAGCATATAATCCGTGTCATATACGATCTTGATTTTTATATAGCTTGTTTCGCCGCCGGCGGTATACATATATATGTTCTTGTAGCCTTCTATCTGATTTTCGTTAAGGCTGTCAAGCAGTGCGTAGAAGCTGTCCTTGCTCATATTATCGCCTTCTATATGGAGCATAGAGGCAACGTTTTTATCGTAATACGCCTTATTCGAATCGTGCGGCAGCTTGAAAACACCTATAGTGGGGAAGTTGTCGAGAAATATATTCCAGTCGTGTCGGCTGTTTCCGTCTTTATCAAAAAAGCTCATATAAAGTCCTCCGAATTACACAGATTACCAAATTCATTATACAAGTTTTTACCACAAAAGTCAATCTGATTTAAGCAAAATGCACAAAATAGACAAATTATCAGGTCGATTTTGTACATTTTTGAGAAAAGCAAAGCTGTGCGGGTGTTACAGCGGTTTTGTTTTTTGACAGTAAAAATCTTTTTTCTTACAATTTTGCAAGTTAGCGAAATAAGGAAATAATTTGCTGTATAATCATAGTATGAAGAACTGTCGGTTTAACCGCTTATTATGGCGGTTATAGCGGCAATCTGAGGAAGGGTGGTATTTATATGGCATTTATTAAGAAGAAAACAAAGCAACGATGCAAAACCATCCTGTCGTTATTCTTTGTGCTGACGCTGATAATGTCGGCGGTCACCTTTGCGGTATCAGCCGCAGAAGCGGCGGCGCTGTCGGTACAGCTGAAAACCGACAAGGAAGAATATACGGCGGATGAGGATATAGCATTAACGCTTGAGATCAGAAACGGCAGTACGGGCAGGCTTGTCGATATTGCTTACGATATTACGGCACCGGACGGCTATGAACTTAAAAGCGGAAGTGCAAGCGGCGGAGAAACGGAACTTCTTGCAGGTGGAACGCTGAAGTATGACAGCGTGTATTCTGCGGTAGAAGCGACTCCGGACAATCCTGCAACAGACGGAAGGATAAACCCGACCGTGCCGCTTATATCGGCGGTAATATGCGCTGCGGCACTTTTTGCACTTAACAGGAAGAAAGCAAAGAAAATGCTCGCCTCGCTGCTGTGCGTATCTTTGCTTTTGACGGCACTGCCGCTTGATGTTGCCGCAGAGGAAATCGGCAAAGCTGCGGCTGATACCGCAGATGTGACGGTTACAAAGGATATTACCGCAGGCGGTGCGAAAAAGACGTTTACCGCACGGGTAACGGCAGGAAAAACCGCTGACAGCGTAACTGTTACATATGATACGCAGGGCGGAAATAAGATAGACAGCGTTACGCTTGCCGCCGGAGAAACTATAGGCAGGCTCCCCGAAGCGATAAAGAAAAACGCTGTCAATAACGGCGGTATCTTGACAAGCAGTGCCTGACACCGTTCTATGAGGACGAGCCTGTAAACCGTGATATAACGCTTTATGCGGGATATGATGAGGATAAGATAAAGCCGGAAACACCGGATTACAACGAGATAACCATATCTGACGCACCTGAGGACTTTTCATTCTCGCTTATCTCATCACAGAGCATAACGGACGAAAATTTGCAGGACGTTATCAGTATTGAAAATCAGTTCGGTGAAATGCCGCTGCTCAAAGTTGAAAATACAGGCAGCGGAGTATACACTGTAAAGCCTGTTATCAACTGGACGGAAGGCGGCGCATATGTGCTGAGCCTTATAGATAACGGGGTGCGGTTTGACGGCATCAATTCCGACATTATGCCTGACGAGAAGATAAGAACCATTACGCTTTTTATCTACAGGGAAGAAACAAACAACGTAAAGCTTAAAGACGGCATAGTTACTATCCCGAAAAGCCGGATAAGAGAAGATGACGACAACGAGCATATCTATATGTCACGCAGTGAATTCGAAGCACTCTCGATACACGAGGGTACGGTAATATTCGCTGACGATGCCGAAGAGCCAAGCTATCTGAACGTTGTGTCGTATGAACTTTTCGGCGATGAATACAAGATTCTCACGGTCGGCAGTGATGTTGACGATATATACGAAGAGCTTGATATTTACTTCAAGGAAAAGTATGTCGAAAACGATGTGCTTGCCGAGGCGATAGACACGGAAAAGCTGGTAGAACAGCTTTATGAAAGCGAAGGAACACAGCAGCTTACATATATGCTTGCCGCCGCTGTATATGACAGCAAGACGGTAAGGGAGCTTGGTGACGGCAATGCGCCGTTTGAGCTTATGTCCAACACATATATGGACGGGGTAAACTGGAACGACAAGCAGATAAAGCTGAATGTAAAGGAACTTCTCGAAGGGCTTACAATCAGCGCTAAGGTCGGTACGGCGAAGAATACTAATTTCAAATGTATAAACGGTTTCCCGAATGAGCAGGACTGGACGGCGCTCAACATCACATTCAGCTATGAGATGACGCTTAAAAACAAGGTGAAGCTGGAGGCTGAGGTAAGCATCAGCGAATACCTTATCATAGGCGTAGGCGGCACTCTCAGCTTAAAGCGTGACTTCAACGTGAAGTTCCTGCCCTTGTCGCAGACGGATGTAACATTCAAGATACTGGTCTGCTCGGCAGATGAGGAAGAGGACGATAAGCAGCAGGATAACGAAGAAAAGAGAGATGTTTCCGTTGAGATAGAAGCCATAATGAACGGCGAAGATAAGGAAAGCGGAAATATCATAAAAGACGTGCGTGAAATGCTCGAAAACAAGGGCGGAGCCATAAGGCTATGCGAGGTGAACCTTTTCAGCGCAACGTTCATGCCTATACTGCCGCTGTCTATAAAGACGGAGCTTAACTTTGTGGTTAATGTTTCGTTTGCGGCGGGTATCAGCATGGAAGCATCGGTGCTTCAGGCAAAGGGTCTTGGTATAAGAGGAAATATCAAGGAGCCGTCATCTATAAACGTATACAGATTTATAATGGCGGGCGACGACCGTTACATATTTGATATGTACGCTTACGGCTATCTTGGCGTTGAGGCAGGCATCGAGGGTAAGGTATCGGTATCGCTTCTTGGTCTTAATGATCTGGGAAGCGTCGGTGCGGCGCTTGAAATAGGTGCTTATGCCGACCTGTACGGTTATCTGCACTATCATTCGCAGGATATGCGACACAATAAATACTACGCTTCTCCGAAGGAACATTACCACGAGCTGCAAGGTGGAATATACTTCGAAATGGGCGTGTATATAAAAATCTCGATATTTGCGGAAAGCAAGCTGTTTAAGAAAAAGGCAGAGCTTGCAAAGCAGTTCAAATTCCCGCTATTCAGCGTAGGCGACAAATATATCTATGCGGATAAGCCGACGCTTGAGGGCAATACCGACATAATACTGCGGGAAACGGATACGAATGTCTATGAGATAGACGGACTTATCCCTGCACAAGGCACATATCTTGATATAACTACAGGCGATATTGTAACACGGCAGATGAGCAGCAGTGAGTTCAAGGCTGCCTGCTACAGCAAGTATTTCAAGGTGAGCAAGAGCGACGACGGCAAGATAACGCTCACGGTATCTCCCGACGCTCCGAGCAGATATACAAGCGGCTTGCTTAGCTGTATACTGCGCCTTTACTATACGGGCGGACAGAATCTGCTGTTCACATCCGACACCGAAAATCTGTACTATGACGCAGACAAGGGCTCTTATATCAGCAGAAAGCATATCGGTGACGTTGATGTATACTATTACCGCAAGGGAGTTGACTTCCCTCTTGAAGACAAGGATAAGACCGCAACGCTGAAGTTTGCGGTATCGGCTGACGGCAGGACGGAAATTGTAGATACGGTAACTGTAAGCAAGGGCGGATATGTAAGCGGCTATTCGCTTGCGGTTTCGACCTACTGCGATAAAAACGGCTATATCTATGATAAGTCGCTGTTTGATACAGAGATACAGCCGTACTACTGGCTCAGCAATGATATGACCATCACGCTTAACACATACACCGCACAGAAGCTGTACTCGGTGGAATATTTTGACACAGAAAATGACAGATGGGTAAGCGAGCTGTGGGCGGTAGATTATCTTGACGATATAAAAATGTTCGACAGATATAAACAGTCTGTGAACAGCGTTACTCATTTTGCAAGCTTCGGTATCGACAGAGCGGATGGCATGAGATACCGGATGTATATGAAGGACGCTCTGGCATACAGATACTATGACAGCAGTTACAGCGGCAGTGTACACGGTCTTGATACGACTAAGCCGCTTGCGGTGAACTACGGCAGTGAAGAAGATTTACAGGCATTCAGGGCTGAATACGAAAAGCTGTACCCGACAGCTTACAGCATTATGCTTAAAGCAAACTATCTTGTAAGAAGATGCATAGTCGATATTTATAACGAGAGCGGTTATGCGGGTGCAAGATATGTTGAATACGGCACTGAGTTCAGAGTGCCGGATACATTTATCGACAACATCAACAGCAGTAAGGAAAACGAGCTTATCGGCTGGGATATTGACGGTGACGGCAAGGCGGATATTGCTCCTAATGAAAAGTTCACCGTTATGGGCGATATGAGGCTGAAGCCTGTGATGAAGCGAAAACTGTACACGGTAACGGTAAGACTTGCGGATTATACCGAAAGAAAGTTTGACGTTATCTACGGCAAGCCTTTACCGAATGAGCTGGAACAGCTTATAAACAGCATTCCTGACAGTCCGAAGCCGGACAGCGAGGATTCGTTCTACGAGCCGTCATATGTGCTTATTAAGAGCGATGTTGCGGTAGGCGGTTATACGGCAGGCAAAACCGAAAGGTACAACGGCGATATAAGCATTATGCCTGAGGGCAACGTGTACTTTGAGATAGTTCCTGCGAAGCTGTATCACTACATAACGCTTATCGCAAACGATGGCGGCGGCTTCAGATATACCGATGAAAACGGTGCTGAAATAGAAACGGACAGAATAAGGACGGTTGTACAGGACGGTTACCGTTTTGCAACGGCGCTTTACGGATATTCCGCATTCGCACCTGAGGACACATATACTACCGAATATCTGCTGTCATATTTTGTGGACGCAGACGGAAACAGAATCGGCAGTAACGATAATGTGAAGAAGCCCGGTACCTACTATATGAAGTGGAACACCAACGACAGACGCTGTTATATAAACTATGACGTTTATATTTACAACGAGTACGGAGCGGAGGTTTCACACGAGGTAAAGTCCGAGTTTGACGGCTACAGACCCGAATATGATGAGCTTTGTAAAAAGTATGATGCCGAAGTTGAGGCACTTGCACAGTATGATGACGAGTATTACACATATACTCTTAAGGAAGAGCCGATAAACGAAGAAAACACAACGATTGATGGCAAGACCTACAAGACTGTAATTGTAAGGTGGAACAGAACGCCGAAGGAGTTTGATGTAACGTTTGACTATGACAACGGCACGGAGAACGAAACGGTAAAGGTAAAGTACGGCTATCTGTATCGTGCAACGGCAGGTGCTTTAAAGGATGATAAGTACAGCGATTATGAGCTTGTCGGATTTGACCTTGACGGTAACGGCACAGCGGACGTGATGCCGGGTGAATCGTTCAGGGTAACGGGCGATATGACGCTGAAGGCAGTATGGAAAGCTACCGACAAAATCTACAGCGTGGTGTTCTATGCTATGAGCGGTGAGTTCGATGACGGTACGGTGCGTTATGAGATAACGGGTAAATACGGCGATGCAATCTCACTGTCGGATATTCCTGTACCGACAGGCACAGAGGGCTATGAGTTTGCAGGCTGGGATAATGCCGTTCCGACAACGTTCGGTAATGATGACGGTATTATAAAGACCGAGATCAAAGCAACATACAAGCTGAAAAAAATGACGATAACCTACCGTCTTGTAAATCTTGATACCAACAAGGTTTACGAAAGCTATAAAACAGCTAAGTTTGACTACGGAACGGTGTTCACGGCTGATATGCTTGAGGCATCTCCTGATACAGACGGCTGTCTGTTCGGCGGCTGGCTTTATGAAAACGGATATTCAGTCATCGGAAAAGAAATCAAGTCCGATATGACGCTGACGGGTACCATCACTCCTGTTTATGTCATCTACTCGCTTGACGGCGTTGAAAGCTCAAGGGAAAAGGCTAAAATCGGTGCTGAGGTCACAGTAAAGAAAAAAGCCGATGGTTATCTTGAGTGGACAACGGACGATGTGACGGTTGAAGGCGGAAAGTTCACGATGCCGTCGAAGAATGTATCGTTCACAGCCGAAAAGGATATGAGCGGCTATCTGACAGTTTCAAACGGCAGTGCAAGCACGATAATAGATACCGAAAACAAGACGTTCATCAGCGGCAAGGCAAGCGGCTTTGAGTATGATACCGCTACAGGCATACTGACAGTGACCGGAAGCGGTCTTAAGCTGTCGGGTGTCGGAAAGAATATAATGCTTTATGTTAAGCAAAGCGTTTCGGATATTACGTTTGAAAATCTTACGCTTACGGCAGGAGATATGAACGGTGTGAAGCCCGACGATTTCAGCAGCATAGGCGTAGGCGACGGATACGGCTCGGCTGACGCATATCTGATGTATGTAAGTTCAAACAGCCTTAAGGTGAACATAAACGGAAATGTTACGCTTTCTAAACGTAACACGGCGACTACAGAAAACCTGCTTGCGATATATCAGGCGCACCTTGACTATGACGATGTAACTCCTATGAGTATGGAGTTTATCGGCGGTGACAGCCCGAATCTCACAGTAACGGGAAATACCTACGCTATACAGAGTATGGGCAGTGTTGATTTCAGCGATATGATATTTACCGCAGCAGCTGAATATTACGGCGTACACGCAGAAACGATCCGCTTCGACAGATGCAGTATAACAACAACAGGGCTTGCGGGAACGAACATAGAATCGTCAACCGGCATATACAGCAACGACCTTTCGATCGTTGACTGCAGCTTAGACATAAGAACCGGAATATTCGGTGAAACGATCGATATTTCGGGTGCTACAGACGGAATAGTTACCTCCGGATATGGTGGGGCAGTTACGGTAAAGTGCAAGACAAAGGGCTGGTCGGAAACGGGAAGCGGACTGCTGACGGTGGCACTTGACAAGGGTCGCTCTGTACTGTTTATGGTATCGGCAGGAAATTCGGCAATTCAGGCGTTTGACTTTGAGGGAGGGGAAAACAAGGTAGTTTCCTATCCGCAAACTACGGAGCCTGATAAGGAATTTGAGCTGACGAAGGATTTCTACTGGCTTCTTAAGGAGAAGAACGGTACGGCACTTATAAATGAGATAAGATTCTCGGGTAAATAAACGAACAAGCGACCCCGACAGAGTTTTCTGTCGGGGTCGATGTTTTATATAAAAAGTCTTTTGATTGATGTGCTTCTTGTTGCATCGTTCAGCTCTGACTATGATAGCAAGCTACCGATAGTTCTTTTTGCAAGATAGCACTTCTCGGGTTCGCTATTCGAGTGGGTACACCTGTCAATATGAAAGAGAAAAAGAACCAAAGGGATCAGGGAAACAACTTCTAAGCAACTACAATCCCCACCGTAGTTGGCTCGGCTTGACCGAGCAACAGAACCTCCCCTTTTTCGAGGGATAGTGCGGTTTTGGAAGGGTCGGTGGTGTAAAGCAATCCCTCCGTCTTGACGGCAGAAAAGTTTACAATATAAAAAGAGTGGGCATATCGCAAGCAGAAAGCAACAAAGCAACAGTTTGTGCCTTGCCGTCAATCCACCTCCCTTTGACAAGGGAGGCAAGAATATGGTGTTTTTCGAGGGATAGTGCGTTTTTCGAAGGGTCAATGTCAGTGCAGTTGTACCGGTACACTCACGAAAATATTAATGCCTTGTCGGTACGGAAAATGTTTTAAGCGGTGTTAGCAGTACGTTTAGATGTTCAACTTTAATAATAATTGTTTTTTTGGCATAGTACGCCCCCGACAGAGTTTTCTGTCGGGGTCGATGTTTTATTGACAGGTATTGAATATAGTAGTATAATTTAACTGATACCGTTAATAGCGGAAACTATTTTGAATCAAGGATGGTGTTACATGGGCGCTGTACTGACACTGGGTTGCGATATGATACCGAAAATCAATTTCGCAATGCAACAGAATTACATACCTTTCATTAGAAACCTTACTGTCGGCAACGAGGGCGATGAGGATATAAGCGATGTAAGGCTTACTATCGCTTTTGACCTGGCTTTTGCAAAGACCTTCACATACGATATAAGCTGTGTGCCGTCGGGAAAGTCGGTTGAAATTTCGCCGCTGAGGATAATTCTCAGCACGGAAATGCTGTTTTCACTGACGGAGGCAGTGTCGGGTACTGTAAGCTTTTCGCTTTCAAAAGACGAAAAAGAGCTTTATCAAAAGGATGTTCCCGTTCAGCTGCTTGCATTCAACGAATGGAGCGGTCTTGCGTTTGATCCGGAGCTTATTGCGGCATTTGTGACACCGAATCACCCGGAGATAGCAAAAGTCATTTCAGAAGCATCGGTCTACCTTAAAAAGTGGGCGGATACGACAGCCTTCAGCGCATATCAGCGGCAGAACCCGAACTTTGTAAAACAGCAAATGGCGGCTTTATATGCGGCGCTGTGTGCAAGAAGGATAGCGTACAATATGCCGCCTGCCAGCTTTGAATATATAGGGCAGAAGATACGTCTTGCAAATACCGTGCTGGAGCAGAAGCAAGGCACTTGTCTTGATCTTGCGGTGCTGTATGCGTCCTGCCTTGAGGCTGTAGGTCTTAACCCTATCATTATATTCATAGAGGGTCACGCTTTCTGCGGCTGTCATCTTGAGGAGGAAACCTTTGCGGACTGTGCTACCGATGATGTGTCGGCTATAGAAAAGCGTATTGCGGCAGGGGCGGAGGAGCTTCTGCTCGTGGAATGTACGGATATGACAAAGGAGAATGTTGACTTTGACAAGTCGCTGAAGCACGGCAGGGATCATATGAATACACCGGGCGGCTTTATATGTGCGGTCGATATTGCCCGTACAAGAGGAAGCGGCATCCGTCCGATACCGCTGAGGCTCGAACAGGCTCTGACGGCTGAAAACACGGAGAGCGACGGTGCAAGGCGTATAAGAATGAGCGCACCGAGCGAGCTTGATATGTCGCTGTACGGAAAAGTGGCGCAGGGCAGTAACGAGCCTATGACAAAGCAGAAAATATGGGAAAGAAAGCTGCTTGATTTTTCGCTGAGAAATTCTCTGCTGAATTTCAGAATAAATAAAAGCACGGTCGAAATTATGGTGTCGGATCTGTCGCTTCTTGAAGATAAGCTGTCTGACGGAACGGATTTCCGCATCCTTGAGGCACCGTCAGAGTGGACGGTTTCTATGCGAGATGCTAAAACGTTTGAGATAGAAACCGATAAGGACCTTGTAAGGAATATAGCCGAGCAGGAACTGAAAAGCAAGAGGATAAGGACGTTCATGGACGCAGCAGAGCTTGAGGAGAGTCTTAAGAAGCTGTACCGTGCGGCCAAGGTGAGTATGGAGGAGAACGGCTCGAACACGCTGTTCCTGTCGCTCGGAATGCTCAGGTGGTTTGAAAGTGAAATGTCGGAAAAGGCAAGATATGCGCCTCTTGTGCTTATACCGATAGATATAGTCAGAAATGTCCGTGACAAAGGTTATATAATCAGAAGCCGTCAGGAAGACGCTCAGATAAACGTAACGATGATAGAATATTTAAGGCAGGATCACGGCATTGAGATAAACGGTCTTGACCCTCTGCCCGAAGACGAGCATGGCATTGACCTGCCGCTTGTTTTCAATACCGTAAGACAGGCGATAATGGGCAAAAAAACGTGGAATATTATCGAACACAGTTTTATCGGGCTGTTCAGCTTCGGTCAGTTTGTAATGTGGAACGATATAAGAAACCGCAGTGACGAACTTAAAAGCAACAAGGTGGTGTCCTGCCTTATGGAAGGTGCGACAAGCGACGCACTGACGGGGGACTTTATTGCGGATACCGATATTGACAGCAAAATATCGCTTACGGATATTGCTGTCCCCGTTGACGCAGATTCTTCACAGCTGAGTGCGGTGGCTGCGGCATCGGCAGGAAGAAGCTTTGTACTGCACGGTCCTCCCGGAACGGGTAAATCGCAGACCATCACCAATATGATAGCGAATGCGCTTTATCACGGAAAAAGCGTTCTGTTTGTGGCGGAGAAAATGGCGGCGCTGAGCGTTGTACAGAAGCGTCTTGCTAATATCGGGCTTGACCCGTTCTGCCTTGAGCTTCACTCCAACAAGACAAGTAAATCCGTTGTTTTAGCGGAACTTAACAAGTCGCTTGAAACGGCAAGGGTAAAATCTCCCGAACAACACGCCGCAGTTGCACAGAAGCTGGCGCAGGAAAAGGCAAAGCTGAACTTTGTGATAGGGGCTCTGCACGAAAAGCGCAATTTCGGTGAATCGCTGTATACGGCTATTGAACGCTATGAGCAGTGTATGGCTGAAAAGGGGAAAATATCTATCGGCAGAGATGCTTTGCAAAATGCCGACGAAGGTACTATTGCACGATTTGAGGAAATTATATCGGAATATGTTGTCGCAATATCCGAGATAGGTGTTTATGCACAGCATCCGCTTATAAGATACGGCGGATGTGAATATTCCACAGAAATGCGTGACAGCTTCAAAAACGGCCTTGACAGACTTGCGGAGGAATACGGCGGGGCGGACGAGGCACTGAACCTTATAGCAGCTGCTGTCGGTCTTGACGGAAATATCAGCCGTGAAAAGCTGAACGCCGTATCGGGTCTGATAGACGCTTGCGGCGAAGACGCACCTGTAATAAACGAGATATTGGGTACGGCGGATTTTGACGCTGTCGTTTCAAAGCTGAAAACGCTGTGCGAAACGGGAAAAGCATACAATGCGCTTTGTGCCGAAATCGAAAACGGCTTTGACAAGGCTGTGCTTTCATATCCTGCACAAAGCGCAAGAGTGAAATGGAAACAGGCGGAGGCTAAGTGGTTTTTACCGAAGCTGATAGGTCAGAACAGGCTGTATAAGGAGCTTAAAGTCTACAGTAAAAATCCTGCCGCATTTAAAAAGAGCGATGTATGCCCTTTGTATGACAGGCTGATTGAACTGTCGGAAAAATCGGAGCAGATGGGGCAGATAATCCCAACGCTGAATATAACGGGCGGAATATTGTCCGGTACGGCTACCGACTGGGATATGCTTTCAAGGGCGGTGCATAAGACAGAGGCTGTTTATGGGGCGGCGGCTTCAGACAGATTCAGCGACAGCGAAAAACAGCATATTATGAATGTGTTCGTGAAACGTTCACCGCAGGAAATTGCCGGATGTGCGAAAAATCTTGAGGCGGTAAGAAGCTATACGGAAAAATCCGACAGACTGGCAGAACTTTATTCGGTGAACACGGAATTTGAAGAAAGCACCGATTGGCTTACAAGCGTCAACTCGGTATTTAAGGCGATTTCGGACAATATTTCGCTTGTAAAGAGCAAGGCGGCGTTCAACTTGGCGGATAAGCGGCTTTGTGACGCAGGGCTTGCGGCTGTGAGCCGTGCCTATAAAAACGGCACTGTATCGGCAGACAATATAAGAGCGGCTTATCACTGCGAGCTTTATTATCAGCTGGCGCTTATGACTATCGCCGCTGACAAGCGTCTTGCCTCCTTCAATGGAAAGCAATATGATGCTCTGATTGACGAATACAGAAGAACGATAAAGGAATATCAGAGGCTCACTATGCAGGAGCTTGCGGCAAGGTTGTCGGCAAATATACCCGTATCAGACGGTACGAGCGCCGCATCCTCCGAGATGGGAATACTGAAGAAGGCTATCAAAAACAACGGCAGAATGATGCCGCTCAGAAAGCTGTTCGACAAGATACCGACACTGCTCAGAAGACTCTGCCCGTGTATGCTTATGAGCCCTATCTCAGTGGCGCAGTATATCGACCCGTCATTCCCGAAGTTCGACCTTGTGATATTTGATGAAGCATCACAGCTTCCGACAAGCGAGGCTGTCGGCACTATAGCAAGGGGCGAGAATGTCGTTATAGTAGGCGACCCGAAGCAGCTTCCGCCTACGTCATTCTTTACAAGCAACCGTATTGACGAGGATAACAGCGAGCTTGAGGATCTGGAGAGCCTGCTTGACGACTGCCTTGCAATCTCTATGCCGCAGATGTATCTCAAGTGGCACTACCGCTCACGGCACGAGAGCCTTATCGCATACAGCAATATGAAGTATTATGACAATAAGCTGTATACGTTCCCGTCACCGAACGACCTTGTATCGCAGGTAAGGCTTATACGTCCGGAAGGCTTCTATGACAAGGGCAAGACAAAGCAGAACAAGGCTGAAGCGGAGGCTATAGTCAATGAAATCATCCGCAGGCTGAGCGATGAAAAGCTGAGGAATGACAGCATAGGCGTGGTAACGTTCAGCTCTGTTCAGCAGAATCTTATCGACGATATGCTGGTTGACGCATTTGCGAAGAACCCGGATATAGCTGATTTTGACGCAAAGTGTGACGAGCCTGTGTTTATCAAGAACCTTGAAAATGTACAGGGTGACGAGCGTGACGTTATACTGTTCTCGGTGGGTTACGGGCCTGACGAGAACGGAAAGGTTTCGATGAACTTCGGCCCGCTTAACCGTGACGGCGGATGGAGAAGACTTAATGTTGCAATCTCAAGGGCAAGGAAGGAAATGATAGTTTATTCCGTTCTGCGTCCTGAGCAGATAGACCTTACGAGAACACGCTCGGAGGGTGTTGCGGGGCTTAAGGGCTTCCTTGAGTTTGCAACGAGAGGTACGAATGTAATCGCAGGACGCACGGATATGTTTGCAAAAGCGGATGACAGCCTTGTAAGCGAGATAGCGAATGGCATTGAAACGCTCGGATATAAGACGAGGTGCAACATAGGCTGTTCGCAGTTCAGAATGGATATAGGTATAATAGATCCCGAAAACCCCGAAACATATATTCTCGGTATTATGCTTGACGGTGAAAACTGCCACAGAAGCGCAACCGCAAGGGACAGATTTGCGGTTCAGCCCGGCGTGCTTGAGGGGCTTGGCTGGAGCGTTATGCGTGTATGGACGCTCGACTGGCTTGACGACAGCAACGGAGTTTTACAGCACATAAAGCAGGCTGTTGAAAATGCACAGCATCCGCAGGAAAAGCCTGTCGGGGAAGTAAAGACAAAGCAGGCACCGGTATTTGAAACGGTCGAGAAAACGCCTGTGCCGAATAAGGCAACGCTGTATGAAACGGCAGATATAGCGCCTGTCGGAACACCCGAACAGTTTTATCTTCCTGAAACGGTTCCTGTTATACAGTCGCTTGCAGTGCTTATTTTGTCGGCAGAAGCGCCGATAAGCCGTAGCGCTCTTGTGCATAAGCTGATAGGTGCGTGGGGCATAACAAGAAGCGGCGACCGCACGGACAAGGTGCTTGCCGATGTGTTCAGGATGATCGACAAGCGTATAACGATTGATGAGAACAATGCGTTCTTCTGGCTCGGCAAGCAAAACCCCGATACTTATGACATTTATCGCCCTGCCGATATTCAGGGCAACAGAAGGGAGCTTACGGAAATCCCGTCGGAAGAAATAATCTCCGCTGTGACGGAGGTGCTTTCAGAGCAGATAGGACTTTCAAGGGCCGACCTTATTCGTGAAACTGCAAAGAAATTCGGCTACACAAGGCTCGGTACGGTGATGACCTCTACAGTCGAGTTCGCAGTCGATAAGGCGGTATCAGGCGGCAAAATCAAGAATAACGGTGATAGATACACGCTCTGATTTATGGTGCGTCTGCCGGCGATTTGCAAAACGATGTATGATAAATAAAAAGCACCCCGCTGTGTCGGGGTGCTTTTGCTATGTATGTTTACTGCATACTGTAATAGTCAAGATCTATCTTGTCATATCTCTTTACCGCAGTTTCGATTGAAGTTACTTCTTCGTCTATTTTTACAATCTTGCCGTCCTTATAAAGATACAGCGTTCCGCCGCGAAAATCGTCTTTATTCTTCATACCGCATATCATCGTTATATTGTCCTTATCAAGCACGCAGTAACGGCTGACATCATCTTTTACCGCTGTTTCCTCGCCGCCTTGATTTATCGTGAGAACGCTTGCCGGTTCTTCTTCGTCCGTGCCATAGGTGTTTTTGATATAGTAAAAACTTCCGTCAAGATATGTTATATTATCGCTGTCGGCATTTTCCGAAATCAGCTTGCCGTCAACGTAAATGTTACGCATCGGTGAGCCGTACTCTGTTTTTGAATATACGACCTTTTTGTCGCTTGTAAGTGTTATCCGTGTTTCGCCCATATCATCGTCAATCGCAACAGGAGTTTTATCCGAGCCGTCCGAGAGGTCAAGTCTGTATATCTTTGAGTTGCCGTCCCCGCTTGCGGTAAAGATAAGCGTGTTTCCGTCAGCGCTGATCTCACGCATAGTAATCAAAACACAGCTTGCCTTGACGCTGAATTCTATTTCTTCGGTTTTATCTTTTTTGGTAACTAAAAAGCCTTTTCCGCCGCTTGTAACAAGCACGGGTTCGTCTGAGGCGGATATTCCCGAATTGTCGTTATCCCTTATCTTTACGCTCTTGCCGTTTTCGTAGTAGTATAGATCGTTGCGAAAATCGGTGTAGTACATTATGTTCTTTTCGGGGTAAGCCCTGAAAATTCTGCATTCCCCGAATACTTCTTTATTTTCCCCGAAGTTACTGTATACTATAACTTTTTGTCCGGGGTAATCGGTTGTATAATCGGTTTTCCCGTACATTACCGTTGACAGATTTTCCGAACATCTTATGGTATAGCTGTTCACATAATCAACAAAAATTACTTTTCCGTTTGTACCATCGCAGTATTTCAACTGCTCGTTTTTTGTTATATACATAACCTTATCGGCATTATCGCTCATATACAGCGACATATATTCGGTGGTGCAGTTTGTACCGATCTTTTTGGCTTCGCTGCCCTTTGAGTATACAAAAACATCGCCGTTTTTTGCGGAATACATCACCTTGCTGCCATCGGAGTTTACGGTATAAAAGGCAACCTCATCGGCTATTTTCTCGGTTTTGATTTCTTCGTTTTCAATATTACCGCACCATAGGCTGTTGTCGGAAAGAAAAAATAATTTGTTGCCGTCATTTGTCAGTGTATAATCTTCTGCCGGAAGCTCGCTTATACATTTCGCCGTGCCGTCGTCATACATATACAGCACATTGTTCTTTGAGTAAATAAAGCGTGGCTTTGCAGGTAAAATATAACCGGATAAACCTGCGGTATTATTGCCGTTTGTGAACAGCAAAAGAATAATTGTCATGACTGCGACAGCGATAACGGATAATGTAATGATAATCGGTAAAGTTTTAATGTGTTTTTCGGATGATTTCATAATAATGCTCCTTTCGTAAAGGCAAAACAGTATGGCGGACTGCTCTTCTTATATAATACACTACAGAAGCACGTTTTGTCCATGAAAAAAGTAAAAAAGTGCAAAAAATACGGGCTGATTTACACAGCCCGTAGCAGATTGTAGAAAAAGTCTGTTTTTATAAATACAGACTTTTTCTACAAACTGAAAAGAGCCTTGCCTTGCGGCAAGACTCTTTTGCTTTTTTACCTTGAATACTATATGCAATTAATGCAATTATTCGCATTGTTATCAGGAATATAGAAAAATGTACGAAACTCCTCTGAATAGCCTGACTTAAAACCCGAACCGATTAGTATTGCCGATAAACTTAGTGCTCGTTTCTCTTAGCGAAGCACTCGCTGCAGTAAACGGGTCTGTCGTCACGGGGCTGGAAGGGAACCTTAGCCTCGCCGCCGCAGCCTGCGCATACAGCTGTGAACATTTCACGCTTAGCTCCGCCGTTCTTCTTAGCGTCACGGCAAGCCTTGCATCTCTTAGGCTCGTTTGTAAAGCCGTTCTGAGCGTAGAACTCCTGTTCGCCTGCTGTGAATACGAAATCTGCACCGCAGTCCTTGCACTTGAGAGTCTTGTCTTCGTACATAGTAAAATACCTCTAAAATTTCTCACGCTTTCAGCGTGTAATAATATGAAAAAGACTTGGTAAGTCTTATTTCCCCATTGATTTTCTTATCTTCGATTTTGCACGCTGAAGTGCATTGTCTACAGATTTTTCGTTCATTGAAAGCTCATTTGCTATCTGCTCGTAGGAGCAGTGGGCAAGATACATTTCAAGGACCTTCATTTCCTTTTTTGAAAGAACGTCCGACAGCCTGTTCATAAGCTGGCTGTCCTGAACTTTATCAATAACCGTATCCTCAGGCGATAACGAATCGTCCTTTATAAGATCGAAGTCGAAGTCTTCACAGTTTGATAAAGGGTTATCCTTGATAGCCTTTGATATACAGGTTTTCATAGCCGAGTCGGTGCAAAGATTGGCGAAGGTTACGAAAGACGCACCCTTTTCGCTGTTATAAAGCCGTATAGCTTTAAGCAGACCGAGAAGCCCCTCAGAGAACAAATCGTCCTTATCGGCAGACGGACAACGCAGTGACATCTTTGCGGATTTTGCCGAAATAACGGGTATATACCGCTTTATAAGTACGGTTGCGTATTTTTCGCCGCCTGTCTGTGTTATCCGACTGACAAGCTGTTCATCGGTCATATCGGAAATCGTAAGCTCCGTTTCTTTGTCCGGAAAAGGAGTACCGGTCATATTAGTTGCTTTTTCTGCCATCTGACCTCCGATACCGCTGTGCCTGCCGTCTTTAATGTTTACTGTATATCTATTGCTTATTCTATCATAATATACGTTTTTTGTCAATAGGAAAAACTTCAAATTGTTTACAAAAGAAATCAAATTAAATAAGTCTTTGTGTTGGCTGTAAGCTCAGCAGGTATCTGAAGCAGTGAAATTATCGGGTCAAGGAAAATGTAGAAAACGGCGGTAATAATAAGCGTTATCACCGATATATTTGCCGACTATCCATGTATCAGCGAGGTTGTAAAGCTACTGCATTATATTTCCGAGCATAAGCGGCACGGCGAAAACCCATAGTCCACCGGTTATACTGCCGACGGTAAGATCACGGTTTTTCATTATGTACTTCATTTATATAAGCGGTGCGACAAATCCCCACGCAACAGCAATCACAAGCGAGGGGAGCAGGTTTGCTACTCTTATCTGTTTTTTACGAATGAGGTTAAGTCCTACGCAGAAAATCAGGACATTGCCGACATAAGAAAGATAAGACAGCGCAAGGTCGGTCATAAAGCCTCCGGCAAATACTGCGATTATTGTTATGACACCTTGAAAAATCGCAACAGGTACGGCGGAGAAGATACAGCCCTTGCCCTGAGAGGCGGTCATTACGCAGATAATCACTGCGTCAAGGATTGCTTTTGCGATAAGAACCGAGCAATCGCCGCTTACGCCGTCGTTTATCGAGCCTATCACCGCCATTGCGCCTATACAGACAGTGCAGGATGCGCTGACAAATGCCGATACAAATGAGTCATCACCGGTGCTGTGGCTCTTTATCCTGAGCCATTCGCCAAATTTGTTCACAAGAGCGTTTATATTGATTATTTCACCGATAAGACCGCCTAAGGTGAGGCTGACTATCATCATAACAGTGCCGCCCGTTGACAGTTTGCCGTCTGACAGCGACAGCATATTCTGCATAACACCGCCTACGGCAAGCATCATTATTGCAACGGCATTGACCGACAGCAGAGTATCCTTTATTCTTTCGCTCAGCTTTTTGCCGAACAGCAGTCCGCATAGTCCGCCGAATATCAGCAGAGCGACATTTATTACAGTGCCAAGTCCACGCATAAAATCAAATCCTTGATACATCCCCGACGGGAGAATAAAGTGCGAAAACCGCACCGATTGCAATTATACAACCAATAAAACACTGTGTCAAGGCAAAAACAAGCAGATTGCACATCGTGCTGAATCACAGCTTGAGCCTGAACCGCAGGTCAAAGAATGAAATTATAAATCGCCTCATTGCACTTGACTAATCGGCGATAATGTAATATAATAATCAGGAACAAACAAACGAAAAAGCAAAGCCTGCGGCTTTGCCCGGAAAGGACCTTAAAAATGGACGCAACTTTAAAAAAGCAGCTTGAGATAACTGCCACCAAGGTCAGAATGGGTGTTATCGAGGGCGTTTACAACGCTAAGTCGGGACATCCCGGCGGATCGCTTTCGGTAGCCGATGTACTGACATATCTCTACTTTGCAAAGATGAATGTAGATCCGAAAAATCCTCAGATGCCCGAGCGTGACAGACTTGTACTGTCAAAGGGACACACGGCCCCTGCACTGTACTCGGTACTTGCTAACCGTGGATTTTTCCCTGTGGAAGACTTGAAGACACTCCGCCACATAGGCTCAAAGCTTCAGGGACACCCTGTTATGAACAAGGTTCCCGGCGTTGATATGAGCACAGGCTCACTCGGTCAGGGTATTTCAGCCGCTTGCGGTATGGCTCTTTCCGGCAAGCTGTCAAACGATTTCTATAAAGTATACGCTATACTCGGCGACGGCGAGATAGAAGAAGGTCAGGTATGGGAGGCTGCTATGTTTGCGGCACACTATCAGCTTGACAACCTCGTAGCTGTAGTTGACAACAACGGACTTCAGATAGACGGCAGAATCAGCGATGTAATGTCACCCTATCCGATAGACGAGAAGTTTAAGGCTTTCGGCTGGCACGTTATTTCTATAGACGCACACGATTTTGACGCAATCGAAAAGGCTTTCTCTGAAGCTGAAAAGATTTCGGGACAGCCTACGGTAATTATACAGAGAAGCATAAAGGGCAAGGGCGTTTCCTTCATGGAGGATCAGGTATCATGGCACGGCACTGCTCCCAACGAAGAACAGTACAACCAGGCTATGACAGAACTCAAGGCTCATCTTGCCGAGCTTGAAAAGTAATCGGAAAGGAAACGTATTAAAATGGAGAAAAAAGCAACCCGTGAAAGCTACGGCGAAGCTCTTGTAATGCTCGCTGAAAAGAGAAACGATCTCGTAGTTTTAGACGCAGACCTTGCGGCTGCAACAAAGACAGGTATATTCAAGAAGGCATATCCCGACCGCTTTTTTGACTGCGGTATAGCAGAAGCAAATATGATGGGTGTTGCCGCAGGTATCGCTACTACAGGCAAGCTCGTATTCGCAAGCACATTTGCTATGTTTGCGGCAGGCAGAGCTTATGAAATACTCAGAAACAGCATAGGCTATCCTCATCTGAACGTTAAAATCGGCGCAACACACGCAGGTATTTCCGTTGGTGAGGACGGTGCGACACACCAGTGCAACGAGGATATTGCGCTTATGCGTACAATACCCGGTATGACGGTAATCAACCCTGCCGATGATGTTGAGGCTAAGGCGGCTGTACTCGCTATGGCTGACTATGTAGGACCTACCTATATGAGATTCGGCAGACTTGCCGCTCCTATCTTCAACGATAAGGACACATATAAGTTTGAGCTTGGTAAGGGCGTACAGCTCCGTGACGGCGATGATATAACGATCGTTGCTACAGGTCTTATGGTAGCTCAGGCACTTGAAGCGGCTGACGCACTCAAGGGTCAGGGTATCAATGCCCGTGTAATCAACATACACACGATAAAGCCCATTGACAAGGATATTATAATCAAGGCGGCAAAGGAAACGGGAAAGATAGTTACTGTTGAAGAACACAGCATAATCGGCGGTTTAGGAAGTGCCGTTTGCGATGTTCTTTGCGAGAATTATCCCGTTCCCGTTACAAAGATCGGTGTTATGGATACATTCGGTCATTCGGGTCCTGCGGCAGCATTGCTTGAAGAATTCGGCTTATGTGCGGATAATATTGCTAATACCGTTAAGAAGGTTTTAGGTAAATAATTTTTTGAGCCACCGCTTTTGCGGTGGCTTTTTTACAAAAGCGATTTTTGCGGATAAGCTGATTTGATTTTGTGTGATACTGTAAAGCACAAAATCCGTTAAAGGCAGGAATAATTTTAAGCGCTTGGCAGGCTGTTCGCAAGGCTTGCGGTAATGAAGGCGGTTGATGTAACGGGAGGGGCAAGCAAGGCAAGGATGCCTGAAATGAACGCCCAAAGGCTTTGCACGGACGCAAAGCCAACAGAGCGTTCATAAAGAGGCAAGGATGCCTGAAATGAACGCCCAAAGGCTTTAAGCACGGATGCTTACAAGTGGTCGCAAAAAGTCGGTATGCAAGGATGCATAAAGACAGCCACACAAAGCCGTTGCACGATGCAACGGCACAAATGGCTGTCGATGCACAGATGCAACGACACAAATGACTGACGAGGCAGTGACGCACCGACCGCAAACGACCACGATTGCACGGATGCAAAGCCATACAAGCACACACAGACCCTCGCCCTACGAAAAAATAATATGATAGCTGATATTTACGGACTTTGTGAATGGTACAAAGATAGAAACAATTTTAAAGGGGGGTGGGAATATGACGCAGGAAACTTACGAAAAATGTGACGGGAAGGCATATTTCCACCTCCCCGGTCTGTTTGAGTTTTACGGGCTGTACAGTCTGTTTCTGCCTTTATTCTATAATCACAGGGAGTATTTTTACGATTGGTGCGAGATAGGCTCGATATACGGCACACCTGCGGATTGTCTGTGGGGCGGCGGACGTGTGGGATTCGGTGATGATGAGGCTGAAAAGGTGCTTCAGCTTACACAGAAGTACGGCATTTCCGCAAGGCTAACGTTCAGCAATTCTCTTATAAAGCAAGAGCATCTTTCGGACAGAAAGTGCAACAGGCTGTGCGAGATGTTCAGCGAAAGCAAAGCAGTGCAGAACGGCGTTATAATCTGTTCGGATCTGTTGCTTGAATATATAGGGAATAATTATCCGGGTCTGTATTTTGTATCATCGACCACAAAGGTTCTGACGGATTTTATACAGCTTGAAAAAGAGCTTAGCCGTGAGGATTTTCGCTTTGTTGTACCGGATTTCAGACTTAACAAGGCTTTTGACAAGCTTGGAACGCTTACCGAAAAGCAGAAAAGCAAGGTGGAATTTCTGTGCAACGAATGCTGTTATTTCGGTTGTACCGACAGGAAAAGCTGTTATGAAAATGTCAGCCGTAAAAGTCTATGTGAGGATTGCGAGGATTTTATATGCCGTTCTCCCGGCGGCAACGAGGGGTACAAGTTTTCAAAGGCTATGGAAAACCCTGCGTTTATCGGAACGGACGATATTGAAAACACCTATCTGCCGATGGGGTTCAATCAGTTCAAGATAGAGGGCAGGGGGCTTGGCAGTGCGGTAGTGCTGGAATTTCTGCTGTACTATATGACGAAGCCGGAATACCGGCTGAAAGTAAGAGAAGAAATATATCTTGACAGTATGCTTGATCTTTTCTGATAAAGCGTTACACGGAGGATTTTAATGCTATACATAATGCGACACGGTAAAACCGAGTGGAATAAAAAGAAAAAATTACAGGGCAGGACGGATATTCCGCTGTGCCGTGAGGGAATAGAAATGGCGGAAAAGGCACGGGAGGAATATAAGGACGTGCATCTTGATATTTGCTACTGTTCACCGCTTATCCGTACAAGGAAAACAGCCGAGATATTGCTCGAGGGCAGAAATGTGCCGATAGTAACGGACGACAGGCTGAAGGAAATGTGCTTCGGGGAATATGAGGGTATTGAGAACAGTTTCAGTATTCCCGACTGTCCGATAAACTTACTGTTTTTCCACCCTGAGCAGTATACAAGCTCTATAGGCGGGGCGGAAACATTTGAGGAGCTGTTTGGCAGAACGGGCGAATTTCTTGACGAGGTAATCTATCCGCAGATAAAAGAGGGCAAGGATATTCTGATAGTCGGACACGGTGCGATGAACGCAAGCATTGTATGCAGGGTAAAGAACCTGCCGTTGTCTGAGTTCTGGAGTGCAGGGCTTGAGCAATGCAAGATGATGAGGCTCTTGTAAGAAGATATATTAGCAAGTACGATTCTTAGTGGGAATATATCGGGAAGTGCTGCGAGCGTGAAATTACGCTGACTTACGATGATATAGCAAAAATCTGCGGTGTGCCGATAGATCATTCCTTTCTGACGTATAAGAAAGAACTTGGATGCTACGGGTACAGGGTTGAGAAAATATCTATGAAGGATAAGACGGTGAGGTTTGTCAAAAATGAGTGAAAATATGAGCGATAAGTGGGTCGATTACGCTGTGCGCATTCAGAGCATTGCACAGGCGGGACTTGCGTACTGCGAGGATAAGTACGGCAGGGAGCGCTATGAGGAGTTGAGGAAAATCTCCGCAGAGATGATCTCGGCAAAGACCGATATTCCGCTCGAAAAGGTATACGATCTGTTCTGTAACGAGAGCGGATACCAGACGCCGAAGCTCGATACCAGAGGGGCTGTCTTTATTGACGGGAAGATACTGCTTGTGCGTGAAAACAACGGAACGTGGTCGCTGCCGGGCGGATGGTGCGATGTAGATCTGTCGGTTGCAGAGAATACAGAAAAAGAGGTGCTGGAGGAAACGGGGCTTTCGGTACACTGCAAAAAGCTGATTGCCGTGCAGGACTGGAGGAGGCATAACAGGCTGAATTGCCCTTACGGCATTATGAAATTCTTTGTGCTGTGCGAATATGACAGCGGAGAGTTCAAAGAGAATATCGAAACTACGGAAACAAGGCTGTTTGACAGGAACGCTCTGCCGGATAATCTTGCGGATGAGAAAACAACGGCAGAGCAGATAAGGCTGTGCTTTGAATATTATGACAATCCGCATAAGGAAACGTGTCTGGAATAATATAAAGACGGTTTAACCGCCTCAGACTGTCGAAAAACCTACATAACTTTTAAAATTGGGTGTTTAGCGTTGCTTGCTATGTTGGTTTTGCATCGTGCAAAACTTTTGGCAAGCAACCAAAGCGTCCTTGCTTGGGGCGTAGCCACAATGCGGGTTGTCAGTCGTTGGTGTCGCTGCGTCGTGCAGCGACTGTGTGCGACTGACTGCAAGCATCCTTGCTTGGTGAGGGCGGCAGCCCCAAATTCAGCCCCGGCACGGACGCCGGGCGTGTATTCACAAGGGCTTTGCACGATGCAAAGCCAGCCAAGCATACACAGCCTTTCACCAGGGAAAGGGGTTTTCGGCAAGGATGCCGAAATAAGGACACACCGAGCTTTGCACGAAGCAAAGCCCACAGAGTGTCCTAAAGGGGATAGGGATTGAGAACAAGCACTTTTTTGAAAAAACAGACTTTTTCTACAAACTGATGGGGTTAACCGCCTGCGGCTTTCCTTCATAAACTGGCAATAAGCGAAGAAATGAAGGAGGCGTTTATGTGAGAAGTCTGGCACAGCTGGAAAGAGATGAAAAATGCAGGGTAGAACGGCTGTTACTTGCAGGAGATATGAAAAGAAGGCTTATGGATCTCGGCTTTACAAAAGGAACAACAGTCACCTGTGTGTTGTGCGGTAGCGGAATAAAGGCATATCTTGTAAGAGGTGCGGTAATTGCACTCAGAAACGAGGACGCAGATAAAGTACCGGTAAGTGAAATAAAAAATTAAAAAAATTTCGTAAACTTGTAGACAAACGGCAGAAAATATAGTATAATAAAATGACTATGGAAATAGGCGAGGGTGTGCGATACAGATATTAGCATATCTTTCGTAAAATGGGATCTTTTATCTGCTAATGGCGGATATGAATTAAAGCCGTGTTTTTCATCGTCAAGGAAGAAAGACACGGCTTTTGTGCAGAATTGCGAGGTGCTATAATGACAATTTTACTGAAAAACGGTCACGTTGTTGATTATGTGAACGGCTTTGAAGGCAAAAAGGACATACTTATAAAGGACGGCTTTATCCGTGCGCTCGGCGATAACCTTGAATGCGATGATAAGAACGCAAGGGTGGTAGACTGCAACGGGCTTACGGTAATACCGGGTATATGCGATATGCACGTTCATCTGAGAGATCCCGGACAGACATATAAAGAGGATATTATTACAGGCTGTGAGGCGGCTGTCGCAGGCGGTGTTACGGCGCTTGCGTGTATGCCGAACACGAAACCGCCCGTTGACAACAAGGAAACGGTAAAATATATTCTCGACAAGGCAAAGAAAGCAAAGGCGAAGGTTTATCCTGTCGGCTGTATCACAAAGGGTATGCAGGGCAAGGAGCTGTGCGACTATGACGAACTTAAGGCGGCAGGCTGTGTTGCGGTGAGCGACGACGGCAGACCCGTTGAATCTGCGAATATGATGGCGCAGGCTATGGTAAAGGCGCACTATGCGGGGCTGAAGGTTATTTCGCACTGCGAGGATCTTGAGATAATAGACGGCGGTATAATCAACAAAGGAAAGATCTCTCAGCAGCTCGGCGTAAAGGGTATGAGCAGGCTGAGCGAGGATATAATCACGGCAAGAGAGCTTGCCATAGCACAGGATACGCAGATGCCGATACACATTGCGCACGTTTCGACAAAGGGCAGTGTGAACACGATAAGAGGAAATACCCATATCGGTGTTATGTGTACCTGCGAAACCGCTCCGCACTACTTTATGATGACGGACGAAAAGCTGTTGTCAAGAGATGCGGACTACAGAATGAATCCTCCGCTTCGTGAGGAGGACGATGTTATGGCGATAACCGCCGCTATAACAGACGGCACTATCGACTGCATAGTAACCGACCACGCTCCGCACAGTGCAGAGGAAAAGGCAGACTTTGAGAAAGCTCCCAACGGCGTTGTGGGAATGGAAACATCGCTTGCGGCGACACTGACGGGACTTTATCACACGGGTACGATAAGCCTTATGCACATAGTAAGACTTATGTGCGTCAACCCCAGAAAGATACTGGGCATAGAGGGAGGCTCGCTCGGCATAGGCGATATTGCGGACATTGCAATATTCGATGCTGACGAAAGCTGGACGGTAGACCCCGAAAAGCTTCACTCAAAGTCAAAGAACACCTGCTTCAAGGGAATGACTCTTAGGGGCAGGGTAAAGTACACACTGGTAAACGGAAAAATAGTATACGAGGACAAGTAAGCTCCGATATACTTGAAATAATAAAAAGGATGGATACGAAAATGTCAATGGATAATCTTCTTCGTGCAATCTGCGAAAAGCAGAACCCCACAGTCGCAGGACTTGATCCCAAGCTCGACTATGTGCCTCAGTACATAAAGGACAAGGCTTTCAACAAGTACGGCGAAACGCTCAAGGGTGCGGCAAAGGCAATACTTGAATTCAACAAGTGCCTTATAGACGCTCTCCACGAGGTAGTTCCTGCAATAAAGCCTCAGGCGGCTTATTATGAAATGTATGGTACGGCAGGAATGAAAACGCTGTACAAGACGCAGGAATATGCAAGAAGCAGAGGTATGTATGTTATCACAGACGGCAAGCGTAACGATATAGGCACAACTATGGAAGCGTATGCCGCAGCGCATCTGGGCAAGGTAAAGGTAGGAAACGAGGAATACGAGCCTTTTATGGGCGACGCTCTGACGGTAAACGGATACCTCGGAAGCGACGGTATCAATCCTCTTATCAAGGTGTGCAAGGAAAACGACAAGGGCATTTTCGTACTGGTAAAGACATCGAATCCGTCAAGCGGCGAGCTTCAGGATCTGCTGATAGACGGTGTTCCCGTATATGAAAGAATGGGCAATATGTGTGAAAAGTGGGGAGAGGAGCTCCCCGGCAAGTACGGCTATTCGGGCGTAGGCGCAGTAGTAGGTGCGACATATCCCGAACAGATCGCCGAGCTTCGTAAAAAGCTCCCTCACACATTCTTCCTTATCCCCGGATACGGCGCACAGGGTGCAACAGCCAAGGACATTGCCGCCGCATTTGATGCGAACGGTCTCGGCGGTATAGTAAACAGCTCGAGAGGAATAATGACAGCATATAAAAAAGAAGGCTGTGACGAGCATGATTTCGCAGGTGCGGCATTCAGAGAGGCACTGCGTATGAGAGATGAGATAATGGGCTTTGTAGGAAAGATACAGCTCCCTTAAGTGATAGAACAAAAAAGAAAAAATATATGAAAGGAACGAATTAAATGGACTTAAAGGCTAACAAAGCAAAGACCGCATATCTGATACTTGCAGACGGAACGGTGTTCACGGGCAAGAGCTTCGGCTGTGAGGGCGAGGTCGTAGGCGAGATAGTATTCACAACGGCAATGACAGGTTATGAAGAAACGCTGACAGACCCCAGCTACTGCGGACAGATCGTAACGCAGACATTCCCTCTTATCGGAAACTACGGTGTGAATGACGAGGATTACGAGTCAAAGACAAGCGTGGTAAGCGGTTATATCGTGCGTGAATACTGCGAGGTACCGTCAAACTTCCGCTGTGAAGGCGACATAGACGGCTTTCTGAAAAAGCACAACATCATCGGACTGTTCGGTATAGATACAAGAAGGCTTACAAGAATAATCCGTGAAACAGGTGTTATGAACGGCATGATTACAACAAGCGAGCCGACAGACGAATTCAAGGCGCAGGCTCTTGAAAGAATAAGGGCTTATGTTGTAGGTCCTGTTGTGCCGAAGGTAAGCGTAAAGCAGCCTGAGAAGTTCAGCGCCGAAAACGGCAAATACAAGGTTGCGCTTATGGACTACGGCTATAAGTTCAATATAAGACGTGAGCTTGTAAAAAGAGGCTGTGACGTGACGGTATTCCCCTACGACACAAGTGCGGAGGAAATACTGAAATTTGCTCCGGACGGCATAATGCTTTCAAACGGACCCGGCGACCCTCAGGACAACACGGTATCCATAAATACGCTGAAGGAGCTTATCCCTCACAAGATACCTACGTTTGGCATCTGCCTCGGTCATCAGCTCTTAGCGCTTGCAAACGGGGCTACCACTGTCAAGCTGAAATACGGTCACAGAGGCGGAAACCAGCCTGTAACCGATGTTACTGTTGACAGAACATTCATCACATCGCAGAACCATGGTTATGCGGTCGTAAGCGACAGCCTTCCCGAAAGTGCAGGCAAGGTAAGCCATATCAACGGAAACGATAAGACCTGTGAGGGTGTTATGTACACGAATGCTCCTGCGTTCACTGTGCAGTTCCACCCCGAAGCGTGCGGAGGTCCGCATGACACTGCGTATCTGTTCGATAAATTTATCAGTCTGATGGAGGAGAATAAGAAATGCCGTTAAGAAGTGATATAAAGAAAGTTCTCGTTATAGGCTCGGGTCCTATCGTAATCGGACAGGCTGCTGAATTTGACTATGCGGGAACGCAGGCGTGCCGTGCGCTTAAAGCAGAGGGTCTTGAGGTCGTACTTATAAACTCAAACCCCGCTACCATCATGACGGACAAGCATATGGCGGACAAGATATACATTGAACCGCTGACGCTTGATGTAGTAAAGAAGATAATCAAGATAGAAAAGCCGGACAGCATTCTGTCAACGCTCGGCGGTCAGACGGGTCTTACCCTTTCAATGCAGCTTGCTGAGGAGGGCTTCCTTGCCGAGAACGGTGTAA
>OGZH01000259.1_pt1 | contig 38002 bp, 35 predicted proteins | sample 1576741 | NCBI WGS metagenome assembly OGZH01 (sample SAMEA3541560, study PRJEB24748) | human gut metagenome | biome: human gut; feature: human-associated habitat; material: faeces | place: China | collected 2012 | reverse complement strand
CCGCTATATTCTCGGTACGGATGTACGCTTCGACGAACACGGCGCGCCGATTTTGTCTCGCACATTCTCGGAGAAATCAACCGTCTCAAATAAACCGTCATTTTCTATTACGATTGAATTTACTTTATTACCGCCACTTGTCATCCTCGGTTCGATCATTTTTACCGTTCCTGAGATTGAAGAATGGATATTTGCCGAAACAAATCCTCCCGCCTCTGCAATCTTCTGTCCTACCAATACACGGTCGCCACGCTTTACGATCGGAACAGCCGGTGCACCTATATGCTGACTGAGCGGATAAACACACTCTCCCTTTGGAAGATATTCTCTGACAGGCTTGTCTTTTGTTAGATCTTTGCCTTCATATGGATGAATACCACCCGAAAAAGTTAATAAACCCATCTGCATACCTCTTTCTCTCGTTATTCTTATCAATTCATTCTCTGTTATCGAGAAAAACTAATCATATAATAATACTTCACAGGGTCAAAAACAACCCTAAAACTTGCCAATCTGACCGCCAACCGCCCGCATGACAAATGCTGCCGCAAGACCGATCAGAACTCCCGTGATCGTTCCAGAGACCAGTAAAACCGGAGCATATATCAGGATATTTTGGTTCTTTATCACCAGATATGCAACGATAAGTTGACCAACATTATGTCCGACGCCTCCAAGAATACTCGTTCCCGTTGTTGAAAAAAAAACAGTCTTAACAGAGATCCACATAAACAGCATGCTGACTGCTGCTCCGGCAAGACTGTATATCATAACGGTAAAATTGCCAAATAATAAAGACGACAGGAAGATACGGAGCACGGATACCAAAACCGCATCCGCAAGTCCAAGCTTGCACAGCACTACAATAGTTACAATATTGGCAAGTCCGAGCTTGATTCCCGGTACCGCGATATCGATCCGGATAAAGGATTCGATATATGAAAACACCATTGCAACCGCAATAAACATTCCAAGCTGTGCTATCGTTCCTGCGCTGTTATGAGCCTTTTTCTGTATCTTTCTATTTGTAGATTTTTTTTTGGAATTTTTTTGTTTCTTCCCCATCTTTTCTTTCTATATATGCCTTTCCTGCTATACTATGAATAGCCCTTATCGATTATCATATTCTGATTTCTGTCCAACATCACCCTCCACCTGAATCACCAGCTTATGCGGCAGGCAGACGATATTTTCTCCTGTCTTTGATATCTTCCCCATACGGATGCATACCTGATCCGGACAATCTGCTTCTGTTACATATGCCATTCCATTCTTTATTTCCAGAATATTCATTCCTTTTGCGGTCTGAATCTCTTTCGTGGTATCTGTATTCAGATCATATCTGCCAATCTCTTTCTGGTCTTCATATATAATAACCTGACTGCCTTTTTTCTGACCCAGCCGGATGACTCCATAGCAGACGATTCCTAAAAGGATCAGCACAAGTGCCAGAATGATGTCTCTTTTTTTTATCATTTTACTTTATAGTCTCCATTTGTTATCGTGAACTGTTTTCCTGCCTGCTCTGTCATATATATATTCTTATCCTTATCGATCAGGATCACATCTGCGTCAAAGCTTTTTACAAGCTTAAGTGCCCGATCCGCCGGAAGCAGAATACACATCGTTGATAAGGCATCACTTAATGCACCGCTTTCACAGATCACTGTCGCTGATATCGTTCCGGTGTCTGCCGGGTATCCGGTCTTTGGATTTAAGATATGATGATATCTTTTTCCATCCTGAATAAAATACTTCTCATAATCGCCGGATGTTGATATATAGACCGGATGCTTGTCTGACCGGACTTCTACGGTTCCCATCATATCATTTTCATTTCCTCTCGGATCACGAATACCGATCCGGAAACCGGAACCATCCGGCTTTGCGCCGTAGCATAAAACGCTGCCGCCGACTGCCACACAAGCGCCTTCCGCCTGATTTTCTTCAAGGCTTTCTGCCACCCGGTCACAAGCAATGCCTTTTCCCATCGCACCGAAATCAAGGCTTAAGCCTGTTTCATCAAACAGCACATACCATGTTCCATCCTCTGAAAGCTCACTTACCTGTGTCAGTTCTTTTCCCTGTTCGTCTACGATATGCACTTTCGAATCGTTAACTACCGAACAGGCTTCTTCTATCTTCTGAGTCTCCGGTACTTCTTTCTTCCCATCTTCGATACCCCAGCAGGACGCTAACGGACGGATCGTGAGTGCCAGCAGGTCATCTCCTGCCGCGCTTACTTCTTTTTCCTGCAAGACCGCAGATGCCAGGTCATAGCTTATCTCATAAGGCTCTCCTGCCTTATATTCATGATTCACACGGTATACCTCTGCGCCTTCTATCCGCCATGAGATCTGTTCACGCTCCAGTCTGCTTACGCAGTCGATCACTGCATCCGCATCCTGTCTGCCCTGATCCGAATAGACCGATACCGTAACTGCAGTTCCCATGGCAAATCCGGTCGTCGTATACCCCTTTTTTTTCTGGTTATCCTTTCCGGTATAAAAGATAAACGCAATTACCAGCCCGATACATAATATACCTGATAATAATGCAAGTTTATTCTTCAAAGCATTTATTCCTCCATATATAACAGCCACTACAGGCTTAAACGCACTTTGCAAACCTGTTCACAGGAACATCCCACGCGTAAATTAAAAGAGCTGTTGCCAACCACGGTTCCAGCTCTCTTTTTGTCTCTGTCTGCAAAGCTCCTCGCTTTGCACCTTTTTCTATCCTCTGTAATATTTCAGGATTGCTTCTACATCAAAGTATCTGCTTCCAAAATCTTTATAAATGGCATTCTTTGTCATCGCATAGACAAATACATCACCCTGACCTTTGATTCCGTCTAAGGCAGATGGCTCTATCGCTACTGCAAACTCATCAAAGTGAAGTGCAAGTATAAAGCCCTCTGTATAATATGTATTATACAGATTCATCACTGTAAGCTCTGTCTCCGGTGTGATCGTCATATCTGAGATCGTAAGGCTGTTACCTCTTGGGATATTCATATATACCTCTGCTTTCATTTCTTTACCGAAGGAAAGCTTTACGGATGCAGGATCTTCTGTCGCACGAATGCTTTTCAGAATCTCTGCAGCTTCAGCCGGTATTGCTCCCGGTGTCTTCGTGCAGTCTACAACTTCCCGTCCTGCCATATATTTCTTATCCAGAATGTTGACACATTTTACAATCTTGTTGTCATTTCCCGGATTCGGTAATATGCTTGCAACCTTGTAATAGTCTTCGTTCTCTAAGATCTCCTTGAACAATAAGCTCTTAATATCATAAAACTTTGCCAGCATTACAGGCTTGTAGTCCATGTACTTGATTGCTGACCGTATTTCATTTATATCTCTGATTTCCATTTGTATATTGTCTCCACTTCATTCAAATTTGTTCCGCTCAAATCATACATCCATTTTCTGATCTTTGCAACCCGGTTTTTAATGGAATTCCTGACAGACCAGTTCTCGCAGTCGATATCGGAAAGCTTTCTCGTATTCCTCGTCTTCATCGACGCTGTGATTTACCTCCTCAAAACAGGCTTTGCGAATAGCTTCCTGTGTAAATATCGTAGGGCTTTCGTCGTCTCTGCCCCAGTAGAACACTGCACCATCAATACTTTCATTTCCATAGATCTCCTGCATCCGGCTGATGCAGCTCTCATCTCCCAGGAACACATGACAGATACCAGCTAATGATTTACAGAGAACCTCTGCATTGATCGTATATCCGTCAAAATCCTGCGCCCAATCCGGAATCTGCTCCGGCTTATCTACAAGGATCACCGGAAGACTTCTACCAGCATGTGAAAGAAGGCTTTTAAGCTGGTCTGCGGATATCGGAACCGCTTCGGTGTCTTCATCCATAAATACGTCCGCATCCAGGAATCCGACCTGATTAAATATATCCCGCATAAACTTCGGTCGATTATACCGGCGCTCTCTGGAATAGATATTCTCACAGATATGACGGCAGGTCAGATACAATCCATCGCTTTCTTTTCGGAGTTCTGCAACCACATGCCAGATCATACCGGCTTCTTCATTGCTGATCGTCTGCATATCCATTAGAAAATATTCCTTCTCTGCAACAACCTTTAACTTATACCCCATCACTTCATAAGAAACAGACTCCATTTTTTTTGGCATCTGTCCGAATATCAGGGAGATATGCTGGTACGCCCATTCGTATATGATCTCACTTGCCCGGTCAAATCCGTCATCCCGTATCCGTATCGTCTGGTCAAATACCAGATCCGATACCAATGGACGGATCTCCTGCTTAATCTCTTTGTTCAGCACTCTGCCGAACTGTTCTCTGTCAAGCTGTGCTGATATGAATTCGTCATTTACCACTTCTTTATTAATGAGGTAGATTACCCTATTCGGCGACAATACCTTCTGATATTTTTTATTCAGCAGAATATTTACAAGCTGCTGCTTGGATACCGCCCAGAACTTCTCTACGACCTCCGGATGTTCATCAAAATATGCACGAACCTCAGGCTTGATCTTATCCTGTGTGATCTTTAACCGGTATTTGCTTCGGATCGCATTTTCCCAGTTTTTCTTAATATACTGGTCTCTTGCCAGATTATCGAAGATCTGCACGATTGACCAGTCGCACAGCTCTAGGTTTGCGATGATGCTGTTCATCATGCGGGCATCCTTTTCCTGTCCATCCCACAAACTGCTTCTGTTATCATCAAAGCCTTCATCCATTTTATACTTGTACCGCATCTCATGCTCGATCTCATGCCAGCCCTCAAACAGAACCGTTCTGAGCTGAACCTCAAAGGTCCGGTCAAATGGCTGCTCCCACAACTGATCGGATATGTTGATCAGATATTTGCTTGGGATCTTAAATACACCATTGCACTTCTGGGCTTCAAACCGGTTCTCTTCCCATGCTGTCTTTGACCAGTTATCTACCATAAAGGTGTCTTCGAGCAGTGCTTCACTGATCCTGATATCTTCTGTATAAAATAAATTAATACGGATACCGATCAGATCCTGTATCTTCTTATCATCTTTTCCCGTGCCATATTTTCCTGTATCTAACTTACGCTGTAATGACGTCAGTGTCTTTACTCTCGACATACTGTGAAAATAGATTCCGGCATTTCTGAGCTTCGTCATCAACGTCTGTTCCAGCTTCGTTCTTATATCATTCAATTCCTGAATATCTTTGTCACTGATCAGTGCCAGAGACTCATTATTACGTTCCATATAACCACCTGCTTTTCAAATAACTTTCACCCGTAAAAAGCGCACAAAAATACACTGTTATGATACCATTTTATTCCCTTGTCAGTCAATTTTTATGACATAACCTTTTTCTAAATTTTATGTGAAAATATTCCCTTTTTATTAAAATTCTATTTCAATGGATATTGCTTATTTCCTGACACACCGATATAATGTTATGAGATCTGACATGATATAAGAAAATAAGGAGGAATCTTATGATTCTCGATTGTCAAAATATAAGTAAAGCATTCGGAACCAACGTAATTCTCGACAATGTATCCTTTCATCTTGAAGATAAGGAAAAAATGGCGATCGTTGGTATCAATGGTGCAGGCAAAACAACATTATTAAAGATCATTATGCAGGAAGAAGAAGCAGATTCCGGACAGATTGTTTTATCAAAAGACCGTACGATCGGTTACCTTTCCCAGCATCAGGATATTTTCTATGACGATACGGTATACGGCGTGATGGAGGATGCCATGAAGCCTTTGATCGAGCTTCAGGATAAGATCCGCAAACTGGAACAGGATATGACAACACTGACCGGCGACGAACTGAAAGCCGCCCTCTCAACCTATAACCGCTATACACATGAATTTGAATATAAAAACGGATATGCCTACGAAAGTGAGATCACCGGAGTATTAAAAGGTCTCGGCTTCTCCAAAGAAGATTTCGACCGTCATACCGATACCTTATCGGGCGGACAAAAAACCCGTCTTTCACTCGGCAGACTTCTTCTTACAAAACCGGATATCATCATCTTGGATGAGCCGACCAACCATCTGGATATGGATTCGATCAGTTGGCTTGAAACCTTTCTAACCGGATATCAGGGAAGTGTGATTCTTGTCTCCCATGACCGTTACTTTCTGGATAAGATCGTAACAAAGGTCGTAGAACTTGATCGTGGACACAGCACCGTATATAACGGAAACTACACCTACTTCTCTCAAAAGCGCGCCGAGATCCGGACAAATATGATGAAAGCCTACTTAAACCAACAGGCAGATATCAAGCATCAGGAAGAAGTTATCACAAAATTAAAGCAGTTCAATCGTGAAAAATCGATCAAACGGGCAGAAAGCCGTGAAAAAATGTTAGACCGTGTGGAACGTCTGGACAAGCCAACCGAATTAAACAGCGAAATGCGGCTGACGCTGGAACCATCCGTTATCAGCGGTGAAGATGTACTTACGATCGAAGGGCTGTCCAAAGCCTTTGAACAGTATAATCTGTTTTCCGATCTGAATATGGAGATCAAACGTGGTGAGCATGTCGCCCTGATCGGCGGAAACGGAACCGGTAAGACTACGATCTTAAAGATCATCAACAAGCTTGTTCCAAAGGATGACGGAACTGTCATCTTAGGCTCCCGTGTCAAGATCGGTTACTACGATCAGGAGCATCAGGTCCTGAATATGAACAATACGGTATTTGACGAGATCAGCAACGCCTATCCCGACCTGACCAATACCAGGATCCGAAACGTTCTTGCCGCCTTTCTGTTTACCGGAGAGGATGTGTTCAAACGGATCGCAGACTTGAGCGGGGGCGAAAAAGGGCGTGTATCCCTTGCCAAAATGATGCTCTCATCTGCAAACTTCCTGATTCTCGATGAGCCGACCAACCATCTGGATATCACATCCAAGGAGATCCTTGAAGAAGCGATACGGAACTATACCGGAACAGTCCTTTATGTATCCCATGATCGATATTTTATCAATCAGACAGCAACAAGGATCATCGAATTAAAGGATAAGCAGTTAACCAATTATATTGGAAACTATGATTACTACGAAAGCCACAGAGCCCAGCCGGCTTCCACCGGAAAGCAGGCATTTGCACCAGTATCTGATACTGTCTCTCAGGAAAAACAGGCAGAATCCCAGGCAAAGCTCTCTTGGAAGGAAAACAAAGCCGAACAGGCAAGACTTCGAAAAAAAGCAAATGATCTGAAAAAGCTGGAAGACAAGATCGAACAGCTTGAAAACCGTCTGGCTGAAATTGATGAAGAATTTCTGGTTCCTGAAAATGCAACAAATGTTGCACTGTTAAATGATCTGACAAAAGAACGAAATTCTGTAGAAGAAGAATTGAACACGATGTATGAACAGTGGGAAGAATTATCTTCTGAGGAATAAACATCTAAAAAAGCATTAGATACGGACAATTTGCTGTTGTAAGTTACATACAACCATGCAATATCCGCATTCTAATGCTTTTGTATTATCAGTCGATCACATTTATGATCTTTCTTCCATATGTATATGTATTGCCGGATGCCGGAATACAATAAGTACTGTTACTGATATAGACCTGACTACTGCTTCCCATTCCACCGTGAATACACCAGTAAGTTCCATCATTATCATAATAAGCGCCCCAGTCCTTGACACAGGCTTCCGCCAACTGTTTGGAAACACCCATCCGGATCAGATATTTCTTAACCGCTGCCGCATTTTTAAACTTACCAAGAAACAGGGAAACATGGCTTGCCTCTGTCTCTCCGTTTTTATAATATACGATCACGTCTCCCGGAGTTAATGCATCATATGAGAAATCTACAATATCTGAATTCAACTGAATCGAATCCTGTTTCATCCAGCTTTTCCCATCTGACAGAACAACTTTTCCGGTCACAGTTCCGGCACCGCCCCATTCCGTTCCGGTATACATCCGATCTAACAGGATACCGCCTTTTTCCGGACTTGTATACTGAACCGCAAGTTTCTGCGATGGATCATCTCCACCAGCAAGTGCAAATGCCTGATCGACAAATACATTGCAATATATATTTGTCTTACCCAGATATGCCAGGATCACGCGCTTCATCCATGCATCCATATCCCAGTAAACAGAACCTTCCAGTCGTCTGCTATATGCACGTCCATATTTGTCAAAGTCATATAGATATCCATCCACGGACTGACTTCCAGATACACTCTGTCCCTGTTCATTCATCAGGTAATATACCGTCTTGCCATTGATCTGGACAGTAACAATCCCCGGAACGATCTGATCCAGCTTCTGTCCTTCTCTGTATATGGAATATTTTCCGGTCTTGTCATAATATATGTATTTTGATACTTTTCCGGAAGCATCCGTATAGACTGCAGTTTTTTTGTCAATGGTCTGCCAGCCCTCTTCTGCCTTTATCACGCCATCTTCCGGTATATAATAATAATCCGAATGAATATTTAATAATTTATCTGTTACCTGCTGCCATCCGGAACTTCCTGCATCATAGATCCATACTGTGTTCCTGTATTTGCTCTTTGAATAGCTGGCATTAAAATACCGGTACAGACTTGTTCCATTTTTATCATAGTAAAAGGTTTTCCCTTTATTATATGGCGCCCACATACTGGAAACTTTCTTCCATCTGACTCCATTTGCCTGATACAGCACATATCCGTTTCCGGACTGTTTTCGTTTATAGAGCACTTCTCCCTTTCGGATATAATACATGGTCGTATCATTTGAGCTGTACCATCTGGTTGATGTATAATGTCTTCCATTTTTAAAATATACAAATGAGCCATCGATCTTATAAATGCCATCTGTTACAAAATTCCATTTGTTTTTACTGTAGATCTTATACATTCCGATCCGCTCGCTGTCCTTATATCCATCCAGATAATAGGTCTTTGTATTACGTGCATTTGCATTAAAATACATCATGGCATTTTTTACATTTACCCATGTATCTCTTACTGCTTTGCCATCTTCGCCAAAATAATAGCCATAACGATCAACCTTTTTATAATAGTTCCGACGGCTTACACCATCCCGCAGATAATAATATTCTCCGCCGGCCTGTTTCATTCCCTGTGCCAGTGCACCCGTTGCATCAAACCAGTACACTGTGCCTTTAACGCTGATGTAACGATCCGTTACACGCTGTTTCTTGCCATTTGTGAATGAATAACAGGCATCTCCTGAAAAGCGGAATATTGCCTTTCCATCCTTTACATATACCTGTGATCTTCCATATGGATACCAGCCGGTTTCATCCACCCGCTTTCCTTTCCGGAAGAAATAATACGTTCCTGCTACCTTCTTGATTCCTTTTACCGGTGTTCCGTCAATGTAATATATATCCTTTGAAAAACCGGTTGTCAGAATGGAATAATCGTCACTATAGTAAAAGCATTTTTCAAGAGCTGTTTTTCCGGTTTTATTTTTTGAAAACCGAAGCACGGTCTTTGTCGTTGCCGGCTTAAATTTCAATGACATCTTGCCTGTATAAGAGCTGGTATCATAGGAACCATTAAACTCACTTTTCTTAGTTACTACAACCGCCCACAGCTTCTCATCATAGCTTACAAGTGCATATTTCAGTCCGGTGCTCTCATCTACACCCATACCTTTATAGTAATCTGACTTTACTGCATAATCATATTGGAAGGAACCGTCACTGGCATTTGAAAATGTATGTGTGTTCTCGTCCTGTGATAATTCCTGTTTCTTTACTGATTCCGCAGCCTGCACATTTCCGGTATTTTTCCCGGCTCCCATAAACAATATCAACAAAGCTGCTATACATAGAAGTATTAATCGTTTATTCTGCTGTTTCATCTTTCTTTTTATCCGCCTTTTCTGTCCATAAATACGGGGTTATCTGGTATACGTAATAAGATATTCTTGTTGTTAAAATTGGTACTTCACAAATGCTTATTTTAAGCCATTCTTTGAATATTTGTCTCCACTAACACCAGTTATACCACCATTGAGTCTCCACGAAAAACAGTTATTTTAGCATTATGGATGGTATTTTTGTATTGTTTTTCGACAAGATTATCACCCAATTGAGAGATGGTGTCAAGTACATCTGCAAATTTATTCATCTCTGTCTCCATATGCTGTGGCATAACAGATGTATAGAGATCCATTGTCATTTGTAATGTAGCATGTCCCAGATATTTTTGTACTGTCTTTGGTGCAATACCAGCTTCAAAGCAACGTGTGGCAAATGTGTGGCGAAAACAGTGTGCAGAAAATGATTCCATTTCATCTAAATAGTCTTTTGTTAGATTAATCTCTTCAATAATTTTGTTGATTGCATCACATACAATTTGAGAATTTAAAGGTGTATTAAATCTTGTTGTGAATAACAAATCTGCACAATCTTCCCTGACATTTTTTGTGATTGGCTGTTTGGATGCTACAGCTCTTTTTTGCATGAACTGCTTCTTTAAGGCTAATTCACATTGTCTATTAATTGGTATCTTTCTTGTGCTTGTATCTGTCTTAGGGTTTTCAAAATGAAAATCCTTTTTGGCATCACCTTCGTATTGTTGGTATACAAGCGTTTTTCTGACATTAATAACCATGTTATTCCAATCAATATCTTCCCATTTTAATGCTGCAAGTTCTCCAATTCGCATTCCTGTTGATACCGCAGTCACAAATAGATTGTCGTAAAATGTGCCTTTACAACAATCAAAGAAAGTTACCTGTTCTTCTCTGGTTAATACTCTAATATCTTTTTTCTCGTCTCTTTTTAAAGTGATTCCTTTCGCTGGATTTCTTCGCACATATTCGTTTATAAGAGCTTTATTAAAAATATCAACCAGTAAGATTTTTACTTTATTACAAGTTTCAAATTTGTACCCATTCTCTTTTAACTCTTTGAGCCTCTTTTTAATTTGATATTGAGTAATATCTGTTAAATGGAACATACCAAGATAAGGTGATATATGCTTTTTGTATACTGTGTTGTAATATTTTTTTGTATTTTCTCGTATAACATCAAACTTATAAACATCCATCCATTCTTTATACCACTCATCGAGTGTGATATTCTCTCTGATGTTGATTTGTTTATCATTTTCATACAATGCTTCATTGTATCGCTTTTTGACATCTTTTAAATCTTTGCCTGAAATCGATATTCTTTTGCCAAAACGATCAACATATCTTGCTTCATATCTACCACTCTTTTTTTGGACGATACCTTGCCCTAATTCTTTTCCTTTTAGATCTTTGCCCATGTACTATCCTCCTTATAAAGAGCAAAGAACTGTAATGTGATTATATTATATCATCTATACATAACAGTTCCAAGTTTACATGTCTATATAATGTTCACCTTCCAAATACTTTTCAAAATCTTTTCTTTTAATTAATTGTTTGTTTCCAATTTTCAGCAGAAATGGACATCTTCTCTCGGCTAAAAGTTTTCTGAGCGTACTTTCTCCAATATTTGAATAGGCTGCTGCCTCTTTAATTGTCATGTTCAATTTTTGCCAAAATGGCATATCTAATGCTCTTTCGTTCATCATGTATTATTTTCACCCCTATATCTATTTAAAGCATAAGAAAAGACCAAGCAGATATTCCATCTCCCTGATCTTAACTATGCATATATTATTAATTATGTTCTATTTTTACCATTTTCTCACATTCAAAGAATTATATCTATTACTAAGACTACCAATAGCATCTTCTTTAATCATATTTCTTGTATTGCATGTATTATTTTTGTACACATCAACAAGTTTCTTAGCAAACGTCTGTTGATCATTAACCCCGTCCATATGAATACCACCATTGAATGTAACACTCACATTATTATCCGTCCGATTCGTAACAGGCATATTTGGCATTCTAAATGCATTACCAGTATACATATTACTAAACATCATAGGATTCTTTGCAAAATCCATCAATGTCTTAGCTTGTTCAGCAGTGAATATCATATCATTCTGACCAACAGATTTCAGTACACCCTTAGACACATCATACTGTAACTCTGTACCGTCTTCACCGAGATTAGCAATCATATCATAAGGAATTCCCTCTGAACCACGTCTGAATCCTTTAATACCAGATTTGTGAAGTGTCTGCCAGAATGGCGAAGTAGCTTTATTTGAGAATGCGTAACCAGTCAAGTTGGCAAGATGTTGTAATGCTTCCTTTGACAAAATCTTACCAGTTTTGCCACCATACGATTTCCATATAGCTTGATTAAAAGCATCATAATCAGATATTTTTTTACCCTTGGCAGGATTAATTAAACTGCTATTTATGAAATTCTGAATCTCACGTACCCTGGACTTTGACAACTTTTTACCTGCATCTGTTCCAGAACTTGTCGTTTTTGAAGTAGATTTGTTTTCAGAGCCATTTCCACCACCATAAGCTGATGTTCCACCAGAAGAATTACCAGATTTGTTCCCTTCAAGTTCTTTAATCTGATCTTGTAAATTTTTAATGCGATTCGCAACATCCTGTTTCTGTGCTTTTGATGTTACCTTTTCTTTTCTTAGTGCTTTAATCTGCTGATTTAACGCATCTATCTGTTCTTGTTTCTGTTTCAGTTCTTTTTCTTTTTCACTTGTTGTCTGTGAATTATGAGCCGTTTTATCATACTTTGCCCATGCCTTTTCTAAGAAGATCCTAACTCCATTAACCGCATCCGTTGTATTCTTGGTAATGTCGCCATTAGCATACATTTTAAGTCCATCTTTTGTAGCACTATAACCAATAGTAGATAATGTCTTGTTAATTACATTATTATCACTTGACCAATTCTCGTTGATTGTATCAATAAGACCTTTGAATTTATCATCCAATGTGTCAATGATATTCTGGATACTTTCGTCCAAATCATCCTGGAAGTCTGAGAGCATATCCTGTGTAGCAGAAACATACTGGTCAAACTGCGTATCTTTGAGATCTTTCTCAGCATCTTTGAGTGAAACATTTAATTCCTGAACTTTTGCTCTTGCTTCTTCAGAAACATCACCAGAATATGCCTGAAGTTGCTTACGGATATTAGCAATCTGCTGAGTCTTATCACTAATATTGTTTGCATAATCATAGGCATTCTTTTCAGAACTAATGAGATCATTATATTGGTCGATCAAATCAGAAATATGATTCTTGAGCGAAGCGTAGCCATTTTCAATGAGATCGATCACGGCATATTTTTCATCTTGTGCCCCTGCAATTGCATCCTGATATGATTTAACCAATTCTTCTTTGTGGGCAATCAGTTTTTGATTATACGGATCGTCCGCAAGTTGTTTATTGATCTTCTTAATTTCACTCTGATACTTTTTGGCTTCCGTTTGGTAGACTTTGTAGTTAGATACATGTAATCCGGCAACAGCGTTACCTTCTTTTGTTAAGCCACCAGTCTTATCGGATGTCAAATCCTTACGAGACAATTCATTGATAACGAAGTCAGTTTCTGTTGTAAGATTCTGCAACTTAGAAATATATTCATCTACACGATCCCAACGTACCTGTAAAATCTGATTATTATATTCAGCAAGTGCCTTTTTCGCATCATTAATGGAATTGGTTGTGTCGTCAATTTGCGACTTCATGTCATGCCATTCCGTACTTCCTTTTTTGATGCTTCCATTAGCTACACTGTCGTCTAATTCTTTGATCTGTTTCTTACGTTTTTCTATAAGAGAATCGTATTCTTTCTGTTCGGTCTTTTGTAAACGAACATACCAATTAGCAGAAGCTCCATTACCACGCTCCTCATATAAAGACATTTTGGCATTTAACTCTGTAGCAGTTTGTTCATATTTATGACGTTTGTTATCCATCTCCGTTGAGATATTGGAGAACTTCTGCTGTGCCAATTCCGCTTTCTGTGTAATAGCGGTCTGCTTATCTATTTCAGCCTGTTTTCTTGCCTGATCTAATGACTCACGAGCATTATTATAACGGATACAAGATTCATAAAATGGACGAGAGATATATCCTTTTTTATAGTATTCTGTGATCTTAGATATTAATGATGCAGAAATTGGTTTCTTAGATTTTGCCTGTGAACGTGCCTTTTCAATTACATTTGATACTGCTTTCTGACCTTTGCTTCCCAACCCTTTATAAGCCGTTGCTGTGGCAGACTTATTCATAGTCTTTCTTGCAGATTTTACAGATGAAGCATATTGATCAATTTCAGCTTGATTATTCTTAGCAATTGTATCATATCCAGAAGCTTGTTTATTAAGATATTTGTTCTTAGTCTTTGCCGTAACAGCATTATCAGATTTTGAACTATTCAAATCCATAGTATCATTTGTGGCATCGTCTTTGTTACTATACTTCTCTGTAATATTCTTAATCGCATCGGTGTAATTGCTAGAATAAGCTGTTGCGTATTCCATCCTAGCAGTTTCAGCATTATCAAGAGCTACATTGTATGCATATAACCGATTATACACATAAGTAGAATGTGCACTGATTGTAGATAAATCCGCATCAGATACAGCAGTCTTGTTCTTAATCGCTTTCTGAGCATTCAACAGAGCAGTGCGATATTTAGCATCTTTTGTCCCTTTAATAGCATTAGTAACTGAGCCATTTGCCGATGCAGCTACTCCATTTGTATCACGGGTTACATTTTGCACATAGTCACGATATGTTGCGTTCTGTTTACCAAGAGAAGAATTAGAAGCATTAAGCTGTGAATTCTTTGCTCTGGCTGAATTAGCCACTGTACTTGTCGCAATATCATTATAGCCTGTAATGGAATCGATTTTAGCGTCACGCTGTTTATCACGAACATCCTTCAGATCCTGAATATAGGTGCGGATATTCTTGTGCAGTTCTTCTAATGCGTCAGAAGCATCCTTGCCTTTGTTATACCATTCCTGATAAGCGGAGATAACTTCCCGAATCTCATCTGAGTATTCTGAAATATTCATGCTACCATCCGCAACACGAGTCGCAATAATATCGGCTGTTTTCTGTGAGATAACCTTACTTGCTACCGCTTTATCCAGAATTTGACTTGCTTGTGTATAATATTTATCTCTAGCAGTTTCCTCGTAGCCAACCTGTACATTTGTTGCGTCTATAGCATTGTTGTAATTTTTGGCAGAGGATGAATATTTCTTGTCGTCTAACTGGGATTCAGCCTTAGAAATGTATTTACTGATCTTATCCGTCTGACGTTCCAGTTTGATTTCTATCCAGTCGAAGAGAGTAGAGAGCCAATCTTGAAGTTTTTCAAGTGGGGTTTTCTTTTTGGTGGACGAACCTGTTTTGTCAGAATTTGACGACTTAACCGTACTAGGTGCTTTATACTGTACTTGTGCATCTGATGCCATTTTTGCACTAATAGCAACCTTAACCTGATGATTTAATTCCTTTTCAATCTCAATAGCTTCCTGACTACTGGTTGCATTTTTCATTCTTTGATACAAGCCCATATAACGAGTTGTACCCTCTAAAGAGTCAGCCAGTTTCGCTAAGTTCTGAATACTACCAGATGTCCAAATAGATGACTGATTTGCTGCGACCTTCTGAATCGCATAATTCTGTAATGCAGTTGCGTCTTGTCCTGATGCGTTTGCTTCATTAATTAACGATGCAATATCTCCTAATGTAGCATTCTGCAAATCAATCGAAGCTAACTGTGAATATCGTTTAGCATCTGTTGCTGCGTTGATATTGGTGGACAGATTTGATAAAATAGCACTCTGATTTTCCTGCGCTTGTGTCAACCAATCTGTTGAACTTGCCAATCGACTATTAACAACCTCATCGGCATTAACAACACCGATTTTTTCAAGTTCTGATTTTACATAATCTGCATTGTCTTCAGTCAAGTTTTTAATCAGGTCAGAATTATCTATATATGCCGTTGCGAGCTTATTCAAAGCTTCTTTACCAGCAGATATATCCCCCGGCATAGAAGTCAATGTATCCTTAAAATCTTCAAGGACAGTACCGCCATCAAGTTCTCCAAACTTTTCATTCAGTCCCTCGATCGCATCAGCAGCTACACTTGAACCAGATACAATTTCATTATAGATATCTTCAAAACCAGAGAATGAATCCTTAATATCCTTTAATGGGTCAATAGGATCGGCTTTAAATGATGCATCTAGCTCATCCGAATTGATATAATCCTCAATTTTCTGTTTAAGATATTCAACATATTCTTTTGCAGTCTGGTCAGTAGATTGTTTATCTATAGACAGTTTATCCAGTATATCCAGATTATCAGGAGTGAGAGAATCGATAAAGTTGTTTAAAACACGTCTATCACCTTCTCTTGTGTCTCCAAACACACTCAAGATACGGTCTTTTTGTTCCTGTGCAGTTTTTGTAATTTCAGCATCATCTGGTTTAAACCATGAAGAGAAATCGACTTCTGTATGATCAGTATCGTAGTCTTGTATGATCTGTGCATATCGGTCAAAATCAGCTTTGGATAGATCTTCGTTCAGGACTTTGTTCATAGCATCGACAACTCGTGTGTCATCTATACTGGCAATAGAATTGATAATATCATCCTGTATTTTATCCTTGAACATCTTATCCCAGTCAGTACCATAATCAGCCGTTTCGTCATCATAACCAAGATTAGAAACAATTGTATCTACAATCCCTTGTTTGACAGAATTATTCTTGGCAAAATCCTGATAAGTAGCATCACTATAAAGTGACTGTGTTACATACTGTCCAAATGATTTATTTTCATTATCAATTTTAGTCTCTAAATCAGATATGGTTTTTTGATACTGTTCATAATAGTCTTGATAAATTTGAGTGAATTTTTCTTTTTCTTCAGAGGTTAATTTGACATTAGTAGTATTATGACCCGTTTGGCTTATCCATGAATCATAATCCATCTGATGTTTCTGCATCATCTCTGACAGATCATCAAAATATGTAATATATGATTCCCCAGTATTACTATCATCTAATTTAGCAATAGCTTCCTGTGCTTTCTTTTGCTGTTCTAATGCTTCGTTGTATTTCTTAACATCATCGTTCATATCCTGACGATATGATTTAAAAATATCTGGCATCTGTTTTGCCATATCCTGTGCAGCAACAGCTTTTTGTGCTTCTACTAAACCATTAAGAGATGAGGTAATTGTCTGTACATCACCATTTAAGTCGAGTATCGCATCTCCATTATCTGTATATCCATTGGTGAGAGTAGGAAATAAATCAGCCAGATCATTACTAATATTTAAGAATTCTTCATAATCATCGTTGGATAATGAACCCTGATTCTGTGTTGCTTTGCCAAGATTCCCGACTCCCTGTGCGAGTTCTGCATAACGATCTTTAACTTCATTTACCTTTGAAGCGGTAGAGTTCATTTCGTCTTGGATAGATTTGAATTCACTACGGGCAGTTTCACCAGCTTCTTTAATATCAATTACAGACTGCTTATATTTCTGCCAAATCATAACTCCTGCTGTCACTGCTGTTCCCAATACAACCAAAGGATGTGCCTTTATGATTGTCCATAAACCACTAAATGCATTACTTACCGATTTTGTAGATGCTGTCAATCCATTATTTGCTGTTGATAAGCCCCATGTTTTTAACTGTAACTCTGCCTCTTGTGATGATAATCCAGATGCAACTAATAACTGTTTTCTTTGAGCTTGGGTTAAAGCTTGAGACGATACAATCATCTTTAATTGACTATTTGATAAACCATTAGTTAATAACAATAATCTATCATATTCTATTGTGGATAACTTACTCTTACTAACCAAATCAAGTGCATTTTTAAATTTATTTAACTCTATATACGCCTCTTGTATTCCTGTTTTTATTGTCACAAATGTTTTTATCCCACCAGTGACTGTCAAACCAGTTAAAGCACCTTTTAACACTCCTGTTTTATCAATGAACTTAATCAATGCTGTTGTCGCTTTAATAATATTACTATAAACATTATCCATGTCCGAATCCAATATCATTGATTCAAACGCCGCCTGAAGACTATTCGTTTTAGCTTCAAGACTTTCCTTGTATGAATTGTTGAACTTATCTATTGCAGTTCCTGCACTGTTTGCTGAAACCTCTGTATATTGTAATGCTTTAGAATAATTATCGAAAAGAGAAATCAATTTATTGTACTGATATGTACCTGCCATTGCAGTAGCCACAGCCCTTTGTGTTACTCCATCAAACGACTTCCACTTGCTACCAACTTCATCAAGGATTTTCTCACTACTTAGAAATTGACCATTTGTATCTCTCATAGATATACCGATTGCATTTAAGACTTTTTCGGTATCATTTAGACTTTCTCCTGTTTCCTCGTCAACGAATTTACCAGCTTTAATCTGGTTCATACGAGAAAAGACAGATTTAAACATATTTCCGACAGACTCATCACTTGCCTGTGTTACCTCTTTAACTGTACTTATCATACCAATGAGTTTGTCCATACTCACTCCTGCCATTGAGGCAGCAGACGCAGTTCTTGACATTGACTCAGCCAGACCACCAGCATCTGAAGCGGATTCCATGTCAACCGCTGTTAATTTATCGACTATATCAATAGCCTCAGAAGCACTCTTCTTATAGCCATTAAGAGCAGATGTTAAATATTCACTGGCTTTTGCACTCTCTATCTGTCCAAGTTTAGACAGTATCATTGAATCATATACAAGATCACCAGTCTCTTTTACTGACTTGCCCTGTCTGAGCCATGAATCAGCAGACTGAGCAACTTCTTTTGTTGTTGCACCTATACTCTGAGCTTGAAGATTCAATTGTTTCAAATAATTAGCTGCTGTATCTCTTCCCTGTCCTTGTGCAACTGATAAATCAGTGACCGCCTTATCCATATCGACAATAGCAGTTTTTGCATCACTTGCAACGCCCTTAATAGCTTTTAATATGGCAAGATATGCCGTTACTGCCAACTTATTACCCGAAAACGTCTCTCCTACAGACCTCTTTAACTTACCAAATACTGTCTGTGTATGAGTGGCTTCGTAAGCTAACTGTTCTAAGTCTCTAGTTGCTTTCTTTGAACCAGAATTAGAAACATCTACATTGACCTTGTATTTCTTTTTTGATAACTGTTCCATCTGCTTTTTGAATTTGGTATCTTCAAGTTGCGCTTGAACTTTTACCCAAAACTCATTTATTGAACCCATTGCACTTCACCTACCCTCTATAATGGTGATCGCAACCAATACCCTGAGTTATCATATCACCTAGTATATTTGTGATATTGAATGTTTTGTCAATGAGCTGCAATGTTGGATCATCAGCAACAATTCTCTTTAAGTCATCAACTAGAACCTCAGAACACTTCTGCTGGAATCCATCTGTATTAAGGAGATCAATAACAGTCTTTCTCTGTTCTTCCTCGTCTAGTTCTGCATAATCTTCTACAACAGAGTCTGGTGTAGCCGACTTTTCACTTATAGACACTTTCAAACTCAGTATCGCATCGGCAAGTCTTTCATACTGCTCTATAGTATTATTCAACTGCTCTATGCCCTCATCCAATTTTTCAATTGTATCTTTACAAGTGCCATCGTCATTCATCAGTTTCAACAAATATTGCATGTTAATCAAATTATTACCTATAATGGCATTCTGTTCATGTTCTTCAAGACCGGCTATTGCCCTAGCTAGATCTTCTAATGTGTAATTAAATATCATAAATTTTTTCCTTTCCCAGGAACTCAATGTCCCTGTACAACTTACCTAAATTATCAATTTTGAAATCGTATCTGTCTGAATTGACAGCACGCAAATAAAGCGTTGACCATACTACAGCCACCACTTCATAAATTGCCCCATCATACTTGATGAGATCTCCCATGTTTAATTTCATGTAATCACTTCTTTTTTATGGATTTTTCATGTTGAATAACAACCTACGGCATTGAGCCTAGAATAAATAATAGAAAATATTATGAATTTGTTAGATACTTTTCCAACTTAACGAAAAGATGCGGATATAACTCAATTTTACCATTCTTGAAATTTGATAATATAGATGTGCTTATCCCTGTGGTCTTAGATATATATACCTGTTTTTCCCTCTCTAGTCTATCAATATAAAGCTCTCTTAATTCCTGCTGTGTCATATATGCCCTCCTTTTTTTGCTTAATATTTATTGAAATAACAATATTTCTTATAAAAATAATATGGAAAATGCGGAGACTACCGCTAAAGATTTTTGACATAAATGGACAGACCGTGTTTGATGCAGTCTGTCCACCTACATCATCATTGTTTTGAATATCGCACTCGATACTATTACTTTTCACCTAGTTTGAATCAGCAAAAAGCAATTATGAAGAGACTACTAGACCTACGGTTCTTTCATCTCTTCATAGGCAAATAAACAATTTGCATTATTTTCTAGGTGTTTTTCCTACTTCTGTGTGACAATTTTGCTCATTTTTGAACATTTTTAAAAACGACTCTGAATTACTGTCATACAACGTCACAAATAAACTATCCATAATCTTAGGATTATCAAGTGCTTTTCCAATCAGCGCACGCATAGTGTTCTCGTTAATTTTTCTGCCTGATAGCTTTTTCATACATTCATCGTAAGCATCCTGTTTATCACTGTTGTAATGCTCTGAACATTTTTCAAGTCCTCTGACTTCTTTATCATAAATCTCAACTATCTCAATTATACTGTTCTGTTGTTTCCTATTAGCCTTGCTTCTATCTTCCTTGTTCAATGGTATCAAAAAGCTTCTCAAACTTGTTCCTTTACTCCTAAATGACCTATACTTGTTCTCTCTGAGATCAATTATGCCTTTGTCTATAGTCTGATACAAGATGTCCATAGGACAATTGAAAAACTTTACTTCTGTTGTATCGATTTCTTTCTTTTTCCTTTTCTTCTTCCTGTCCTTTAATTCTTGTACATCAGCGTAGAACTTCGGATATTTTTTCAAAGGATTCATACATTCCATCTTCTGAATCCTAGACAGCTCTTTACCAACCGCAATGTCAAAATTTCTCTTCGCACTGTCAATACTACATTGTGCAAGCACTGAACAAATTATAAATATATCTTCCAGTTCTGTACTCTCACAGCCACCATCAAACCAATAGCTTAATGCCAACTGTGCAATGTTACTCGATACACCTGTATCTGACTGGGCATTTGCAATCTTGTTGTCCATATTGGCAAATGATATCATACTTTTATCATAATCGCTATTTGTACTCTTTGGTATATCATTCACTATCGTAGGATATTCAATATATGCCTTATGTGCCAGTTCTGCCATTTCAGGCTGATTAGTCGTATATATTGTATCACTGTCAAGATCCTGTGAATTGAGCCGGTCTTGTACATCAGTACCTATACCATTGATCACAATTATTTCTTTTTCAAGATCAGGAAAATACTTTATCAACTCTTCGGGGTAAACATTTTCAAGACAAACTATATTGTTGGGTGAATTGTGTGGATTCCTGAAACCAGCCAACCTCTCACCTTTAGCGAATCTCTTTGTGTAACACTCTATTCTGTCATCATGTGAACAGAAACACCCTTCATGTAAGAAATCCTGTCCAGTTACCTTCATCAACATGGCGATAGGGTTTCCACAAATGGTTAAATTATCTCCATTTTGGAATAGTTTGCCAAGTAACAACCTTTCTCTCTTCAAACTACTAATCATCTCTCGCCTTTTCTTCTTGAAATACTCAGTATTGATAATATCCTTGTTCCAGTTGTACAAAGCCACCATCACCTTGTTTATACTATACTTCTCTGTTGATGTAGCCTGTAGATAGTCTATGAATGCGCCATCATTAAGTTTCAAATTATTGCAAAAATCAATACTGGTAGAAGCTATCTTCTCCAATATATTTTCATCAGTTGTTAGCAAGGTATTATTCATCTGGAATGATGTTCTCTGTAAATCACCATACTTACTGCTATGTGCCGTCTTTATAATTTGAAAAGTATAGCCATCATTTTTCATAATCTTTTTATATGCCCTAAAAGCTGCTTTTTTTGTACCTGATTCACTCATGTAATCTGTAAACTTCAGCCACTTCAATGAATTATCAGTAACTATAACTTTTATATTAGACACTTTCATCTTACGACCGAACATATCAACTCCACTTGCAATGTAAGCATTTTCATAGTCATCTTTATAATAATCTTGAAAATACTGCTGGATGTTGCCCTTAAATAAGCAGCTCTTGAAAAAATGGCTTCTACAATATATAAATCCATTCATATCAGATGGAAATATTGATGAATCTATCAGACCCATACCATCCCATAGAATGTTAGATATTTCTCTCTCGTCTCTTTTTACAACACACTTGTTATGAATCCTGCCATCAGAATAATTAATTTCTTGAACTGGGCAATCATATATATCTATATCATGTTCTAGTAACTCCTTTTTTGTCCTACCTATCAACCGATATTCAGGATGACCTTCTAATACTGTCTTATACGTTGTATACCCCATAGGATTTATTATTTTTTCAAATTCCTTGAAGTCTCGTACCTGCTTTTTCTGCTCCTCTACACCAACAACACAAGCCTTTTTTCTGCATGAAACCTTCTCATCCTTTATAACCAATATGTTATCAAGTGGTATATGAATAAAATCCATCGCCGTAGCAGTTATTAGTGGTGCATAAGCTGATAACTCAACAATCTTGGCTCCTTTGCCATCAGGAATTTTATCAATTAATCCCATAGTAATATACCTTATTACATTATTATATAATTCTTCTCTGATGAAGAAACACTCACCCTTTTTAGCCTTACCAGGATTCCTACACAGCATTTTATACGTGATAGTTTTCGTCAGTTCTGGAACTTCTTTCTTATTCTTATCAAATGTTACCCATGTAATAGTTGCATTGTTCTCATAGAAATACTTTCTTAATTCATTTGCTGACACAGATGGTCTTGAACCGTCACCAGTTGAACCATCCGCATCGACACCATACTCAAACTTCATCAATATAAGATCTAAACTATTGCCTTTCTTATTCAGAGTAACACCATGCTTCAGCAAGTAGGCAGAAAACATACTCCTGTTGATAACTGCCGATTTATAGTCTACGTATGAATCAACATACTTCTCTGATATGTTGTTCTTATCTTTTACCAAAAACTTATATCCATGTGCTACCCTATAGACACTTGCTGCCTGAACACTTCTTACTTTTATAATCTTTGAATCTGTATATTTTATTAAAAACAACCTCCATCCTATGTTTGTTTATATGTTATTTGTTGTACCTACAATGCGATTCTTGATATTAAATTCAATTTTATCCCATCATAGGTATAAATTATCGTCTAACATCTATCGTTCAAAATAGATCTGTTTTCGTGCATTTAAAGCCTTTGTATACACCACTTTTAGGCAAGTAGGAAATGCCAATTTCATTGGACATTATTTTTCCTTTTCCACTCCAAAAAGTCGATAATCTCAGCCGGGGTAATCCTATTCACCAGCTTAATGCTAAACTCCTCAACATCCTCTACTCCAAATATCTCACATTCAGGAACATCCTTTTTATTTATTCCCTCATCTTCTGCTGTAATAGTCATATCTGCAAATGATATACTTGTTACTGTATAAATCTTGTCTAGTATCATTAAGTATGATATATCTGTTATGTTCTCTGCCATCATTGTTCTCCGTATCATAGAATTTCATTTCACAATATATTTTCTAACTACTATGTAATATAATTACTCCCCATTATTTTAATAACATAGTATAATATAAAGGGGAGGTGATATTATGAATGGACACGACTTAGATTTTGACACTCATTATCCTGTAATAACAGACTGGGATGATTTAAAAAAATGTCCTTTTTCACACAAATGTTGGGTAAATTCCTCTAACGTAAACAAAGAAAAATCTTATGAAAAAGGGGATTTTTTACGGGTATACTGTGACCATGATTTACGTTGGTGTGATGCTGAATTTGGATATGATTGTTGTCAAATCTGTACCGATCATCTAAATGAATAATTATTTTAATCTCATGCGCTTTCTTTGTTACTTTCTTTGGCGCAGGCTTTTCACTTAGCGAAACAGCAATCTTTGATTGCGTTGTGCAGCTTAGTAGAAAAGGATGGTTTCAAAGAAAGTAAAATACATTAGTGGGAATATCCCACACCCTGTTAGTCAGCCATCTTAGCTTGCCACCCTTGAAGGGTGTCAATCTAATCTGTCAGCCTTTTTCGTTGATGTGTCTTGCCACATTGCTTACGCAATATGCCAGTCCAATCAAGCGAAAATCATTATCAGTTGTAACTTTATTTATTTTTCCATTCTCATTTTGGGTGGGTTTTCCTAATATAATATATTAGAGAATCCCCCCTAAAAATTTATACAATCATGTAATAACCTCTTTTATCAGTTTTCATATCATCAAATAACTTTTTTATTGTCTGATTATCTTTTCTAGTATTTTTGAATGAATCATTATTCATTCCTGTATCTTGTAATAACTCATTTAACTTAAATACTTTTCCAGATTTTTGTTTATCACACCATTCTATAATCTTTTGTGCATTTGTCATTTTCTTTCCTTCTGGTGGCTTTCTATCCCTAATTTTTTCAATTAGTAATTCTTCGGGAGTATCTTCATATTCAAATATTGTTCCATAGGGTTTATATCTTTCTTCGATCATTGAAGATAACTCACTGTACAGTGAATCATTAGAATTGTAGAAAGTCCAGATATGAACTGTTTCTGTATTGCTATAATTTCTGATTGCCAATCTGAATATATTCTGTTCAAAATCAGCTAACATACATCTAAGCATGACGGATGTTATAATGCTTTCGTATTCCTTGTTATGATTTTTACTTAATGCACTAAAGAAATCCAGTGATTCTTCCTCTGACATATCCATAAGCTGCCTGTATGTTTCCATATGACAACCGCAATATATAAAGAAATATGCCATGTTAGGAAATCTGTTCATTCCAATGTGTGCCATTCTGTATAAATCCTTGAAATCATTGAATCCTTTAAGATTTCCAAAATAACCTACATTGTCAAATTCCTTTTGAAATCGTCTTAGCAAATCACTATATACTACTATTAAAATTTCACGTTGCTTTCCTATGCCATGTTTTAATTTGTTTTTCAAGTATTTAATGATGGTATTTGAGGTTGTGATTGCTCTTTTATTTCCTTTACACATGACATTTTTGCTAGTGGAAATCTGAACATTTGTTATTAACATATTCAAAGGTTTATTATATTTTTCTCCTGTTACAATCTCCACATAATCAAGGTCATATCTCGGATCAATATCTGCTGTAGCATCAAATACAAAAAACTTCTTATCTTGTCCTAAAAAGAAATGATTCCTATTATCTACGACTAGCACAAATGAACGTTCATAGTTTCCATATTTTTTCTTTACAGAATTAAATATTGCTCCATTCTTAGCAATCTCCTTTAGGCATTGCATATCTTTCCATATGCAATTATACTGTTTTGTCAAAGACTCTATATTGTCTTGTAATACCGAAAAAAGTAAATCATCATTTGGTGTTATACTGGAATATCGTGTATCTTTCCAATATATAGTAACATTAGAATCCTTCAGTAGTTTTTCCTTCTCGTCCATCTGTTCAAGCAGTCTATCCTTAAATGCCTTATACTCTCTTATTACAAACTCCTTGTCCTTAACTTCATCGGACAGCCCTTTGTATAATGCCGCCTCGATTCTGGACAAGTTATCGCTGTCGATTGTGACAGTTTCTGAAAATTGTGGGCTTTCATCAAAGATAACAATATCTCTTTTTAATGTTTCTCCATTATAAGTAAACGAGAAAAGTTGTTCTCTGATATTATCTCCCAACATGAAATAACGCTGTGTAGAAAGTAGAACTATTGGCTTGTAATGTTGCTTGATAAGTTGCTCCTTAAATGGTTCATCTGATCTCAGTACAATTACACTTTTTTCAAATTCCTTATAGTGGTATTCAATGCCCCACTCTTTGAAAATTTCTCCCCAATACTTTTCTGCTTCTATTCTGTCTTTATTAGTGCTGGACAGCTCCTCTAATCTCTTAATTGAATCCGTTATAACTAATAATCCTTGAGGTCTATGCCGTCCACCATAAAAACTATCTCCAATGCAGCAATGCATAAATGTATGAATAAACGTTGATTTTCCTATGCCGCATCTATTAGCAAAACAAGTAACTTTGTCTGTATCTCGATTAGTTGTGATTATCTCAAATGTGTCCTTGAAAAAGTTCATTTGTTTTTCATCAAATCCATAATCAGGAAGATATGTCTCAAAATCTTCCCATGTTAAATTTGTCTTTTTCTTATTCTGCTTGCCATTTGCCATACACTCACACTCTCTTTCTGTACTTCATCATAGTGTCGTGTAAAGCTGGCGAATCTTTAAATAAAAAAACCTTTAACTTATCATCTTTTTCCGAATCCTCAACTTTTAAAATCTTAAATCCGTTGTTACATAGCCAGTTTGTCATTGCTAGTGATCTGACTATATACACATTCATCTTATTAGCTCCTTTGCAAATAGTTCATCCCTCCGATCTTAAATACCATATCCTTCTTCGTTCCATCTATCACACTGCTGCTGTGCCGATTCATAATCTACAAGCATCCGATTTTCCTTTACTTTTCCATGATTTTCGATGTTATAGCATAGTTCATCTTCACCATACAATTTGTGCATATAGAAAATGCACAATACTTTCAATGGCTTGTCTTTCTTTGATTTCACAACCCATTTGAATCTTTTCTTCTTGCCGTTTATATAACATTTACGACCTACTAAATGTACTTCCTGTCCTACATTAAATTATTGTCAATCTGAATCATTTTTTGCACCTCTCTTTCAATTTAATGTAGGCACACCACCATAAAGGTAATGTGCCTGTGATTCCGTCAAATATGTAATCAGCATCTTCACTGATATATGTTTTAATCAAAGGAAAAATTATGTACATCTACATTAGATGACATTGTAACCAATCTCATTCATTGGTAGACTTGCTACTCTCACCGCAAATATATCTCTGTTACTTATATATTCTCCACTCGGAGATTGATTTTTACTGATTTGATTATTGAGTCATACCTTTACAATATTCTTTAAAATTGGGCATTCTCTTTAAATTACGCACAATGCTAATTGCATCATCAATTTTAATAATATCTTTCTCTAAGATTTGATCAAATTGTATCAGTTCATAATTAGAATCTAATAAACATATTCCATTCTCATAATTCTGTTTTATAATATTGACAAATTCTTCTGTTAATTCAGCTTGTGTCATGTCATCGTATTTCTTATTATTAGAAATTCTCTTGACATTTACCGCCTGTGTCCTGCCGGTTGTGCCTTCTCCAATTTCAAATTCCACAATGTCATTCTGATTTAAAGACTTCCGACCTTCCATCTGAATACTTGAATAATACACAAATACATCACTTCCTACTTCATCTGTGATAAATCCATAACCTTTTGCATCGTTGAACCACTTAACTTTTCCTGTTTTCATTTCTTAAATTCCTCGCTTTTTGCTATTTTTCTTCTATGATATAAGGCAGTAATGAGAAAATATCTCGTAATTTCCTTTATCATTCAAACTGAATGACCTCTGTTATATTGTTCTCTCTTTTACTTGCTTTTTCCCTTTGATACGAGAATAGAAATTTCTAAGAATGGCTGACCATACGGGCGAATCATAATTGTGTCTGTAACACTACCTTCCTTGATGTAAATTTCATTGCAGCTATCATCCATAAGCGAGAATGTCATTGTGTCGATCTGCATTTCAAATGCTTCTTCTGTCTCTGTTAAAGTACAATTTCTAACACTATTCATTTTGATCTCAAGACCAAACAAATCATGGATAATTGCCATCATCACTTTATGATCTTCTTCATTCAGATAATCCATAAGCGAAAAGACATCGGATTCATAATAGCTTTCAGACACTTCCCTTTTCTCATTTGTATCTACATGATATATAACAACTGCCAGCTTGCTACCATCTTTTAAATCTGCTTCGATCAAGAATGTGTCCATGCCGTCAAGCATTCTTCCTGTTACAGAAGCAATGTTATTTTCTTCTACAGAATAATGTGTGGAGGTACATTTCTCTCTAAATTCAAAGCAACCAGGATATGTTTCAACCTCGTTAATATCCATAGAAATAACATCTTTTCCGTCTCTCTGTAATGCTACCTGCGAATACTCATAGATGTTTACCAGTTCAAAATAATCCTGTGCCTTTGCATCTTTGTTGTTTAATACTGCTTCGATTTTTGTTCTCATAATTTTTTACCTTCCTTTTCTTAATGTAGGTATGTTACTTGCTAATTCTCTTTGCTCTTAACTTCTCTAATGCTGTCAATCCCTTTGGCTTATTTGCTGTAGATACTGTCTGTTCTACTGTTGGTGTAGCGAAAATATCAATGTTCTTTCCAGTCCTAACCTCCGTTGTAGCCTTTCGGGAATTTTTGATAATGTCCGCTTCCTTCTGAATGCTCTCTGTCATTGCGTCCACTCTACTGTACGGCATTGTCAGACCATTAAGGATAAGCACATTCTCTTCCGATTCTGACAAATAGCCGTGAAACTCAGTCGGTGCAATTCCAATCTCTTTCCTAAGATCGGTCATATCAATTTTACTTTCCTTATTTTTTATTAAGTTATCAAGGTACTGTGTTTCTTCTATATAAATGTGTTTGGGAAATAAGCAATCAGCAGACCGCTAATGCTTGACTAAAAGAATGTTCCATGATAATATTTTAGATACCAATATGTGTGTCAAGTTTACCAGACTTGTCACAATTACCATGAGCCTTTAGCATTGGATGTTACCAGCATCCAGATTGTTGCTATCGGCTTTTTCTTTTATGTACCAATCACTTTTATAATTGCATTTGAAATACGATGTAATATTTTCTGAAAACCTTTGTATCTCTCTTGCATGGTCTTACTATAGCACTATATGTACATATTGTCAAGCACTTTACATATATATGTACATATTATTTATTTTACATGTGTTTGCAAGCTTTTTCTTTACATATCCTTTATTTTGCATTATAATATGTACATATTATTTAAGGAGGTAATTCTAATGTTTCCTGAAAAAATAAAAATAACAGATGAACTTATACAGTTAATTATAGATACAAGAAAAGAACATAATTTGACAGCATACCAATTATCAGAGAAAATCGGTAAAAACAAATCATGGCTGCCAAACATAGAAAATAGACGGACAAAAAATATTTCACGGTCTGATTTATACTTACTATTCAAAAATTTTGCAGATGAAGAAAATCTTCAACCAGAACAATATATAGTTAAAAATCTTCCTAGAAACTGTATGATTGAGTTGGAAGATGGTGTTACCGCTCCATGCTATCATGTTAAAGAAATGCTCGGTGTTGATTCATGGGAGGAATATATTTCATTATCTCCTGAAGAACATAATGAAGAAGATGAATTTTATGAAAATAGAAGTAATGACTTGCGTGAAAAGGATATATCTGCATCTGTTTACAGACTATCTAATATTTTGTCAACTAAATTGCAAAACTTTGACCTCGATAAAAAAGAAGATATTATTCGATACATAGATAGGATGGCTGATAATCTTGAAAATGATTTTGACCATACTCTCGATATATATGGACTGCCTTATTGTCCAGACGATCCCATTTCGCAAGAATCTAATGCTAAAACTGATTATCTTAGGCTCTTAGAATCATTAAGTAATTCAAATAGCATTGCTCTTGACATGATGTGTTCTCGTTCTTTTGTGTATAGTTTTATAGAAGGCGCACCTTATGAAATATATGAGTTTTTTAATAAAATAGAAAATTGGAAAAATTTAACTGATCCAGAAGATGAAAAACTCTACTATGCTTTAGAAGATATTAAAAATTATCAGTTCTGCGTTTTCTCTTATATTGAAGATTTAGCAGAATATAATAAGATTTTTAAAAATACTCTTTCTATAGATTATGATTTGATTTTTTCAAAACTTTATGAAATATTTAGATTATATATAAAAGTTGCCAAAATGGATTATTCTTTTGATTTACCTATACCAGATAGCAACTCAAATATAAGCGAACTACATCAGAAAACAGATAAAATTATTTTCGACATTGAAAAAGAAATGCGTTCCCGGTATAGAAATCGCAATTCTCTATGGTAATTTTCCACTTGAAATCAGTCTTTCATTTCAGGCATTTAAAAATGCCATATGTGGTATTTTGTCAATTTTACATATACTATATATTGTGCATTTGTTGATAAGCATATCAAAAACAGGTAAAATCTGCGGAGATATGCTTATTTTTGCGCATTAGAAAAAGCCATAGCGTGAACTATGACCTTTTCCGTTTCAATCAATCAACATATTTAGAAAGTTTTCCTAAATATCTATATTATTATACAATGAATTTGACTTATTTTCCATATGTAAATTTCAGAAGTTATACCGCAACTTTGATATATGTATCATCTGCGACTTTCTCACAGACATAATCATCATCTTTGCCAAAGAACAACTCATTACAACACTCTGGACTATTATGATCCCATACTCTGATAGTCCCGTCCGCATCCTGTATAATCCAACTATCAGATGCAAGAATATAAAAATCATACACATACGTTTCATCAGAAAGTAGCGCATATTCTCCAAAGCCCCAGTCACTATTTTTCTTCTCTAAATCAGTTTCTTTCCTATGTAATACTGGTACTGGTGCATCATAATCGACTTCAATCTCGACTGCTACACCATTCACCTTAATGTACTGCTTATTGTCTGCTCTGATATAATCCCATGCTTCCTGTTCTGTATCAAAGAACTTCATACCTTCATGCCAGCGTTTTTCAATATCTTTCATAAATTTATTACTCATATATACCATCCATCCAGTTTCCATACCAGGCTGATACTTTGTTGCTCTGACTGGCTTAGTCTGATATACTTTTGCGTTGTCCTTAAAAATGTCATTCAATATAAAATTATTTGTATCCATAGCTTAATGTTCCTTTCTTCTAAAATGTAGCTTTGTGCTTCATGTTTCTTCACATATATAATACACATTTTAAATTGCGTTTTCCCCTGTAGTGGAGAATTTTATTTTTTGTTTTCTAACAAATACAACAGGCATTTTCTTTCCGTAACAATTTTAATATCATCTACCATTTTAGGTAGATATGGTTCTACCTACGGACAGAAAATATCATACAGTACATTATCAACAATCATAAGTAACATATACCGATCAACATATTCTAATCTGTTCGCTTCTGGCTCTAATAATGTATCTAAAAATTGCTTTTATTGACGATAACTATTTTTTCAACAAAATTCCTTGTTTTTGCCCTATATAGTAGTGTTTATCACAGTTGCAAAACAATTCATTAAATTGTATATGCAATTCAAATATTCCCACTATATAGGAATGATTTACCATATACTATTATTCCTAGTAAATCGGTAGGTTATCGCACTTCCTAAATAAAAAAGTATAGGAAAATCAAGCATTTCTGTTGTACACGATACAGTGTACGATAACCGATTTATTCATTCTTTTCCATTTCTGCGTTATATTCCGCTTCAATATCATCCATAATATCACGCAAATTTTCCTTTGCTCCCTTTAACCAATACAGATTATCATTGGCAAGAATTGGCTTTCCTAACTCATACTGCTTTTCGATCTTATCCATCATGTACTTAATTCCAGTCTGCATACCAGTTTGAAATCCTAAGTTAAAAAGCTCCTGTCTGTTCTCTGCGTTCTCCTGTAATCCGTTCATCATCTTGTCCATCTCCTTTGACATTTCTCTCATAGCCTCAATAAATTCCTTTTTCATATTCAATTAACCTCCGTTATGTGTAAATTATCAATAATACCGCAATTATGCTTCCTATAATAATTTGCAGTATAGTTTGCTTTGTTATTGGTTTCGGCTCTCTATTCACTCAACCGCTCCTTCCTTTTGTGTCCTACATATATACAATGCACTTTTTGAGAATAATTTTCCCCACCTTGCCAGGGAATTTATAATAATTCGCTCTTTTTCTTGATTTGTTCCAAGTTGGGATTTAAGTATTTCAATGTGGTTTTTATATTAGTATGTCCTGCTTGATTTGATACCTCATTGATGCTATATGCTCCACTCTCTAATGCGTTATAACAAAAGAAGTGTCTAAGCATATGTGGATGGATATGGTAGCCATCAACACTAAATTCATCAAATACCTTATTGATAGTGGACGGATTCAGAATCTTTCCTTTGCTGTTATGGAATAAATAATCTGATTCCACATTATCTGACCTTTGGTATTCCCTTATGGCAGAGACAACTTTTGAATTGATAATGACAGTTCTTTGCTTTTCGCCTTTTCCGTCTGCTACTCTGATCTGGCTCGCAGCAGTGTTTACATCTACCTTTTTCAAATGCAATACTTCTGATATTCGTAAACCGGCATAAGCCATAATGGTAACAATGGCATAGTTCCGTTTTGCGGAACATCCTTCAGATTGCAACACTCTTTGTCTGAACTCTTCAACTTCCTTTTTCGTGATATTGGTAGGACTGATTATTTCCGCTTGTACCTTTATCAAGTCTGCTTTGCTTATTACAATGTTATCTGGTTGCATCAGCTCATTATATTTAATAAGTGCAGATAACTTTGCATTGATGGACTTTGCATTTAGATTCTGTCCTGTTCTCTTACAGATTTTCACATTCTTCAAATAGCTTTTATATTCCAGAATATTTTCCCTATACAGCTTCTTAAATTCTACATCCCCGAAGCTGTCATTAAACCATCTGAAAAATTCCTTTACCGATGCAACATATATTTTGATTGTCTTTTCGGATTTTCCCTCTAAGTGCATCTTGTTTTCAAAATCCCTTATTAGTTCATACATAAGCACACACCTCCTAGAAATTTTATTGAATTATTATTTTGCATATTTTCAGAAATTTTATTGAAATTTCTTTTTGCTTCCTACTTACTAATACACAAAAATTCAATAATATTCCCCTTATATTGAAAAAATAATTGAGGTCATTTCTGCCTTATTCCTTGTATATATTCCGTATGTCCGTTATACTATATAAGAAAGGAGTTGATTTACATTTACATTGAGATTCAGAAGCCGAACCGCTTCAAAGATTTGTTACATAAGATTCATTCTAAACTGGAAGATATGTTATTTTCCATTCTACAGCACACACCAGATAAATTTATTCCAAAATCCCTTATGCGTTGGTTTGAGAAATACGCTGATAAACGACTTGCACAACTGAAAAGTGATGTGATCCGCAAACGCTGGCAGACAATAGAACTTGAAAAGGCTGTTGATAATATCCACCAGAGGCAGCAGTCATAAAAATAAGAGGGCTTTCTTCTATATATAATATAGTAGATTTACCTCTTTTTTGTTTGAACATCTGTTCCCTTTATGTTATACTGTTATTGTGTAATTGAAACGAAAGCAGGATGTGATTTTCCGATTATTAGATGCCCTCTAGTTTACAAAGGAGGGTGATGCCCTATGAACACGCTTGAAGTTTTAACTTTAGTGCTAGTAATTTTTGCGGCTCTGTCTTACATAGACGATCATAATAATAAAAAGAAATAGCATCCCAACCGACCAAAGTTAGATGCTATTTCATATTTAGTATTCAACTGAGGGCAAATCGGATATTACATCCGATTCACTTTCTAAGTAAATTATACACTAGGGCATTTGAGAAATCAAGTGCCCTTTTTAATCGTCCTGTGATTCTGCTTGTTTCTTTGCGTTCCTAGCCTTTGTTGCTTCCGACTTCTTCTGTGCAGCCTTTTTCTCTTCCTCTGTCATATTTCGCTTTGATTTTCCTTTTTCATCTTCTGGATAATCAATAATATATTCTGTTCCGTCTGCCTTATCTTTCAAAATCAGATTCATTTCCAGAGCGTCCGCAATTTCCACTAATTCAAGAGAAGAAAATTTGTCTCTGCTCATTTTGTTACTCAAATTCTGCCTAGTGACATTTATTTCCTCTGCAAGCTCTATCTGAGATTTTCCCTTTGCTTCTAATATATCCTTAATTACTGTCGTTGCTGACATATCAACCAAACCTTTCATTTTATGTTCACCTCCAATTATACTTGATTTTCCCTATTTTTTCAAGGTCAGCAAAATTCACCGATACAGGATAAGATCAATTTATGTATAGCTTTCCATTCTGTTAAGGGCAGCCATATTTCAGACTGTCCCCTATTCTTATAATTCCCTTTTATCTTTCATCCGGGAAACAAACTGTTGTTGCGTTGTCTCCTGGTATTTCGGAGATTCGATTTGTAATAATCCAAATTCTGCCTTTTGAGGTATTATAAGCACCCATAAGGTATAAATCATCTGGATAATTCAAAGCCTCCTCATTTGTCTGTTTGTCTTCTGTGTCCATGTCTCCCCAGTCTTTAACTGCAAATCTCTGTAATGCAACTGTGACCTCAACTGCAAATTTCTGTTCCGCTGCCATAAGATCATTGATTGATCTTGTAGTTACTACCTGTCCCATATTGAAAAATTTTGATGTAATCATTTCGCTTTACCTCTCTTTCTCTTATATCAAACCAACCATGCAAGCCATTTTATACAATGGATTCTTTGCAAGTTTCCGCATATGTTCCGCTTTCTGTTTGGCTTTGCGTTCCATCCTGTCCATAAATGCCATCTGATTATCAAGTTCCGTATATTCCAACATTTGCGTTGGTGTCAATGCGTTATATGGTGTTTTAAGACTTCTATCTATAATCTGGTTTCCGTCTGCTGTTGTGATGATTCTAAAATTAAACATATTGTTTTCCGTCCTTTCTATGCTTCCATTACCTCTGTAACAATTCGCTTTACCTTGTCAAACTGTTTATATACTCGTTTTTGTTTGATTCCGTGATTATCCGCTATTTCCTTTAGTGAATAGCCTTCTACCTTGTCAGAAAATATTTTCTTTTGTTCCTCTGTCAATCCGTTTTCAATCTGCTTTACCATTTCCCTATATTCCAGATTAGAGGCTGTTTCCATTGTGGAATGATTAGAAATATTCATATCCATTGAATCTAAACTAATATCTGATCCGGCTTCTGTACTTCTCTTTTGTGCTTTCTGTTTTCTAAAGTGAACAAATACCGCCCTTTTCATATACATATAGGAAACCGCTTCAAAACTGCATTTCGCTTGTAATTGCGGATCGTTCAAATACTTTTCTACTGATAACAGGAAATCAAACACAACAATATCAAAATAATCTTCTGCATCCAGCTTTGACTTCTTCATAAAATCCATGATTAGATGGTAATTCTCTTCTGAAAACTTGCGTTCTTCCCTTGTCAATGGTCTTAATTGTTCTTTATTTTCCATGTGATAACCTTCTTTCTATTGGTGGCAAGTGTGCCATTTCTGACACACCGCCCAACCTTACTATTGATTAGATACCGAAAACCTCTTTGAAGATTTTTCTAAATCTCTCAATGTCGTTATCTAAAGCCCAACTATACAGACCGTCATCATTACAACCGCCATACATCTTCAATGTGGTTCTTAAAATCTGCTTCAATGTATGTCCCTCAATCAGCATATCTAATTCAGTTTTTCTAATATCGTTCGCCCATGCTTCACGCTCTGTACATTTTCTGTAAAACTCTCTGTATAATTCTTTTAAAATTACCTGTCTTTCAACATTTGTATATGGATCAATCAGACAAAATTCAAAATCTTTTTCTTCATAACCATTATCAAGTAATGAATCATAACTGAATAATCCACCTTCAGGACAACGCTTTTTCCTGTTCATATCACGCCAGTAACTACTCCTAGCACTGTCAAGTGTTCTGAAAAATACCTGTTCAAATTTAAGGCTCTGTAATCTCTCATACTGATGATATTTTTTTACCGCATTCAGATATGGAATGATTAAAATGTCATACCATTCTTCCGGATCTAATTCATGTATCTTCATGTAACGATACATTAAATTGTGGTGTTCCTCTGCAAACCGCTTTTCTTCCTCCGTCAGTGGTCTTGTTGTGTGTTCTGCTCTTCTGTTGTCCATAATTACTACCTCCTAAAATATGTATTTTGATTGATTGATTTTGTACGACTACTATTAAGCCGATAGGCAAGCGGAGAACTGAATCTCCCACGGCTGAACCGTCACCGCCTGGAATGTCACTCTGTTACAAGTGTAAAATAATTATCAATTACAACCTCGTCACCTACTTTGATTTCTGATTTACAAGCGGTGTGGCAACCTCTGTCGCTATTGTCTTTTACGCTGTATGTACTGCATGTAAGATCTTTAATACTGATTATTCTTGTTTTACTCATATATAAATCACTCCTATTCTTTAGGATGTCGGGTGGATTGCTCCACCCTCTGCCCTGCTGATTGCTAACCGCTTGCTACTTAATTCTTAATACGCTGTATGTTGTTGTTTTGGTGTACTCTTCCAGACTTCCCAAATCTTCCTCAAGTCTTTTCTTGTCAAGTGTTGCTCTTGTCTGTGACTTATAAGTAATTTTTGCTGTGTCTGTAATTTCTTCTGTAAGGTTGTTTTCATTCATATAAGAAATAACCTCGGCTTCAAGAACCTTTTCAATGTTGCTTGCTTCTTCAATCATTGCTTTGTACTTTCTGATTTCTTCAACCTTTGCTTCTAATTCTTTTTTTGTCATACACATAATGACTACCTCCTTAAATATGTTTGATTGATTTTGTGTAGGTCTGTTTTGTTTGACCTTGTAACTGTATTGTACACTTGTTAGTGTGCAAAGTCTATTGACAGAATATACAAAATGTACACTTGTTAGTGTCGTTTTTATTGTGCAAATTCACTACTTAGTGTACATACTGTACAAGATCTCTGTACACTCTTTAGTGAATTTGTATATTGATATTGTACACTTATTAGTGTATTATAATGGTATCAAATCAATCAACACAATATTTTTAAGGAGGTTTTTCGATATGAAAACTTATAAGATTTATGTAAACGGTGACTTAGTAGGAATTGAGAAGTTAAGCAATGAAGAAGTTAGAGCAATGAACAACTGTTCAGAAATCAGACTTATAACAATGTAGGAGGTGGACAACATGAGATATTTTAATAATGTAAATACACTGGAAGAATTAAGAAAACAGTACAATCCAACAACGGCATAATTGCTTTTAGGTACTTTCGGCTTTTCTTCAATGGAAAGACAATTACCCCTTTTATCAAACTCCGCAACCCCATAACGCTCCGGATCATTCACCCAATAACCAAACACAGTGGCTTTTTGCTTTTCATCAGCAACACGGACTGCCTCTTTTAACATAGCCGAAAAGCCATTACCATGAAAAATATTATCACCCAAAACCAAACATACTGAATCATCACCGATAAATTTCTCACCAATAATAAAAGCTTGTGCTAAACCATCAGGAGAAGGTTGTTCCGCATATTCAAATCGCACTCCATAATCAGAACCGTCACCCAGCAAACGTTGAAAGCCGGGTAAATCATAAGGAGTGGAGATAATTAAGATCTCACGAATCCCTGCCAACATGAGTACAGAGATAGGATAATAGATCATCGGTTTATCGAATATCGGAAGTAACTGCTTACTGACTCCTTTGGTAATCGGATATAAGCGAGTGCCGGAACCACCGGCCAAAACAATACCTTTCATAATTAAAACTTAAAGGGAATTCGATTGATTTTTAACTATTGGCATACAGCCATAACAGTTGGTTGTTGATTGGCAGCAAAGATATATATCATTTTTGAGCCCTAATTTGAGTGCTTACAGATAAGTATCATACTTAAAAATCATTATCTTTCGTTCATCCAAATTTATTCTTCAACATACTCCCACGGATAAGGATTATCCACCACAGTCTGAAACTCGTTGATAGCCTCCTGCTGTTCACCGGTAAGTG
>OGZH01000254.1_pt1 | contig 38364 bp, 52 predicted proteins | sample 1576741 | NCBI WGS metagenome assembly OGZH01 (sample SAMEA3541560, study PRJEB24748) | human gut metagenome | biome: human gut; feature: human-associated habitat; material: faeces | place: China | collected 2012 | reverse complement strand
CAATCATTTCGGTAAATTGCAGAATGCGGTCCGGCACCGGATACTGATCGCCTACCACTCCTTCCGCCCATTCGTGGATAAGGGTATCCGGGTCGGCGGCATGTTCCAGCAACATGTATTGATAAGTCCCTTTCAACAGCTCTGCCCCCGGCTGGCTGTGGTTGGTCTTGAGGAAAGTCTCAAAGCGGGCGGCAATTCCGTCTTTTTGCGGAATACCGGCTATTCCTTCCGGCAGGTACATCACACGCCTACACTCTTCCAGTCCGAATTTACCTAAAAGGAAGATCTGTCAGTGGAATGCTCCATCATAGTTACTCCGATAAAAGTCTTCTTTGCTAATGTAACAGACTTCAACATTGCCGGATGTGGTCGCAGTTCATGAACAGCGCCTGGGTAAAGCCAGTGCCCCGGTTCAGGATATACATGATGAAGGCAAAGTAAGGAAGCCAGGTCATGACCATCTGGTTGATATCCCCCCTGGTGCCGGGCTGTATGAGCATGAGCAGCACCACACCGCAGCAGAGGAATGTGCAGACATAGGCGATACGCAGAGCAGATTTCCAGAGGATCTTCCGGTGCCGTTTGACAAACAGGTCGTTGAGATACTCAAAGCCCTTCTTCTGGCTGGTGATGGATGTGTCGGCGGTGATTTTCTTCTCATTCGCCGTCTTGACTGCCGCTTTGACCGTGTCCATCTGGCCCGGGATCGAGGAGAGCAGCTCCTGGTTGATTTCCCGATAGTAGCGGAACGTCACCACGCGCATAAGACTTAGAATGCCAGCCGGAATCCAGACCAAGAACAGGATTGCCGATGCCCAAAACGGCAGGACAACCCCCAGCGCAGGCGGCACATAGGCCAGAACCAGTAAGAGCGCAGTCAGCAGCCAAGTGTACCTCTGCAGTTTGTTCTCGTTGCGGACATGTCCACTCTTCTCATAACCCCGCAGAGAGTAGGCGGCCACCGTCAACTTGACGCCTACGATGCAGAAAGGAATCAGCAGGCACAACCACAGCGGAACTCCGCGATTTAGGCCGAACAGGATGGTGAAGGGCAGGAATCCCACCACGATCTTGAGCAGGGCATAGCCGTAGTTGACCAGGGTATAGGACTTGGCGTTCATCCGTAGAAGGATCATGGCATAGTACTTGTCCCGGGTGGGATTGAACAGGCTGGTGTTCATATACGACCCGATCAGCGTCAGGAAGAACAGAATATGGAGGAAGGTCAGGTCCGCCGGCGTGCGCTCATAGAGCAGCCCCACGCCGCAGACCAGGGTGAGGAAGTACAGGAACTTCCCCAGGAAGAAGGATATGATCTCCCAGAGGGCCGAGAGCACATTGGCAAATATCTTTAGCCCCCGCACCTGGTAGAGGGTCCCAGGCAGAATCCGCTTCAGAAGCGGGATTTGCTTGAGGGAGTGCAGGATGCTGTTGACCCGGTATGTATTCTTCAGGGCAAATGAGATTCGCAGTGTTTTAAGCATGGCTTTCCTCTTTCAGTGCCGCAATGATCTTTTCCTTGAACTCCTGGTTGTCCAGGTTGGACTTCTCCACTACTTCCAACTCGCCGTGGCTAAGTAGGACAATCTCATCGCACAGATCCAGGGCCAGGTCCAGGATATGGGTAGAGAAAATGGTGATCCGCCCCTCTTTCAGTGACCGGAGCAGGGCCTTCATCTCCTCGGCCACCACCACATCCAAGGAAGTCAGTGGCTCGTCCAGGAGGAGGACGTTGGGCTGGGCGATAATGTTGACGAGCATCTGCATCTTGTTCTTCATGCCGTGGGAGTAGTCCTTTAGGAGCTTGTCTCGGTCCTCTGGTGCAATGCTCATTTCCTCAAAGTAGTCGTCCAGGGGGCGGGGATTTTGGATAGATTCTGAGTTGATATCCACAAAGAACTTGAGAAATTCCCTGCCGGTGAGGAACTCCGGCACAGTGGGCGTGGAAAGGACATAACCGATGTCCTCCGCCACCACTTCCCGGCGCACGCCTCCTTCCTCCAGATAAAAACTGCCGCTGTCAGCCTTGATGTCACGGTTCAGGCAGTTAAAGAGCGTCGTCTTACCGGCGCCGTTTCGGCCCAGCAGGCCGTAGATCTTTCCCTCCTCAAATGTAAAGTCAATGTCTCTCAAAACCTCTTTTTGCTCGAAGTGCTTGCAGAGGTGCTCTATGGTAAATTTCATGGAATACTCCTCACTATTTATTCTTATCTCTATTCCTTATTGAATTCGAAAACCATTTGAAGTCTTCTGAAATACATACTGCAGCATTTCATCATGATCTTGAAATTCTATCGGCTCAAATCCTTCTTCGCAATGGAAGGATACTACTTGCTTTGACCAGTTGATCCATAGAATATGGGAAACCTGAACACCCACATCAACATCCATACTCTGCTTTCTCCTAACCCACTCGTTCTCAACCCTCTTGGTATGTCCAATTACATAGGAACACCGCTTACCAGTCTTTCAATTTCCTGCTGCAACTCGACGCGCTCCCGTTCTGCCTGATCTGTCATTTGCTGCAGGTGGTCAAGAACAGCACAGATCTGCGCCCGGGTGTTCTCTACCTGCGTCTGGGCCTGATTGATTCGATCCAGCACCGCCCAGTCGGCGAAGATGCCGTCGAACACGTAGTCGGCCACTCGGAGGAAGCCGTCGATATTGACCTGGAAATCGGCGCTGATGGTCACATCTGCCAGCTCCGTTCGGAATGCCCGCAACTGGGACTGCAGATATTCCACCGACGCCTGGGCATCATCCAGCCGGCTATGCTTGGCAAGGTCAGCGATCAGGCCGCCGCCCACCAGGTCCCAGGTTCCCCAGTTCTCTGCACTGTTCAGGCTCTCCAGAATCTGGTCGGTTGTTGCCAGGGCGTTCTGACCAGCGGCGGATGCCTCCTGCAGTTCCCGCTCCTGGCTCTCCAGATAAGCAGCGCGCTCTTCTAATCCAAGTATCTGCTCCGCAACGGCGCCGCCAGCGGCTTTGACCGCCTCAGTCTTCTCCTGAAGCAGCGCAGCGTACCGAGTCTTGCAGTCGCCCAGCGTGTCCAGCTCCGCCTGGCATCTGCCCAAATCCTCCTCCACGCCAACCAGTTCCCGGTTTGCAGTGTCATATTGTACCCAGGCCGCGTAGGCTTCCTGCCGCTCCTTCGTCAGTTTCTCATCCATCTTACCCACGACATTATAGAAGAAGGCGGCCAAACTCCGGCCCTCCAGCCGGCCAACATCAGCCTGCTCCTCCTGCATGATCTGTTTCAGTTCCTCCGCTCTTGCAGCGTAGGCATCACGCTGGCGCCGTAGTTCGGCGACGGTGGTCTCCAATTTTTCCTTGCGGGTACACTGGGCGAGCAGTTCCTTCAGTTGCTGGTCATAGTAGTTCATCCCTTATCGCTCCCTTCCAATCCTTATGCACAATTTCTCCTTGCAAAAGAGAGCTTCACTCAACTGTGAAGCCCTCAGTCACCGGATTTGTACGGGAGCCGTCCCATCAGGCGGATCTCTTTAAGGCCACCTGGACACCCAATGCCCGGGCGTAACCGGGATTTCTCTGGAGGTTCTTCATCAGGCGAATCGCCAAGAGTCTCGTTTTCGTATCCATCACTGTCACCTCGCTGCGGAAACTTCACAGGAGCGTCTGCACTCTCTGCTTGATACTATCTTATCACCCGATGCTCCTGTCTTCCATTGCTAATTCAGCAAATTAAGACCCGCTATTTCAACATCCCCAGCAAAATAGGAAGGATCATCCCATGGATACCTTTGCAATTTGGCAAACAATTCGTACACCCGAAGCATTTTGCACACGCTTCACAGGCCTCAATGTTGCTCTCACATATTATAACGATATTCTCCTCAACATTTGGACACATAAATTTTCTTTTTTATCGCATTCCAAGAATACTCATATGCATATCACTTTTCTGTAGATTGAACATCTGGATGTAGAACTCCCAAAGAACCCTTCCGCCTACTCAAATAGTCCTCATATAATTCAGCGTTAATCACTCCAGTAGCCAGCATGCGCTCTGACCACAACTGCAGTGTCTCCACCGCTATGGAAATACGCTCCAACTCCTCGCGGATCCGGATGAAGTCCTCCAGCTCGTCGTCGCTGATCACACCGTCTGCGGTAATCTCGATCAATCGGTCCTTACGGCGGTTCATGGAGTTAAGGGATGCCAGCATCTCCAGAACAATCTGGGACAGGTCCTTGATTTGTACCTCCGGCACATACTCCTGTCCGATGGGGCACTGGTTGGCGCAGTAATAGTTGCAGAGGTCTGGCTGCTTGTACTTTTCGGCCATGGTCAGCACCTCGTCCGGGTGGGGCAAGGACCGCTCATTCTCGATCTTCTCAATGCGCTCCGGCGGGATGGTCTCCAGCAAATTGCTGGCGGCCTCCCGTGTCAGGCGCAGGGTTTCCCGTGTAGTCTGATAAACGTTTTTATTCTCTTTTGTAGATGCTCTCCCCATATGCGGAACCTCACAAGCAAAAATCTCAGTGCCATTATAGGTGGTGCTGGTCGGAAAAGCAATTCCCATTTCTCAACTTTCTTTCACTGCTTGAACTCTATACAGGTTTGAAATATAATAAACAATTGACTGGGTAAAAGCAGATGTTGGAGAACTCATCTGAATCCGAGATAAAAACGCCGCGGAATTGAGGTGTGAATATGCAAAAGAAGATTATGGTTGTGGAGGATGACCTGGCGCTCAGCGCTGGACTCTGCTTTGAACTTGACAGCGCCGGATACCTCACCGTCGCCGCCTATAACTGCCAGAAGGCCCACCAGCTGCTGGCAGGTGATCACTTCGATCTGGCCCTGCTGGATGTAAACCTGCCGGACGGAAACGGTTTTGATTTGTGCAAAGCCCTCAAAACGCTGCGGCCAGAAATGCCAGTGATTTTTCTTACAGCTAATGATTTGGAGCAGAATGTATTGGATGGTTTCGATCTGGGCGCCGAGGATTATGTGACCAAACCCTTTAGCATGAAAATCTTGCTTCGTCGCGTGGAAGCAGTGCTGCGTCGTTCAGGACAAAGCAAAGCGGAAGAATCTGGCCAACGTTGGAGCGATGGCTACCTTACATTGGACTTTGGTGCGCTTACCGCCCAGCGAGGCGGGGAGACCCTTACCATCACACCCAATGAATATAAGCTGCTGCGGGTCCTCACCGATAATACTGGTCATATTCTCACCAGACAAGTCCTTCTGGAACGCCTGTGGGACAGCGGCGGCAATTTTATCGACGATCATACCCTTACCGTAACTATGAACCGCCTGCGTGCCAAGATAGAGGATGATACTCACTCCTATGTCCAGACAGTACGAGGCATGGGGTACATCTGGAAAGGGGTGCGGCGATGAAGGCGCGTCGTGCCGGCATTCTTTATGGTGTGCTGGGGGTACTTTCTACCGGACTTTTGGCCACACTTATTTGGATGCTGTGGGAGTTTGTGCCCAGAGCGTCCGTCCGATATGGCCTGTTGGGGGTGTGCTGCGGGATCTTCCTGGTGGCCGGGCTTTGGATTATTCTCCAGCGCAGACAAATTGGATATTTTGCGGACGATGTGTGTGAGACAATCGACGCAGCGATTGCTGGCCGGCAGCCCGAAAATTTTCACCCCTACGAGGACTCACTGACATCTAAAGTGCAGGGCAAACTGATGCAGTATTACGATATCATGCACGAAGGACGATTACAAAGTCAGCGTGATAAAGAAACGCTGCAAAGCCTGGTCAGCGACATCTCCCACCAGGTCAAAACGCCTGTCGCAAACCTAAAACTATATACCGGAATCCTGCAAAAGCCAGAACTGCCAGAAGAAAAGAGAGTGCTGTTTGTTGCCACTATGGATGAACAGATCAACAAACTGGATTTCCTGATGCAGTCACTGATCAAGATGTCCCGATTGGAAACAGGCACCTTTGTGCTTACCCCTACAGAAGCGCGCTTGGGTGATACCATAGCCCAGGCTATGAGCACGGTTTGGGCCAAGGCGGAAAAGAAACAAATCGAACTGACTGTGGACTGCGCGCCGGAGATTATGGTGCAGCATGATCCCAAATGGACCGCGGAAGCTATCGGCAACATTCTGGATAACGCCGTCAAATACACCCCGGCTGGCGGCCAGGTTGCCATTACTGTGCGCCCTTGGCAGTTCTACACCCGCATCGACATTGCCGATACCGGCATCGGTATCCCGGAGGAGCACTACAATGATGTGTTTCAGCGGTTTTACCGTGCCCAGGAGGTTGCCGCCGAGGAAGGCGTGGGCCTTGGCCTGTATCTGGCCAACGGCATCATCACCCGGCAGAAAGGGTACATCAGTGTGAAATCAAAAGTCGGAGAGGGGACGACCTTCTCGGTGTATTTATTAAGTTGAGGAGGCACCAAGATGCAGGAACGTGAGAAGATAATCCATGCGTGGTTTGATATGTGGTTGACGGGACGTGACACAGGTATTGAGGAGATCTTTATGCCGGATGCCGTGTATATCGAGAGCTGGGGGCCGCAGTATCAGGGGTGTGCTGCCATCCGACACTGGTTCCAGGAGTGGAATACGCGCGGTAAAGTCATTGCTTGGGACATTCGGCAATTCTTTCATAAGGAGAACCAAACGGTTGTGGAATGGTACTTCAAGAATGAAATGGCGACCGGCAAAATTGAAGAATTTGATGGTCTTTCACTTATTCATTGGACAGAAGATGGGAAGATACAATCGCTGAAAGAATTTGGCTGCAACATCAACCGCTACGATCCCTATAAAAACGGAGAGCAGCCTAAATTTAAGGATGAGGAAATCAATTGGTTCTAATGAGAGGAATAACTCTATGGACATCGTAACTATACATAACTTAAAAAAATACTTCGGGAACGGTGAAAACCAGGTCAAGGCATTGGACGGTATCGACCTTTCCATCGAAAAAGGTAAATTCACCGCCATCATCGGCGCCTCCGGCTCTGGCAAAACCACTTTGCTTAACATGATGGGTGGACTGGACACCCCTGATGAGGGCGAAGTGGTAGTGGACGGCGTGAAACTGTCTGGCCTCAAGGAAAAGGAACTGGCGGTATTTCGCCGCAGTAAGGTGGGATTCGTTTACCAGAGTTTCAATCTGGTGCCCACCCTTACCGTGAAGGAAAATATCTTGTTTCCCTTGAGTCTGGCCGGGTCCACGCCCGATCCCACCTTCTTTGCGGAAATCATGGGACTACTGCATCTGCAAGACCGACTGAATGCTTTTCCCCATGAGCTTTCCGGTGGCGGGCAGCAGCGAGTAGCCATTGCCCGAGCACTGATTGCTAAACCCGCTATCGTTCTGGCCGACGAGCCCACCGGCAATTTGGATTCCAAAAGCGGCCAGAATGTATTGGGCTTGCTGAAACTGTCGGTGGAAACCTACCATCAAACTCTGGTAATGATTACCCACAATCTGGAGATCGCCCAGATGGCGGACCGGGTTATCCGCATTGAAGACGGCCGTATCCGTGGATAAGGAGGGCCGACCATGCTTGCAAACAATAACTTGAAGGTCTGCCGTACCCTGGTGATGCGGGACTTCAAATTTCACCCAGCTAAAAACACGATCCTGATTCTGGCTGCCATGTTGGTGACAGCTCTTTACACATTTGTTTTTCTGTTGGGCAGCTCAGTTGAGGAAGGCTTCCTGCTGAATTACCAATATACATACGGTTCTACCAGCCATATTCTCTATACCGGTCTTACCGACCGTCAGGCGGATACAATAGCTGGAAACGCCAATGTGAAAAGCACAGTACGACTTAGCACGGTGGGGCAAGTCACAGATCCGATGATTGGTCAGCGTGTGGTCAAGCTGGCGGTCACTGACCGAAACTATGCCGAATCGGTATTGTCTGTTCCTACCACGGGCCAGCTGCCCACACAGCCGGGGGAGATTGCACTGGACGAGTTTACTATGGATTCTTTAGGTGTACTTCGAGAGATCGGTGCACCAGTGACAATCCAATGGACTGATCCAGATGGGAACACCCACACCACGCAATTTTCTCTATGCGGCTGGTGGCTCAGCTCCACCAACTTTACCGAAGCCTGTGCCTGGATAACAGAGGAAACGGCACAAACGCTGTTTCCTGGTTACGATGACGACGCCGCAGCCAATGTCACCCTCGGTGTTAACCTGCACCAGCCCAAAGAGCTGGATGTTCAGGCAGAGGAGATTCTGGCCGAGCAGGGCGTGGCCGGAGTCAACTTCACCACCAATCTTGCCTATAACGACGCCAAGCGGGAACAGGCCAGCGGACAGGCCCGGCCATTTTATCAGCCTGCACTCCTGGTTCTGCTCTGTGGGTATCTGATGGTTTACAGCATCATCCATGTGGCAGCCCGGCGGGATCTGATGTACTATGCCGGGCTAAAATCCCTGGGTCTGACGCCCCGCCAACTTCGGCGCATTTTGCTGGAACAGGGCTGTATTGTTTCCGCTGCGGGCTTACTTCCTGGTTGGCTGCTGGGGTTTGGCATTCACTTCTGCATCACCAGTCGGGTGATTACCGGCATGGAGGAGAATCCGGCACTCTATTTCCTCACATGGCAGCCTTTTGCAGTGGCAGCACTTTGCACACTGGCTACTACGCTGTTGGCATACCTTTTACCAACCATCCGTCTGTCTCGTATGACGCCTGCACAGACCATTCTCTCAGCTACTGGCAGGCTGCCAAAGCATGGCCGTAGTTCCGATGGCCGCACGACTTTATCCCGGCTTGCGCTGCGTAGTCTTGGCCGCAGCCGGTGGCGCACGATACTGTCAGCAATTTCTCTGCTGCTTGCGGTAGTCTTGTTGAGCGGTTCATGGATCATATATTCCAGCATCAAACAGGACCTTTACCTTTCAGTCATGTCTCCTTGGGATTACAGTCTGTCTGACGGCTCTGCTTATCTGTCGGTGCAGAGGTACAACGAAGCCAACCAGGGCATTACCGAGCAGACGGTGGACGAATTAAGAACACGCCCGGAGGTCACAGAGGTAAGTTCCTTAAAAAGCCATGAGATTGCTCTGATAGCTTCCGACGAACTGCGGCAGCGCATCGTAGACTATTACAACCAGCCTTATGACGAAACAATGACCCTGCGCGAATCTCAATCCGGTTTCCCGGATTGGTGCGCCGGTGTGGATCGGCTGGAGCAGACTGGTGAGTACACTGGTCTGGTGATCGGGCTGGATGGTGCCTATCTCAACTATGTACTGACAAATTCCCCTTTTACCAGCGGCGAATTTGACGCTGAAGCATTTGCTTCCGGAGAGTATGTACTGGCGGCAGGCGCTTACCATGACGGCATCTCCACTCCGGCAGCGGGCGAAACAGTTGAGCTGGGTGGACGCACTTTCAAAATACTGGGTTCTGTGATGCACGATGACTCATATCTTAGTGGCTCCAACAGCACACAAGCAGCCTTCAGCATTGCCTATCTAATGCCGCTGGAGACTTTTGAAGGACTGTTCCCTGGTCAGAGTTATCGCCAGTTGGCAGTGGACATTGACCCATCTATGCAGGATTCTTTCGAGGAATATCTGGATCAGTTTGAACAGGGGATCAACCGGGGCGTAGGCATTATCCGCCGTAGTGAGTATGCGGCTAACTTTGAGTCTGCACGACTGAATGAGGTTCTGCCTACTCTGGTGGTGGCGCTGGTACTGCTGGGGATCGCGCTGATCAACTTCGTGAATATGCTGGTTGTCAAAACAGTGGGCCGCCGTAACGAGTTTGCTGTATATGAAAGCCTGGGGATGACACAGAGCCAGCTGCGGCACTTGATGATATTGGAGGGCGTTTTCCACGCTGTTCTTATGGCTGTGGTGTTGGTGCCAGTTACGCTGCTGTTTGCCTGGTTTGTCATGCCCAGTGTTGTAGAGGCAATGGGCTCCTGGTGTGCGGTTTATACCTTCTCGCTTCTACCCCTGTGGCTGATACTGCCGGTGATTTTACTACTGGCAATCATTGTACCACTTGCATGCCTGCGCTTTATTACCAGGGGCAGCATCACCCAGAGGATGCGCCGGGTGGAATAGAAAATAGATGAAATATGGAACAAAGTCCTCCACTGTGCAGAGCAGTGGGGGACTTTGTTCTATATAGCCTACAAAGTCACAAAAATGTACCTTTCATGTACCTTGATTGTGACATGGGTTTGGTATTCTTTCCTCAGAAACCAAGAAGGAGGAATGAACCATGACTGACAATACAATCCTGCAGGTCCGCGGCCTGAAAAAATACTACGGCAAAGGCGAAACTGAGGTGCGCGCTCTGGACGGCGTGGATCTTGATATTGAACGGGGAAAATTCACCGCCATCATTGGTACTTCCGGCTCTGGAAAATCCACGCTTCTCAATATGCTGGGAGGGTTGGATACTCCCAGTGCCGGCAGCATCAAGGTTGGCGATACCGAGCTTGCCAAACTGAACAGCGAGCAGGCTACCATTTTCCGTCGCAAGCAGATTGGATTTATCTTTCAGAACTACAATCTTGTTCCGGTGCTCAGCGTCTGGGAAAATATCATTTTCCCCATCTCTCTGGATGGCCGCAAGCCCGACAAGACCTTCATCATGCAGGTGGTGAAGCTGCTGGGGCTGGATAAGAAACTGGACAGCTTGCCCAACAATCTTTCTGGCGGCCAGCAGCAGCGAGTGGCCATTGCCCGTGCTCTTGCCAGCAAGCCTTCGATTATCTTGGCCGACGAACCCACCGGCAACCTGGATACTAAAACCAGTGATGATGTGATTGGTCTGCTGAAAATGACCAGCAAGGAGTTCCACCAGACCATTGTGATGATTACGCATAACCCGGAAATTGCGCAAATGGCTGACCGAGTTATTCGCATCGAGGACGGCCGCATCGTGGCACAGTAAAGGTGGTGGGCGGAATGACCAAGCAAAACAAGAAAAGAAAATTTGATCCTATCCGGGTGTTGAATCAGCGCACCTTCCGCAAAAATAAGGGCCGCAATCTGGTAGCAGTTTTGGCTATCCTGATGACCACCCTCATGTTCACCACATTGTTTACTCTGGCCCAGAGCATGAACAAGAATCTGGTGGAAATGACCTTCCGCCAGACTGGCTATGACGCACAAGCCAGCTTTAAGGACATCACCCCGGAGCAGGCCGAGAAACTGGCTGCCCATCCGGATGTAAAGGAGCTGGGTGAAAGTATCGTACTGGGCCTTGCTGAAAACGACAAGTTGGCCGGTCGTCAGGTGGAGATCCGCTGGGCCAACGACAGCTATGCTACCCACAGCTTTGCAGCACCTACCACAGGCCAAATGCCCCAGGCGGCCAATGAGGTTGCGCTGGACACCATCGCACTGGATCGACTCGGCATTCCTCATGAGCTGGGGCAGACCGTAACGCTGGAATGGCGCAAAGATCTGTCCGATCAGGATTCGGAACCCCTTCAGGCAGAATTTGTCCTCTGCGGATTTTGGGAGGGCAACGAATCCGTCTATGCCAGCATGGCATGGGTCAGCCGGGAGTACGCTGACCAGATGACCGGCGGTAATCCGGCTTCGGAAAATGGTGTGCTTGGTTTGTTCATGGCACAGGTCAATCTATACAGCGACAGCAACATCGAGGCATCCATGGAACAGATACTTGCTGATACCGGTCTGACTGGCCTCGATTACAGTGTGAACCTGGCCTATTCTCCTGAGATGGGCGCAACTGCCCTGCAAGAGACCCTTCCTATGTATCTGGGCATGGTGCTGGTGTTCTTGGCCGGGTATCTGATCATCTATAACATCTTCCAGATCAGCGTCACCGCCGATGTGCAGTTCTATGGCAAGTTGAAAACCTTGGGCACTACCACTCGGCAGATCAAAAAGCTCATTTACGGTCAGGCAAACCGCCTGTGTCTCATTGGTATCCCGGTGGGCCTTGTGCTGGGTTGGGTTCTTGGATTGGTACTGGTTCCTGCCTTCACTGGCATTATAAAGGATGGAGGAAGCGTATCGGCAAATCCGCTAATCTTCGTTGGTTCAGCAGCTTTTGCGTGGCTCACCGTCGTGATTTCCTGTTTGCGTCCCGCGCGTCTGGCTGGTAAGGTGTCGCCCATCGAGGCATTACGCATGAGTGATGCATCTATCTCCAACAGAAAAAAAGCGAAGCGCAGCCGCACTGGTGCGTCCCTTGCGGGTATGGCTTGGGCCAACTTGGGACGGAATAAAAAGCGCACCATTACTGTGATTTGCTCTCTGACCCTGGGGCTGGTATTGCTCAGCTGCTTCTACGCCAAAAATGCAGCCTTTGACATGGAAAAATACCTGGCCGAACTGTCAATTTCTGATTTTGAACTGGCTGATGTCACAAGCGAGGACTATATCAATGGCTATGATCCTCAAGGAACGACATTAGGAGCTGAGCTGGTGCAGGAACTGGAATCCATGGATGGTGTGGAAACGGTGGGCCATCAATATTCCCACCAGTTTGTTTGGCAGTTTGATGACCAGATGACAGAAAACCTGAAGGGTTTTTATACAGAAGAAATGCTGAACGACTGGGCCAGCTATGATCCAACCGGTGTGGACGCTTTTCATCAGGCGGTGGATACCCGACAGATGAGTGCAGTTATCTTTGGCCTGGACGGAATCCCTCTTGATACCATAACGCAGGCACAGCATATCATGCAGGGCAGTTTCGATCCGGACGCCTTTGCCAGTGGTGAGTATGTTCTGGCGATTGGTCCGGCAATCGGTGAAGGTGAGGTGTATCCCACTCTACCCGTACCGTCTGTGGGCAGCACAGTCGTGCTGGAGGGCAATACCTACACTGTGATGGCGGTTGTCTATCCGGTAATGTCCATTGATGACGGCGCAGCGGAAGCAGGCGCCCCAGCTTCTATGGAGCAGCATTTCATTTTGCCAGCTGATGCATTCTGTCAGAACTGGCCGGAGAACACTTTGAGAAAGTTGTTTTTGAATGTGGATGATGACCACATCGAGGCAGTTCAGACCTGGCTGGATGACTATACCGCCACGGTAGACTCCAGTCTGCCGGTAACTTCCCGGCAGACCATGGCGGCGCAGTATGAGAGCGAGACACGCTCTGCTGCTGTTATGGGTAATGCCATCAGCACGATCATCGCTTTGGTGGGCGTATTGAACTTCGTCAATTCCATGGTCACTGCCATTGTATCTCGAAAGCGGGAATTTGCCATGATTCAGAGTGTAGGTATGACCAAAAAGCAACTCTGCAAAATGCTGGTGTATGAAGGGCTGGATTACGCAGCCATTACACTGGTAGTGTCCTGGTTGGTCAGCGCCTTTGCGGTTGGTGTGGTAATCCAGGCTATGGTAGCCGGCGGCTTTACGACCTTCCACTTTACGCTGCTGCCTCTGGCAATCTGTACCCCCATCCTACTTGTTTTTGCAGTACTGATTCCTTTTATCTGTTTCAAAAATCTGGAGAAACAGAGCATTGTGGAGCGTCTCAGAATAGAGTAATTCAACTGTAAAGAAGATCCACCAGCTCCAAATCAGAAAATGTGAAATAAAAGTGAAACGGTTACGAAATGAATGTGAAATCTCTGGTATAAAATATTACAAGGTTCTCCCCAAATTGGACACTAATCACTTTGTGAAGTGCTGCTGAGGAGCCTGCATACAGTGGACACGAATTATTCCCGCAAAAAGGGCATTGCTCCTCAATCTGGAGCAATGCCCTTTTTTGTCACCAGAAACTAAATTAGCTACTATTTTTCCTCCAGCGCGTCCTCTTTCCTGTGCTCATCAAGAACTGTATTGATAATGGCTGAAATGAGTTTGCGTTCTTTTGAAGTACACTGCAAAAACAACCTCGTCAACCATTCGCATTCGTCGTCTTTTTCCTGCTGTGGTGAGTAAATCACAGTATTAGCGGATGCCCCCATGGCACGGATAATCCGCACTAAAACATCTGCCTTTGGAACTTTCTCACCCAATTCGATGGCTGCTAAATACCGTGGAGATATGCGAGCGCGCTCGGCGATCTGCTCTCTCGGATAGCCAAGCCGTTCACGCTCTGCTCGCAATTGTATGCAGCAACTATTAAATTCATCATTTATCGCCACCAATGGTTCACCTCCGACTCACATTCTATGTTGTGTAGAAACAGCAGAAAATGCTCCATTGGTGACGTGAAATTTGTCCTAATAGTTCATACCATAAAAAAGGTGGGAAGAGAATGAGATCGGGTATGCTGGTAGAGTAGCAGAATTGTCCGATATGCTGTATCGGACGGAACAATCACAAAAAACCGGTATGACCGGTAGCCACCTTGTCCGCGCCCACTATGAACTAATAGTTCAGAATAATCTACACCAAACCGTCAAGCAAGAAATTTGCTTGGCGGTTTTTTATCTTGTGTGGCAAAATCGCAGCCCACTTTCGGGGAAAGGAGCGAAAGGGGACGAGAATACCGCCTCCGCGGGAAGGGGAGGAGGTGATTTGATGGAGTCCACACAGACCGCCCAGAGAAGAGTCCGTTACCAATTTGAGTTCTTCTGTATGAAGGTCATCGACGGGGAGCGGTGTGATTACCTCCGAAAACTGATGAAGAAGATGGAATGGGAGTCATCCTTTTCCGATTTACCGGAAGCTGTACTCACGAGCATCTGCACTTTTGATAATGATCCGGCGGAGCAGTATATCTTCCACGTCTATGGGCATCAGATCCCAATCAAGAATGACCGTTTGGCAGAGATCCTCCTTGCGCTCGGTGATGAGGGATACAGCATTCTACTACTATACTACTCCCTTCAGCTCAAGGATCAGGAAATCGCCTCGCTCCTGGGCCTGTCCAGATCCAAGATCCAGAAGGACCGCAAGATTTTGTTTGATGAACTGAGAAAGCGGATGGTGAGATAAGATGAAGAGAAAGAGCAGTATCCCGGAAGAAAAACTGCTGCCCTATGACACCATCTGTGCCGCGACCCGTGGTGACCCGGATGCAATGGACAAAGTGCTACAGCACTTCGACGGCTACATATCGTACCAGGCTACCCGCATCTTCTACGACGAATACGGCCAGTCCTACCGCGGTGTGGATGCAGAGTTGAAACAGCGTATCCAAGACAAACTGACCGCCCGTATCATGGAACGGTTCAGACCAGAGTGACAATTCCCCAACATCCCGGGGCGGGTATATGGTGTCCCCTCCTTCTGCCCACCCCGGGTATATCACGCTCCATAATGTAAATTATGTTGCAAAACCTACAGGCAAACCGTGTAGTAAGGTAGGCGGATGCAACATAATTGATGTGTCCTCCGAGAAATCTCAATGCAACATAATTTATAGGCTAAGGAGGATCGAGTGATGTTGGATGAATTTTGTGAGTACCTGCGTCAGCAGGGAAAGTCAGAGAACACGGTCAAGGCATACTGCCAAGGTCTGAAGGAGTATTTGCGGTGGCATGAGGAAACCTTTGGAAAAGAGATGAAGGTTCTGCTTCGAGCCAACGTGCTGGACTATATCTCTTACCTGCGTACGGTGAAGGGCCTGAGCAATCGCTCAGTCAACGCCAAGCTGGCCAGCCTTCACAGTTTTAATCTCTATCAACTTTCTGCTGGCTATGCAAAAGAGGTGATCCTGAGTAAGCAGGATTACTTGAAAGTACAACTGGCCTACGCCAGCCCCAGCACTGTGGACCGCGGGGAGGTAGAGCGATTCCGACAGGAGATCCTGGAGAGCAACGGCGCCCGGGATTATGCCATCGTCACCATACTGGCCTACGCTGGATTGCGAATCAGCGAGTGTCTGGAGTTGAGAATGGAGGATGTCTCTCTGCAGGCCCGCGAAATCACAGTACGTCACGGTAAGGGGGACAAAATGCGGGTAGTGTACTTCGGTGACAAGGTGGTAAATGCGATACGCGAGTATCTCAGGAGTCGAACGAAGACAGATAATTCTTATCTGTTCCCAGGACGGGGGAATAGCCATTTGACTCGGGGGCAGGTCAATCGGATCTTCAATGCACACTCCAACTCCATTACCCCCCACACCCTCCGGCATTTCTTTTGCTCCAATGCACTGGAGAATGGATACAGTATCGGTGAACTGGCAAACCAGGCAGGTCATTCCAATATCCATACCACTCTGCTCTATACCAACCCTACCCGCGAGAAAATGAAAGAGAAAGCAAATCTGCTATAACTGCAACTGCCAATCGTGCATCCTTATATATATTATAATGTAGGGTGCTGGACCAATGTGGTGTCAAGCAGCAAGAAAGGTGGAACGTATGAATGAGATTTTATTCCGAAATGACAGCCATAGGGAATTCTTTTTGCGGCACACGGAGAATGGTTCGGATGTCTATTTCCGTGCCCTTGTCTATCTGCTGGGATTGACAGCAGAGACCCGTACCAACTTCTCACGGTGCTTTGATGTGAAGAGTCGTATGATCAAGCCGGAGTCCCTGGGCGAAGGATGGCAGACAGGTGGTACTGGGCGGATTGTGCGGATGGCGTTTAATCTTTGGAACGGTTGGCACTATGAAATAGCAGATGATGCGGATGTGGATCGTGTGTCCGCCTCATTCACACCGGACGAACTGTTTTGCTGTGAGTTTGCTCCATTCTTTTTCGAGGCAATCAAGTTGCGGTACCCAGAATACACGGGCAGCCCTTGGTAGAACCATGAAGTGGCCAGGATAGACGAAGCCCCCGCCAGCAGAAAGCCTGACGGGGACTCTTACATTTTTACAAAAGCCAACTTAACAAAAACAAGGCGGACTTATTGACATTATCTGCACTTTTTCGGTTGACTATATGTGCCGCGGTGATATACTGAGACTATATCAAGCAGCTAAGGAGGAGACCGGGAATGAAACGATATGCAATCAATCGCTTGCAGGAGTGGAAAGAGGATCCTAATCGTCTGCCCATGATCATCCGCGGTGCGCGCCAAGTTGGGAAGACCTGGCTCATGAAAGAATTTGGCCGTACCGCGTTTGAACGATGTGCATATATCAATTTTGACCGCAATGAGCGGATGCAGTACCTATTCTCAGGAGATTTTGATGTAGACCGGATTTTGCAGGGACTTGCCATTGAAAGCGGGGTTGAGATTGATCCGGAGAACACGCTGATCATTCTTGACGAGATTCAGGAAGTACCAGCTGCGTTACAGAGCCTCAAATACTTTTGCGAAGATAGCCGTCACAGTTACTATATCCTGGCTGCTGGCTCTCTGCTCGGAATCGCCATGCACGAAGGCACATCTTTCCCTGTGGGAAAAGTTGACAGTATGGAACTCTATCCGCTCTCTTTTACCGAATTTCTCTCCGCTACTGGCAATGAACAATTACTTGCCTTGCTGGAGCAGAGGGACTTTTCAATGGTCACCGCATTCCGTGATAAGTATATTGACCTGCTTAGGACCTACTATTATGTGGGCGGAATGCCGGCGGCAGTAAATGCCTATCTGCCTAAGCAGAATCTTGCTGCAGTTCGCCGGGTGCAACTACGGCTGATCTCAGATTATGAGCAGGATTTTTCCAAACATGCGCCGACAGCGGTGATTCCCCGTATCCGTATGGTATGGGATGGTATCCCTTCTCAGTTGGCAAAGGAAAATAAAAAATTCATTTATAGCGTTTTGCGTGAGGGGGCAAGAGCCAAGGATTTTGAACTTGCTATCCAGTGGCTGACTGACTGTGGCCTGTGCTGCAAGGTTGGGCGTGTGTCCAAGGGCGCGTTCCCCCTAAAAGCGTATCGGGACATTCCAGCCTTTAAGTTGTACCTTGTGGATGTCGGTCTGTTGGCTGCCATGACAGATCTGGATGCTAAGACGCTGCTCAAAGGCAATGCCATTTTCACCGAGTTCAAAGGGGCACTCACCGAGCAGTACGTTTGTCAGCAGCTAATTTCAGACCTGGGTACCATCCCATATTACTGGTCGGCCGAGAATTCTTCAGGCGAAGTAGACTTTGTACTGCAGCATAGTGGGAGTGTGATCCCACTGGAGGTCAAGGCAGAAGAAAACCTGCAAGCCAAGAGTTTGAAGTACTTTATCACGAACAATGGGCTGCCCTTCGGCGTTCGCACTTCCATGTCAGACTATCGCAAGCAGGATAAGCTCATCAATCTGCCACTCTATGCAATCTCCCAGTTGTGGGAGGTCTGTAGCACATTTTAATCAATACACCACGCATGGTATGTAACATCCATGCGTGGTGTGAATGAGAAAATTGTTGATTAAGTGACTTTATGTGGGTTTTCCCAGAGTTATCCAACGGGTTCGAGGCCACACATACGGCTGATTTCGTCCAATACTGGAATTGATTGAGAGGTGACGCGCATCATGAACGACGAGAATAAGATGTATTTATTGCGCGTCCACGAGGCGCTACAGGAAAAAGGATACAATCCGGTTGGCCAGATTGTCGGATATCTGTTGACCGAGGATCCAACCTACATCACGAATCATCTCGATGCTCGAAAACTCATTCGGAGAATTGATAGATACAGCTTGCTCTCAGACATTGTAGAATCCTACTTTGAATGCCATGAGAATTAGCTTAGCAGCACGGCTTTTCCGGGATACATAGCGCCATGCAATTCCAGGGAGACATATTCCCTCAATTCGTTCACAAAACTTTCATCGTCTGTTTCTTATTTTGTAATCACCTTTCAAATGCCATATGGTATTCTGATGTCGTCAGAAACAGGAGACACCCATGAGAATCCTTTTCTTCTCCCCCTCTCTTTTACACCGGTCCGGATCTGACAAACCCGGCCCGGACCAAAGATTCCGAAACCGTGAGGTTTCGTTTGCCGCCCGCAAGGGCGGCTTTCTTTTCGGATATTATCCGATGAGCATTTTTGAAGCAGAAAAAACTGTGTGTCCCACGCTCCTTGGATCATGTGCTACTTAATCTTCTGGAAAATAGATACCTTCATCAATGATGCCTGGGTATCGGGACTGGATGAGGCGATTTGCCTCGGCAGGTGATCCACACGCATGTTCGCCCCACTGTTTACACAATGCGGATGTTTCTTCATATTCATACTCTGAGACATCCCACTGTTCGCAGGTAGCTTCACATGGTTCCAGCCAGAGAAGTTCAGCTGACTCGTCCCATACAAAACAGATCGGGACGCCAGTATCAGGGTGCTGGAAGTCCGGAGAGTACAGTACATTAGCCATTGACGATACCTCACAATCGTTCTGTTTCCCTACGAAAGCACAAGTCCCTGCTAAGACACACTCGGATGGGATACCCGCTGTGGAGTCGGACAACATCATTTTCTCACTTTCGTAGGGATAATCTCTTTTATTATAAATCAATAAGAAAATATATCAATAGATGGAGTACGCTCAGCGATAGAAAAGATGATACCGGAGAGCGGAAAGCAACTTCTTGGGGGAGTTCCCACAGGTATTATAAATGGCAATTAGCAGCAAGACCATTGGGAGTAGAAAAAAGAATGCCGGGGCCTGATTTGTTATGAAGGCCCCGGCTTAATTATTCGACTTTCTCTCTAAAAACTGTAGCGGTATAATCCACTCCACAACATTGTAATTGCATATGAAACTGGTTGTCTCAAAAACACAGTTCAAGCCATACAGACTGAGCCCAAGGCTTTACTCTCTCTATTTTATGTCACTATTTTGCTTCAATTTCAATGATAGCATATTTTTTAGGAAATGCCTGGATACACTGTAGATCCTCCGCCTCCAGTACTGTGCGGAAGTACAGCGCACCATTTTTTGCGTTGGGGATATATAGTGCATATTCGGCAAAGGAGTAAAAATCATTATCCGCTGCCATTGCGGCCTTTTTGAGATTATAGGTGGCAGAGGTGTCCAGACTGGCCCTGGTATCACAAGCAGCGCTGAAGACATCAAGCGTCTTGGTAAACTCGGTGATGGCTGCCCGCAGGTCAGCTTGGATCTGTTTATTCCATTCTTGGGCAGCGCACAGGATCGCTTCTGGATTATCCATGCCGAAGACAGCACAAGTATCATCCAGGGCGTCAACGGCAAGGTATGCTTCTTTGTCCGCAGCTTCCTCATTGTAGGCGACGCTCAGAACGTCAGCCAGCGTCTGGATCATGCTATCTCTTGAGTCAGTATTGTCGCAGTAGGGTGTAATATCTATTAAGATCCGCATGTCATTTCTCCTCCACAACCTGTACCGTATAGTCGATGCCATCATAATCCAGTGTCCACGTGCCGAGAAACTCTTCATCCGGCTCCGTGTAGCACAACTGGTTGCCATTGGCATCGAACAAGACGGCCTCTGTCCAGGAACTCTCGTTTTGGCAGCCACAGCATTTGATATCCATCTGCCTACCGTCCAGGAACTGAACAGTATAGTTGATGGTACGATCCTCGTCTTGGTACTCGTCTTCACAGGTGGCATTCAGGTAGCCCGTGATTTGCTCGACTACCACCTTGGGGATGGCCAGTGTGGCTGAATAACCGAGTTTGATGCTATGTCGGTTGGTTGCACGTAGTTTCTCGATATGCTCTGTCCATATTTTTTCCAGTTCACATTGCGCTGCAGCAATGTGCTCCTGTACCTGTTCGTTCATCCGGACCCCATTGTCATGAAAGTCCACGACGATATCGCCACGCTGGGTTAGCAGCACATTGGCCACCACGGTTCCCTGCTCATCATCATTTCCAGTCTTCCATGCGTCGATGGAAATGCCGGCGAGCAGGTCATCGCAGTTCTGCGAATGGCTGTTCGCCTCAACGGCAGGCCCCCAGACATAGTCGTGCTTAATCTCTGTAAAATTCATGTATGATCACTCCTCTTGTTCATCGTCCTTGTCAGTATTGAATTTATAAAAGATTTCGTCATAGGCTTGGTTGACAGGGCAAAGTTCGCAGTAGTCTGCTTCACAATGACCAAGAATCTCCTCTTGCCTGCAATACTTACTGAAAAGTTGGCGGAATGTCGCCTTCTCTTGCTCGGTCAGAATACCAGGTGCCTCTTCAGTGCCTGGCTCGGCAACCGCAGTACCATCGCATTTTACCTCATTTCCGTTGGTGTCCTGAACTCTATAGTGCTGATCAAAGACAAAGGTATAACCAGCCTTGCCGCTGGCTCCGCAATTAGGGCAGGTCCAGTCCAATGTGGCGCCGTCATCGTCGTGGTCGTAGGCACCAACGTACTCAATATCAGAGCCACAGAGCGGACAGATACCGTCTTTATGCGAGTGCATTTTGAAATACCTCCTTGAAGTTTTTATCTCGTACTGAACTGATTTCTAATCACGAAATCAACGCAGCCATCATCTTCAGTGATGTTGGGCTTGTGGTCATAAACCAGGTGGAAACGACAGGTGCCATCCCGGTTATAGGCGCAGTCCAGGGATTCACATTCAAGACACTCATTCTGGGAAACGAGACCATTCTGAGTGCATTGTTGCTCATCGCTGGTCATATCAGGGATTTTCTTGAAATAGTAAGGAATCCCGGCCTGGAAAGGGTAAAAGGTAAAAGTACCATCACACCATTTCCTGATGGCGTGACCACCTTTTGACTTGCTCAAGACCACTCTCTTGGATTTGGAGAACAAGTGCGAGATGTGCACCGCGCTATACCGACTTTCAAATTCAACTAACTCAAAGATATATGATTTGTCGGTTTCCTTTACATCCATGACGATGTGGAAGGCCTTCAGCCAGTCATCGCTATTCTCGGACAGAAATCGTCCGCACAGGCGGTTGCTTTCACTGATTGTCATTTCGGTTAGCCATCCCTTCCTTATATTCGCAGTCCATGAACTCTTCAAAACAGGGCCAGATTTGAGAACCGAAACCAAACCCGAACTCCCAGTCGATAAAGATATCTATTAGGGGCAATTCTGGTGTTTCTTCACGTGACTTTTCCAGTTCTTCCACGAGATCTCTGAGTGTGAAACCGTGATCGAGCATCCATTGTAATTTGAATCGTTCATACGCAGTGACGGTAGAGGTATCCTCTTGCATGTTGAATCACCTTCATTTAGTTTTTGGATGTGTGACAAATTTTACGGGCGGGCGTTCAAGCGATCAGTTCCTCACGCTTGATGCGCCCGGAAGTCCAGGGGCCTTTATAGATGCCGATGCTGGACAGGTGGTTCAAAAGGCACCGCTCAATGCCTTTCAGATACCGCTGATAGCAGTTGGCCTGAAGTCCCGCATAGGACCTGCCTTGAGGCGGTTCTTTTTGGATCAGTTCCACTGCCAGAGACCAGGTGTTATCCTCCAGACAGATGTAAAAGAGAGGGCTTTCCAGAACAGCCTTTTGACTTCGAGAAATCCACAGGCCTGGGCAGACCTGACTGAAGTTGGGGAACATCTGAAGGAATTCGCTGGTGAAGGAGTCCAGAATCTCCTGCTGTGCAAACTGTGTGGCCAGGCTATCAAAGAGCCAGTCACCGCTCGTTAACTCGCCATAGTCTAACTCACGCTGGAACTTGGTTTCATCGTATCCGTCAGGATCGTAGTCCTTGTGGCGGAATACATGGATGTCATCATAGTCGATGTAGTAGAGTCCCTCATATTTTCCGAACACGCAGCAGTTGCTGATGCCCAAGTCGATCACTCCTTTTATTTTGATTTCTATATGATCGGCGCACCGCAGGGCGCACCGTTGAACAGGATCGCCCCGGCGCAAGTACGACGGGGATTTTATATAAAAAAGCGGCTGAAGAAACTTCCTCAGCCGCCTTATAACACTGGAATATTTGATTGGTTCAGAACATGAAAAAAGCGTCTAAAGGCCAAATAAACCTTCAGACGCTTTGAAACACTGTGTACTGTAATTGCCTCCGGCAATCTCTGATACTATATGTTGGTATTATACCGCTGCTTTGCGAAATTGGCAACAGGTCTGCACAATCTCATTAACCAATATTATTGTGTTCAAGTAAACTGGTTGCTTCTGCTTGCATTCACAACCTGCATCTTGTATAATGCAAATGTAAAGTATCCGAAATTTGCCGTAGGCAGATAAAGTTACCGTGTTTCAGAGTACCCGGAGGCCAAGTTGGCCTTTGGGTACTTTTTTGCTTTTTTAGACCCAAACAAGTTTATCTACCGGGAGCATCGCGCTCACAAGGCACATGTGGCTTTTGCTGCATGTGCCTTTTTATATAGATATCTCGGCGGCGGGGCCGCACAAATACAAAAAGGAGCTGAAGAACAGTGTCAAAAAGAACGTATCAATTCCGCTTAGCTATTGGAGACTGGAGTGGAGACGGCCATGGGAGATCCGAAGATTTCTTGGTTTCCTCCAATGCGCCAGTCGAAAGAGCGAGAGAAGCACATTACAAAATTAAAGACGCCACAGGGGTCGATATTGAGAACATTTGTTCAGAGTACGGAGAAGATGAGATTGATGAAGAAACAGTCGATGTGCTCAAAAAAATGGGATTTCAATTTGAAAACAGCACTGGTATGGGGGACGGAATCGTAAATGTGTCAGAGATGGCTCGGCTATGGATTTTTCTCCTGCAAAAAGCGGATCCGGCTTTGGAACTGGAAATGGTACAAGATGACATCCCGAGATTGCAGTTTTATGGATTCGATGATTTGAAACGGCATATTGGCGGTGTGGGTTATGGACTATTTTCCTGATAACAAAACTTAAATTATAAGAAAGGGGTATCTGAATATGAACGAAAATGATCGTATTAAAAGCGTTGAGACCGAGAATGTCGAGAGAGCAAGAGAGGACCAGCTGGCTAAACTGCTGGATCAGGACAATGTGGTCTGTGCCCATGTATATGACGATGATGGCTATTCTGAATTCCTATTCCAGGGGACTCCTGAGAACATTGCCAATTTCATTGGAGCACGTCCACTGGTCCATCAGATTGTGCTGACGGATCGAGAAGAGACTCCCTTCTTGTGGACGATTGGCTATTTTATCGACCGATGCCCTGACAAGATCCTGTTGGAGGCAGTCAAAAAGGTGTTGATTCCCATTCAAATGTGCGATGTGGAGGCGCAACCCGTTTTCAGTCCAAGTATTGGTGAAGTTGTGGGGTACATGATGCGGCAGCAGATGCCTGCGGAGCAAGGAGGTACAGCCTGTGATTCCTAAGATCACACAGGAGCGCCCTAATATTACCGAGCGCTTTTGGTGTTCAACTTGTGGCCGGGCGCTGCCCTACCCTGGGCAAGGTACTGCGGAGTGTCCCAAAGATCCGTGGCGGTTTTGTCCTGGCTGTGGAGAGCCGATTGAATATGAGAAGGCTGAGCATATCCAATGGCGGGAACAGAACTGTGTGAGATGCGGCCAGCCCTTGGTTTACCAGGTACAGTGTAATAGTCCGTATTTCGTGGCTACCTCGGCGTATGTAGGGGCACCCCTTTGCAATAACTGCCTGGAGGAGCATTGTATGCAAACTAACTGCCTGCAGTGTGACATAGGTGAGTGGCCAAACTGCCGCTATTCCAACATCAAGCGCCAGGGGTTACAGAAAGCAAGAGAGGAGGGCACCACCAATGCCTGAACAAAGTAGAGAGATCATTGAATGCTTCACAGGTCCTTACGCATTCTTGAGCAATTTCTACCCCTGCCGTGTGACCTTCTATGGTTTAACGTTTCCATCAGTTGAGGCAGCATTCCAGGCAGCGAAGTGTGCTAACGCTCAGGATCGGGCGCAGTTTCAGGATATGACGCCCAGCCAGGCAAAGCACCGTGGCCGCCAGATTCAGATGAGAGATGATTGGGACACTCGGAAACTGACGATCATGCATAACTTGCTCGTCCACAAGTTCAATGAGAATCCAGAACTGATCTCCAAACTGCTGGCCACCGGCGGAGCCGTTTTGGTAGAGGGCAACACCTGGCACGATAACTATTGGGGTTGCTGCACCTGTTCTCGCTGTGCCGGTAGGCGTGGCCGGAACAATCTGGGGCGCCTACTCATGAAACTGCGTGCAGAATATATAACAGTATGGCAAAGGAAACCAGTAGAAAATTGAAGTATCGATCCTCATTGGGTGCAGAGCAAACTGATACTGAAAAGGAAGTTAATGATGGATCTGATTCAAAAAAGTATTCAAAACTGCGACAGCGCATTTCTATATCAACTTCTTGATCGTATGAAATCTGACTGTCAATACTATTTTGGAAATGGGAGGATTTATGGAGCACATCTGTGGGGGCATGATGAAAAGCGGCATATCGCCTACATGAAAGAAATCTGGGAAGCCTTCTCGCCAAGTGAAAAGCCAGAATGGCTTACATACGAAGATATTCTTGCATATGACTGCCGTCTTGATTCGCGGTACAAGCTGCAGCAGGATGTACTCGATGAAATTGCCTCGGAGCTTGGCCTATTTTCTTGGCGCCCTTCTTATCATTCCGATGCGAGAGATAAAAATACAGTTCTGTTCTATTCGGCAAATGACTTTTGGAGTAATCAAGAGAGAAGTCTTGCATTAGCAACGGGAAACGAATTTTACACGGATCCCAGTAGGCAGGAGTTCAAACCTCCACTATTTGTTTTCGAAAACTCAGATGCCAATGGAAACCTAAATTACGATTATGCTTGCATGGGGGCAATATGTTTGAGTTCATCCCGATGGAAACAGATACTGATGGACAGGATTCGTATGGGCGTTATTGCGGAGGAGCGCCACCAGGCACTCCATAAAGAGGTGCGACGGTTCAAGGCCGGCAGCGTCCATATAAAAAATAATGGAGGAAAATCAGATGAATAAATCCAATATGATCCTTCAAATTACCAGCGAGGTACTGGATCGCTACCGTAATTCAATCCCCAGAAAGGCTTTTATCCAGGCAATGGAACACGTGAACGAACTGGTGCTGGGCCCCGGGGAAAGGTTGCCGCAAGCAGTGAATCCTGGTCTGCAGCTGATTCGAGCCTCAGAACTGGATGCTGAGCAGATTTCTCAACTCATCAGTGGAGCCTGCCCACCGTTTCCTCTGGATCATGGCAATTTTGCCTGCCAGGAGCATGATTGTCAGGAATGCTGGAAATCGTGGTTGATGACTGGCTTACCGCCACAGATGGAGGAGTAGCTGATGAAACCATTTAACAGTAGCACACTGCTCCGTCCCCTGACTGACGCGGAACTGCAACTGGAAGATCCAGAATGGGAAGATGATGACACCGTCACCTTCTATATCCCTTGCTGGTTCAACGTAGATGATGTTTTCTCCGGACTCCATGTGGTTACGGATGAGAATGACGACTACATCAACCTCTATTTTGCCTGCAATATTAAGACGCGAGGCGTTCGCCTTTTCTTCATTTATGCCAATAACAGTGGAGCAGAGGCAGACGAACAGGATTTTGAGGTGGAAGTTGTGATGGATCTGGCTACAGTAGCAGTCCTTCAGAACAAGGTTTCCGCATGGTTGAAGGCGGAGCGCGAATAGAAACCTGTTTGGAGCATGGGCACGGAGTGATCCAGCCCATGCTCCACTCGTGTAAATCAATTTATTTAGGAGGAGGGCTGAAAATGCCTGAAGGAAACAATGCTGAGCGGCTGAAGGCACAGGCGGCGAGCTCCAGGAAATACGCTTTCTTTAGGTTCCAGACGGGGAGGCTCCTGGCCAGTGCGTGCGGGTGTTGTTTTGGTCAAGTGGATCGCAAGACAGGCGAGATATTGGCCAATATCACCTATGGGCTGTTCCAGTACCGAGAGATTCTCAAACTGAACATATCCGACCCGGTCAATTCATTTCCCTACACGATAGAGGATGAGATCATTTGTGCGGCAAAAAAAGCCGTGCGGTTAGGAGGTCCCATGACACGGAGAAGAGTCATTTTCGTCCGGAAGGACGGACGAAGATACATAACAGAGGAGTTCAATGGAGATAAATCCGAATATGCTGGCCGGGAAGACTGCTTGGACAGCTGCGATTTGGACTGGCCGGAGATCCGCGCGCTCTTCATAGAGGCGGATACCTATTTGAAGTTCATTAAGGCCAACGTGAAGGCACAGGCTGCCTACCATTCCTTCTTGGGTGAGGGGGGCAATTCTGGTGTGGTGCGCAATCTCCGGAAAGGGCGGGAACTACCGCCGGCCGACAGCGTGCTGTTCATCTACGAAAAGCCCGCAGCGGACGGTACCCGTTTTTTGGAACAGGAGATGATGGGAGTATGAGTACAGAATATATCCGAGAGGTTAATATTCGACAAGGGAAAGTCTACCTGACCTCTAAGAGCAGCAACGATGATATTCCCTACCATGCATGGCACTGCGAAAGCCTTTCCAAAGTCTATGGAGAGGAAGGCCGGCTGGGTTTGGACCGGGAAATCATGCGGATGCTCTGTGAGTATGCAGCCCTGAAAGGTACACATCCGAGCATCGCCCGATACCGTCATGCTCTGAAGATACCTGAGAAAAAGAAAATATGCCAAGAGGCAGCCAGGGCGCTCCAGGCGGCGTATGATCTGCTCCCGCCGGAGGATCAGGCACACCCGCTTACTGCCCAGTCCGAGGCAGCGAATGCCTACCGTCTGGCAGAACGGAAACTGTTGGATCAGAAATACACTGCGCTTGCCCGGCTTTGCCAAGGGTAAGCAACGTAGGTATCGACTTATCCAGATAACAGAACTGGGTTTTTACCATAGTTCCTGTGGCAGCGTGTAGCAACAATGTTGCTACACGCTGTTGACTTATAATCTCGGATTGGATATACTATACATGAAAAACAAGTAACAGGAGGAATCGGACATGGAAAACATTGTATCGGCCCCAAAGACGGATATGTTCCGTTTCCGCATCAATCCAGAGGTCAAAAAGCGGGCAGAAGACGTCTATGCGAAAAATGGCCTGACGTTGACACAGGCTCTGAATATCTTCATTCAACAATCCATCAATGCCGGAGGGTTTCCCTTCCAGGTAAACGAGGAGAATGCAGAACTCATCAAGGCGAGAGCCATGGAACGGTTGATGAAGGAGTTGGATGCCGGCGAGAGCTCCGGGGATCTTGTTGATGAAACGGAAGCATACCGCCAACTTGGGGTGAATGAGCTGTGAGATTGCAGTATAGGCCAGCGGCGATTTCTGATATTCGCAAGGCGTCAGATTATATTGCTGAAGTACTGAAAAATCGTAGTGCGGCAAATAGGCTAAAAGTCAGAATCCTTGAGGGCATTTCGCTTTTGAAGGATAATCCCTATATGGGGACACCGCTTTCCAGTAAGTATGATGGCGTTCCGGATGATATTCGGTTTCTGGTAATCAGCAAGCAAATGGTTTTCTACAAGGTCGTGGAGAACAGCATCGAAATAATCCGAGTATTGGACGGACGAACGGACTACCTGGTGCATTTGTTTGGGTCGGACGAGCAGGAATGAATCGCCGTCAAGAATTGCGTGGTTAAAGAGATGCTTGCAATCTTTTGATAATCTCGCTATAATTCAATTATACAGTATCCGTTGTTTGCCGTGGCAGACACAGTAACCGTGTTTCAAAGCTCCCAGAGGTCAATTGACCTTTGGGAGTTTTTTTGTTTTATCAGGGCCACACCAGGCCCGCAAACCAAAATTCCGCGTCAATAAAGGTACCAAGCGCATGGATCAAACTGGGATCTATGCGCTTGTTTTTATATATAGTCACAAGAAACAGCATGAGAAAAGTAAGGAGGTGCATTACACAATGCAAAAGAATCACCAGACAAATGGAGCATTGCGATCTGTCATTAAAAAATACCAGAAGTCGCTGGCGCAGGTAATCGGCCAGTTGGCGCAGGCCGTTGGGAATTATCCGCCTGAGCAAGTTGATATTGCTTGTTTCTTTCAGGAACTCATTGACGGCGACTGGGATGCTTATGAGGAGGCCACAGCTCATAACAGCGAGGAACTCAGGAAACAGGACCGGGAAATTCTTCAGATGCAGGAACAGATCCGTCAGACGCTGAATGAAGAAAATCAAGTTTTATTTGATCGGTATGAAGACCTACTGAACTGCAGGATGACCTCGGAACTGGATCAGGCATACCTGGTCGGTTACCAGACGGCTATCCGGTTGCTGCTGATGGGTATTCTGCCGGCGGATACACTGCTGACACGCGATGCCCAGCATGCGCCGGAGAAAGGGAGCGAAAACTATGAAACCTGACTGGATTATTCATTATGTCCTAACCGACAGACCCAGCAGCCACACGCATGGCCTGAATCGGTACGGCGGCCTGGAACTGGAACTGAATCTGCCTGTACCCCAAGAGAAAGCGCAGATGATCCTAAATTTGCTCGGTGCGGAAATTGCGGAAAAAGGCAAGTACTATCGGTCGGGAGATCGGGAAGACGGCGTCTTCACAATCCCCGTCTACTTTTTCGAGACGACACCTGCGGTACCGGATAGCAGCTTTTCCAGGGTAATGCGTGTACTGGTCTGCGACCCGGACGGAAAATATCCTTGGGAGCCCAACTGCGCGCCCGGATATGCGGAGCAACTCAGTGAAGGAGAAAAGCGTGAAATGGCGCGGATCATTCGGCAGAGGTATTGATGCCCAATAGAACCCAAGTAGCAATACCTGATTGGAACAGTATATCAGAAAAAGGAGTTTACAAAGATATGCACTTTACAGTTTTGACAGATGTGTTCCTACCGGAAGACTATGGTGGCGCGGGACAATTAACGGTTCAGGCACCACTCAATGATCTCGTTGCAGCTGTACGGTACGCTGATAGCCCCGAAAGGGAGAGCCTAACTGAATATGACTGCAATCTCTTATATAATCAGATGTGCCTTGAGCAGACTGTGTATGGTCTGGTAGGTGATCGTTTGTACCCTTACTGGATGAATGCAGACGACCCAGAGTACATGAAATTCTATGACTTTACAGAACAGTGCAAACTGCATTATGAGACCGACAGCGCGGTTCAGGTTCGGATGGTGGACGGTCGATGGGTTTTGGCAGAAGATTGTTACGCTTTTGATCGCTATGAGGTGTTTGAAGGCAAGGTATATCGATACTCCTATGGACGCTTGCACCATCGGAAACGGACGAAAAAAGCAAAGCGAATGTTGGTGAGAGAGGTGCCGTTCTGCAAACTCTATAAAGATTTTGGAGAATATGCAGAGAAGTACTGTGGCTATGATAAAAAAGAAGGAACTGACGCTTATGGGTATTATTTCAACCCCAATACGCATTGGGAGTGGTTTCAGGTCGGTGGCCGGTGGCTAAATAGATTTCTTGTTAAATCTGACTGCCATACTGTTGTTGCAGGAGATCCGAGCATTCTGCTAAAACACAGGATGGAAACGAATGCGCCAGAAGGTTACTACTGGGTGACAGGCGCTCGGAAGAAGGACATCGCATGGGATGTTATGAAGTCGATGGCCATCCAGAGCGAACAGGAGATCTTCCTAAAATATGAGAAATGGTATCAGAATGGTGCAATCCCTCGAAATCGCAAAGACCTCTATTTTACGGAAAGAGGAATTGAGTCCAAGGAGATGTTGATATACGCAAAAGGCGAAACGCTGGAAGAGCATCTTCGGCGCATGGCTCTGTCAGAAGAGTATCGTTACACATTAAGAACGTATGCCTTTTTAGATAAAGATGGCTGGAATGATCGCATGAAGGTGGGATGCAATGGCAAAGCCAGAAGCAATGAGGATGACCAGAAATGGTATCAGGCAGTCGAGAAATATATTGATTCACTACCTGATGATGCCGTGCTGGTGTCTTTGGACTGCAATATTTAAGATGCCATAAAACTCAGGGCTGGGAGCGCAAGAAGCGCCCCAGCCTATTCTTTCAATTTGGAGGTACCTATGAAACACAAGAACGCTCTCACCGAGCTGATTTTGCAAACAGTTGATGTCACCCGCGGGCGAATTGCCAAAAGGGAGGTATTTCGTGATTTAATCGCATACTGCGCACTTCGAATCAGCGTCACGACTGACCCCGTCCATTCGGATCGGGCCCAGTATCTGAATAATCTGATCGAGCGGTATACCACTGCTGAGAGGGAAGCATTCGAGCAAACACTTCGTTGTTTTGTCCACACAGTATGGCAGAATATTGAGCGCTGCACCTATGAGGACCTGCTGAGTATCCCATTCTTTGAATGTAGTGCTGGAAATCGTGATCTCAAGCAAGACTTCACTCCGCCGGATATTGCAAAATTGTTGGCTTACCTTACATATGGAGATCCTCCTGAGCTTCCACAAGAAGGATATTATACACTGAATGATCCGGCCTGTGGCAGCGGTATTCTGCTGCTTGCTTCAGTAGATTGTTTGGCCAGAAGAGGAATAAATCCGAGTGAACAACTCGTCATCCAGGCATCTGATCTGGACATTACCTGCGTACAGATGACTTATATCCAGCTTTCACTCTATGGGGTCCCAGCGGTCGTAATTCAAGGCGATACACTGACACTCAAGGAATATGATCGCTGGTACACTCCTGCTTATCTCCTTGGGAAATGGATTTGGCGCGCACCGCAGCCCTTTGGTACCGGGAAGAACGAAAGCGATGAACGCCTCAAAATGTTGGAGGAACCAATGTATGCAGCATTCCGGTTGGCAGAGCAATTCTTGACGGAAGGGGAAAAATGTTGATGGTACAGTATGATTACACAAAAGGCCAATATTATAAAAAGCAGTATCCGGCAGGGACACGCGTTCTGTTAGTTCATATGAACAAAGATCCACGGCCGATCCCTGATAACACGAAGGGTACTGTTAGATTAGTGGATGATATTGGTCAAATTCATTGTCTATTTGACAACGGACATAGTCACACCATAGTCCCAGGTGTGGACATTTTCCGCCGGTTGGAAAAGGACGGGGGCCAGTAATATGCGAAACCCTGAATTGCTCCGTGAGGTGCGCGGTGTGATGACGAGGTTTGAGCCACTGACGGAGGAGATTGTCGACGCCTGCACACAAGATGGCTTGACCTACCAGGAATTATCTGACGTGCTTTCCGACTATGGCCTGTATATTGAGAAAGTAGTACACGATCCAACGAGGAAGTTTTTTCACACTTTCTATGCTGACTATGAACTGGGCCTGTATGCAGAGATCATTCTGCAGAGGGACTACATATATGGATCCGGTCGCGTACAGTTTCGTAAACTGGCCCAGCAAGGAGGAATTTGCCGGACGTTGGCTGCTCAGGATTGGCGTGGGTTCTATCTGAAGGATGTTCCCCTGGCAATGTTGATTTACGACTTCCAACGTCGGTACAAATCTATACCTCGTGAAATCGTGTTTGCAGTCTGGCACGGCATTTACAAGCGGATTGACTATGCAAATGAAATGTGGTCATTGCGTGTGCTGCGGGAAGTGTTCCAATATGCCCCGCAGCCCTGCCTACCTGCGCTGGAACCAGATGGCCTTGTTACAATCTACCGCGGCATGGGAGACCTTTCTTTGAAACCCGAGCACGCAATTTCATGGACCACACACCCGGGAAACGCACTGTGGTTTGCTGTTCACTCTGGACGAGGTACCAAAATCGCAGTAGCCCGGGTGAAACCGGAACAAATCGTGGCCTACTACCCCTCCTATGCGGAGGAGAATGAAGTGGTAGTTCTTCCTGGCACCGTAACGGAGTATCGGTATGAAGACATGATACCTGCTGTTGCGGCGACGGTGCCCAGGTTGATGGCTCCAGCTTTACAGACCTATCTTGATTTTGGACGCCAAGCACGTGCCCTGGGCTACCAGCAAGAGAGACTATTTCAGGTTCACGGCCTGCTACACATTCTGCGAGTTCTGCTTCTCACGCTTATCTACATCTTCAACTCAGGCGATCAGCTAACTGAGTCGGATCGTCAGATCTTGATTTACTTCAGTTTGCTCCATGATTTAGGTCGGGAGACTGAAGATTTGGACGATGCCCATGGAGATCGATCCGTCGTGCTGATCCACAAGCGTGGCATCCGCCTGCGCGGGATTCGGTTGAGTCGGAAGGAGTATAGGATTGCCGAACTCATCATTGCCCAGCATTGCCGTGATGACGACGCCGGCATTGCGGCAATCATGGCTGAACCGGGACTCAGCAGGAAAGAGAGGGAACACGCGGTACATCTCTATCTCATCTGCAAAGATATGGATGGCCTTGACCGGGTACGGTTCAACGGACTTGACTATCGCATGCTGCGCACACAATATGCGCGCCGGCTCCCTCTGGTGGCCGGCTGCCTTCTGGAGGAAGATCTCCTAACCCCGCTGGATATGGAATTTCCTGCAGAATAAAAAGTCGGGGCAGGTATCCTGAAATGGATATCTGCCTCGACTTTTTTGTTAGTTTGTTAACCGATCTATGGTTTATTAAAGCCTACAAGCGTGGCGGTGAAATCATTATTGCCTTTTTCAATGACAATCTCATATTCAACTATTTGTTGATGTGGTAGTTGACACATATAGTTTTAATCTTCTTCTCTTGTAAATCGGCTTTTCCGCATCTTTGGGTATCAACCAAACGCGGGCTATCAATAAACAAAGCAGCGGCCTTGCTTTTGCAAAGCCGCTGCCTATTATGCTGTTCAGACTGTGCCTATGTGTCTGGTTCTGTGATAACTGATGTAACAAATTATTTATTCTATTTTGATACGCTCCAAATCAATTACTTGTCCGTCCGCATCGTATGTCAAAATTATCTTGTATGAAATATCCTCAAATTCATAGACATCCGTGTCTGCGTCGCTTTCCGTCTTATTGGATTCGCCCCATCTCTCGTCAATATTTACACGATACTGTCCTAACATTCTATGTTGGAGTTCTTCCTCTGTGTACTTTTCTATTTCTCCAACTTCGACTATATCCATATACCCCTCCGGGCTGCTGGGAAAGAAATGCATACCGACATAGACAATAGCCGCCAAGAGTACCACACAAACAAAAATTATCAGGCCGCGCTTTTTCATACGTGCTTACCTCCTTTTTTAAGTGCTTATGCACTTAATTTTTAATTTGCTCTCCGATGTTTTTACCGCAACAGCATTTTACCCGGTTTAATTGATGATTGTTTCCTGCGTGCATTTTGGGGAAGTACAGGGGAAGTTTATCTGGACTTCCAACCGTATCTTCCGGTCATCACAGCGGCAATAACGAAAACAACGGCAAAGCCAATGAGGAAATAGCGGGCAATATTGCTTAAATCCAAAAAACCGCTACCAGTTACGGTTGCTGCACCTATGATAGCGAGAACGGCCAACACAGCCAAAATAACGCTTGCGATTTTACAAATGCTCTTTTTCATAGCAATTCTTTTTACCCCTCTGTGTTGTTTGTGAACCCCGCATTATCCAAAATCCTATTTAGCAATTCCTGGCCACTCATATTATCAGAAATACCCAAACCAGAAATAGCTACAAACTCCTCTGTATCGGTGGAAATCAGAAATCCGCGTTCATTTAGTTGAACAACATCTACAAAACAGGTTGCCGCATTTTTGTTTTTATCCACTTCGGCTTTGAGATCAAATCCATGCTCATATATGGCAATAACCCATTTGTTTTCTTGCTGTGCTACTGTTACAGTACCGATACATTTCCCATTAGACATTACAGGTATCATATATTGATTATCAAATGCCAAAGTTTCAAGAATTGTAAGACTATCTTTTGTCACATTGGCTGTTGAATAAATAGGAATTACATATTCAAGGTCAAGCATTGCATTTGCTGTTTCTGCCCAGTTCTCTACGTCTTGGTCTGTAACATCCTGCTTGATTGCATTAACGACACTTGGCTTAGCAAAAAGGGGTGGGGCATCTTGCAAAACTTTTTCATATAGCCAGTATTTCCCCTCGATCTCAACTACAATATTATTACCATACTGATAAACTTTGGCTCCCACAATGGGATGATTTGCTTGGAAGTTTTCTTTCGGAATACCATCTGAAGCATTTCCGTTGCTATCGGTCTGTAAGTTAGTAATGTCACTTTTAATCTCGCCTAAATAAACAAAATCGTCTTTCAACTGGTTGTACGATGTTTGTTTAGTAGACTGCTTATACAAGGTATCATTGACATAAACCATTGGTGGTGCGTCTGCTATTGTACCGCCCCCGCCACCATCACTGCCTTGGGTGTTTAGCATAGAGGGTATGGTTATTATCGCAACTACAATAAGGCATAGGCACGCTGCCATAGCCCCCCACTTTACCCAAACAGGCTTTTTCTTTTTGACATTATCATGAACCGCATTGTGAACAAGGCTATCATCAATGCCGCCAATTATGTCTAACAGTTTTTCGTTTTTCATAAATGGATACCTTCCTTTTCAAAGTGCACTTTCAAATCTTTTCGCATACGGAACAGCAGGGACGCAACTTTACTTTCGCTTATACTATAGGCAGCTGCTATATCTCTGATCGGATAAAGATACCAATAACGTCGAATGAAGATATTGCGTTTTTGTTCCGGCTGGGCATAAAGAAAATCATTGAGTGACTGCACTAAAATCTGCTCATCAATAATCTGCTCAACACTTGTTTTATCTGATACACAATCTTCCAACTCAGATAATACAAGTTCGGTCTGCCCATATCCCCGCTTTTCTGCTGAATATTTCTTAAAACGGTTGAGAGAGAGATTGCGGGTGATCTTACCAAAAAAGGTTGACAAGCGTTCCGGACGATGGGGCGGCATAGACTTCCAAGCGCCCAACCATGTATCATTGACACATTCCTCTGCGTCCTCATTATTATGTAGGATATTGTAGGAAATGGAATGGCAATAGCTGCCGTATTTATCTGCGCTTGCAGTGATAGCAGTTTCTTCCCGTTCCCAATACAAATCTATAATCTCATTGTCGTTCATTGCGTCCTCCTTTCCTGTTGTGTAAAGGCCTTTCACCTATATACACAACATAATTTGCTGTTCATTGCGTGAAAAACGAAAAAAGTTGAGACTGTTTTTTCTGCTCCTGTCAATCGGCTTTTCAGCGTCTTTAGGTATCGACCAAACGCGGGCTATCAATAAGCAAAGCAGCGACTTTGCGCTTACAAAGCCGCTGCCTATTCATGCTGTTCGGCTCTGCGTCTATGCGTCTAACCGAATAATACTGATAGGAAGTTCGTATTTCATCCTTCAATACTAAATTCCTCTGTGGCAAGTTCTCCACGCCATGCATGACCATCCGACCTATGATATTCTGTAATCACAGATCCATCCGCTTTTGTGTATTTGATCATGAAGATCTGACCAACATCAATCTCCATTGGGTAGTTATCGTAAGGCAGCACATTACCTGTTGTTGGGCAATCCTTAAAATCATCATAAGCGTTTTCCAGTCGCCAAAACTCACGGTACTGATAATCTGGAAGAATTGCAGACAAATCTGTTTTACCGAAATAGGATGCGCTGTACTCTTTTTCTCCAATCTGGACTGTATCGACAGTATATGCATCATGAACAAGGGTCAGATCTTCAGCGTGTACCGCATCACCATAGCGTTCATGTAACTGATTTGCCATGCAGGGAATTGTATTGGTAGTATAATCCAGAGCATCAATTCCAATATGTGCCGCACCGTATATCCCCATAACATCTACACCATTCAGACGATCAAATTCACGAATGAAGTTTTCAGTCATAGTGTTTTCACGATACACATCATCAGAATATTGATAGTAATGCTGTCCCTGTTCAATAGCTTCTTGCGCTAACTGATACTGCTCAGAAGAACTACTTTGTCCCGTTTCTTGTAGGTAAGCTAAATATCGTTCTCCCGTACTTTGATACTGATGCCCAACATCTGTACCGTGAAAAACAGTTTCTGGACATTCGCTTTTAATTTGCTTATAGAAGTCAAGAACAACTTGGGAGTGAATTGCCGTTCCTTCCCAATCCCTATATAACTGCTCCAAGATATCATCATTCTCCGATTTCATCCACAAATTCAAAAACTCTGCAGAATAATATGGCAGTTCTATGAACAAGTCTCTCATACCGTTATCATGATAATACGTATTCCAGAGTTCAAATTCTTCTTCTAATATCACTTCAGAAGCATGTTCCTCACCATATAGGTAAATTAGCCCGGATTGTTCATTTGTTTTGGATTTCTGTGTTACAATCTGAATGCATATAATGGAAATCACAAATACAATTATGACCACCAACGCTATAGCCAGTTTTCGATTACGTTTCATAACAACCCTCCATTATATCCGGCTACCTGTATGAAAAGCTGCGTTTACCATTCCTGCGTTTTTGCTTCGTGTTTGCTTTTCATTATATTCACTTGATATATGAGAACAGGAATAAGAGATAGTGCAGCAAGTATCAAAAACAAAATAGAACGCTGCGCTATACCAAAAGCCCCAAACAATATAAGGATCAAAAGCCACGGGCTTCGTAAGTTTGCGTAATATCTCGCTTTATCTTCATACGAGGTATGGAGTTCAAACGGTTTCCCGTCGTTTTTCTTCTCAACAATCAGCAACTCACGATTGAAAGTGGTAGCATTGGTAGCTATGCGCCCACCTTTTTCAGCCCATGGCCGCCAGCGAACCTTTCCTACCGAATAGTTAAGATTGATGTTCTTGAAAAAGGCTTTATACCCCATATCTTCGAGAAAGTTACGATATTCGTTTGCATCCGCCGTTGACTTTTCTCCTATGAAGTCAATACGGTATTGAAACTCGTTAGGATTGCATTGTTCAAACTCATACAGCATTTTCCCTGTGCGGACAAGGCGATAGCCTTTGCTTGACATTTTGTTCAGCCATTTTTCCTGTGCGGTTAACAGACCACCAAAAAAGCGATAGCTTTTTTTACTCATATGATGCACCTCCAACAATTTTCGAAGCAACCTGCAAAAGTTCTTTCAATCTTTGCAGTTCATTTTCTGCGACTTGTTTCCCACGCGCTGTGATTATATATTCTTTTTTTCTGCCTTCACTATCTCCACATGGTTCTATCCAGCCTTTATTTTGCAGAGAAGTTAATGCACCGTATAAAGTGCCTGCGCCTAATGACAGCCGCCCATTGGTTTTATCTTCGATAAACTGCATAACAGCATAACCGTGTTTAGGCTGATAAAGCGAAAGCAGGATATAGAAAGACACTTCTGTAAGCGCACCGCCTTTCGCGTTGTCTCTCACGGTAACACCTCCATATTACGGTTACTGTAATAAATATATCACTAACCGTAATATAAATCAAGTCTGTTCCTGAAAGTGAAACAATAAGAAAGCCGTTGTAGCATTGTACTGCTACAACGGCTTTCTTATTGTTTCAGAAAATGGAGATTGCATTGGTATCCATATTGTTTTGCTGCACTTGTGCCCTGTTAGGAATATTCCCTCAGCAGTTATCTGGGGTAATTCCGACCGTCATGCCATTAACCGCAACGCCTTCGTCTGCGGGGATCAGAATATACTTCCGCCCGTCAATCACCCGTGTCTCGACAATATAACTCCGTTTCGGGTCAATTGTGATAGAGGCATC